>OFRM01000222.1_pt1 | contig 25392 bp, 34 predicted proteins | sample 1543101 | NCBI WGS metagenome assembly OFRM01 (sample SAMN07774223, study PRJEB24372) | wastewater metagenome | isolation source: Exp Tend VB 0WW | collected 2016-02
GTATGAAGTCCGACGGCCATATCCTAGAGACCTGCAGCCGAACGATGGAGCAACAAGAACCAGATTGCTGCGGCTATCGCGACTCCGAGGATAATATACAGCACTTTCTTCATGTGAAAATCGTACACCCGACACGAAACGATGCAAGCATCACAATTTCAGCCAGCGGGTGAAGATACCCGTTGAGAGCAGGCGACCGCTCTTCTGCTTCATGCACAATTGACCCTCCTCAAGCTTCCCCTTTCGGCCGGCCAAGGCATCTTCGAGAAGATTTCTGATAGCCAACTCGGAAGTATTCGTTGCGTATGCGTTGATGATGAGAAACCGCGCGTCATCGGACAGCAACGCACCGCGCATCCGCCCAGGAGCCAACCTTCCCGGATGGCAACGACAAAGCACCCCCGAACCTCTCGGGACCGGCGAGTGCTGAGTATGTGCGGCTCGCCAAACTGCTTCTCGCCCAGGGATTGTTCCCGGCTACCGGCGAAAGCGAACTCGCGTTCGGCTGCTGGTGGTACGGCCAGTGGTGCGAGGCTCAACTGAACATCGAGACGCACGGGCAGATCACGATGACGGACTACGGGCTGAAAACGAACCCGGCGATCAGAATTGCGGCGACGGCGGCGAGCCACTACTTCACGATGTGCGGTCGTTTCGGTCTCGACCCCGCATCGGCGGGCAAGGTAACGGCGCGGCCCAAGGCTGAGGACGCGGACGAACTGGCGCGGAAGCGTGAAGCGCGGAGGGCGGCGCGATGACTTGTTGTGCTCGGAACATCGACTAGGTTGCGCCAATGCAAGTAACCGCCCCGCCGAAACTTCACCCCACAACCCGCTACGCCAAAGCCGTGGCGGACGGCGAGATCGTCGCCGGCGAGATGGTGCGGTTGGCGTGTGCGCGACATCTGCGCGACCTCGGGCGGCAGGGGACTGAGGATTTTCCGTACTGGTTTTCGGAGGCCGCGGCTAACCGGCGCTTCGACTTCTTCGAATTCAAACTCTGCCACTACGAAGGCGACCTCGATGGGCAGCCGTTCGACCTTCTCGGCTGGCAGATGTTCGTTATCGGTAGCCTCGCGGGATGGATCGACGCGGACGGGAATCGCCGCTTTCGGACGGCGTACACCGAGACCGGCAAGGGTTCGGGGAAGACACCGCTTGGCGCAGGCATGGCACTCGCGGGCCTCGTTGACGACGACGAACCCGGCGCCCAGGTCTACTGCGCGGCCACGACTCGCGAGCAAGCGGGCCTCGGTTTCAAGGACGCGAAGGCGATGGCGCGGAAGTCGCCCGAACTGAGCGGGATGCTCCATATCACCGAACACGCCATCACGTTCGAAAACAGCTACTTCCAGACCGTGTCCTCGGAGGCCGGGAACCTTCACGGCAAGCGGCCGCACGTCGCGCTGATCGACGAAGTCCACGTCCACCCTGACGACTCCGTGATTGAAGCCTTGCGAGCTGGCACGAAAGGCCGTCGACAGGCTCTGATGTTCATGATCACGAACAGCGGCATGGACCGCCGCTCGTTGGCGTGGCGCTATCGCGAGTACAGCTACCGCGTGGTCTCGGGGACGGTCACCGACGAACAGTGGTTCGCGTACGTCTGCCAGCTCGACGTGTGCGCGGTTCACAAGGCTGAGGGTAAGGACATGCCCGTCGATAACTGCGAGGGCTGCGACCAGTGGACGGACGAATCGGTGTGGCTCAAGGCGAACCCGTCGCTGCCAGTGGTGCCCGGGTATCGCTATCTCAGGGAACAGGTGAACGAAGCGGTCGGGATGCCGGCGAAACAGGACATCGTCAAGCGGCTGAATTTCTGCATTTGGTGTCTCGCTTACGGAACGCTCGTGACAATGGCCGACGGGTCGAGGCGGAAGGTTGAGGAGTTGCGGGCTGGCGACAAGGTCCTTGCTTTCGATGAAGAGACCGGCGCGTTCCGCCATGCGACTGTGAAGGTGGCGAGAGACAACGGAACCCAGAAGGTGCGGCAGGTTCTGACTAAGCGCGGACGAAAGATCACTGTGACGGAGAATCACCAATTCTGGACGCGTCGCGGGGATCGGCGTTTTCCGAAAGACGGCTGGGTTCGCGCCGATGAACTCGTACCCGGTGACCGCGTGGGGGTTGCGATTGGGAAGCCTCCGCTCCCTCGTGGCTCCCTCCGTATCAGCAGGCGTGAGGCTCAGTACCTCGGGATTATGGTGGGCGACGGGTCATGCCAGCGAACGCCTCGCCTGACCGCGTCAAACGCCGGCGTTGTCGATTTTGTCCGGGAGTTTGTGGAAAGCATGGGAGATGAACTAAGGCCGCTCCCGGACGGAGTCCACTTTGATACCCGATGTGAGCCACGAGGCAAGCGCACGGCGGCCCGGAAACTCCTCGAAAGACATGGCCTTTGGGGGAAGATTGACTCGACCAAGCGGGTTCCCCGGAGAGTGATGACGGGTGGCCCGGAAGCTTGGGCTGGGTTTCTTTCCGGCTATTTGGACTCCGATGGATGGGTCAACCCAACCGGCTTCGCCTGGGTGAGTTGCAACCGGCCGCTACTTGAGGACTGCCAACACCTACTCGCCATGCTCGGAGTGCAAGCGGCGATATGGGACGCACTGGAGAAGACCCATTTTAGGCTGGTGGTAAACGACACTATCGGTCGCGAACGACTCGCCGCGGTGCTTTCCCCGTCTCATTCGCGCAAAGCAGAGAAGATGAAGGCGTTCGGGACATTCCGGGAGAAGCGGTTCTCGGCTTACAACTTCGACACAGTGGCCTCAGTAGCCGCCCTGCCTGCTCAACCTACTTTCGGCGTAGAGGTCGAACCCTTCCACACCCACATTACCAACGGCCTAATCACCCACAACACTACCGGAAAAGTGGCCTGGATTCGGCCCGAATTGTGGAAGGCCCAGGACGCCATCAAGGACTTCGAAGGGCGCACAGGATACGCGGGTTACGACTTCGCGGCTGTGAACGACCTCACGGCGGCGATGTACATCTTCCCTGATGAGGACGGCGACGGGATCGACATTCTGCCGCTCATCTTCCTGCCCGAAGAACGCGTCGAGAGTGTGGCGGCGAGGACGAACGCCCCGTTTCACGAATGGGTGCGGCAAGGGCTGATCATTACAACGCCCGGCCAGACGATGAACTACAACTTTGTGAAGGAACGCGACCGCGAGATTCGCGAACGCTATGAAATCGATAGTAGCGGGATTGACCCGTGGCAGAGCATCCAGTTTCGCGCTGACCTGGAGGCCGACGGCATCACGATTGAGAAGGTGCCACAGACCAACCAGCGTCTCCATGCGGTCGTGGAAGAGGCCGAGCGATTACTGAGCCTCCACGGATTCCGGCACGGCGGGCACCCGGTACTCGAATGGTGCGCCTCGAATGTGGTGCTAAACATCGACGGGCGCGGGATGAAGCGGCTGAGCAAGGACGCGTCGCCGGAGAAGATCGACCCGATAGCGGCGGTGATTAACGCCCTGAGCGTGGCGATGGAGAACAAGACGGAAGGAGACGCTTCTTTCGAAGAGTGGTGACGTATACTGTGGGAGGTATCAATGTCAATTGTGAAGTCCGTCCGCATGGTGGCTGTGAAAGCGGGCTCCGTTCTCGATCAGGATGATCGGCAACTGTTGGGCCAAGGACTCGTCATCTCGACGGGTGTGCTGGCTGGAGCCGGAATACTTGGATTAGCTGTCCGGGTGTTCCTTTTCGCAGTCGGGGGTTGAAATGGGACTTCTCAAGCAGACGCTAGACACGGTTCGAAACGTCACCAGCTACGCACCTATCGCGATCCCTGGCTGGCAGAACAACCAGCCACAAACGACCGACGGGAAATACTACGGGTTCGCCAAAGAGGGCTACCAGGCCAACGAACTGGTGTACGCCGGAATCGAAGAATTGGCGACCTCGGCTGCGGAACCCTCGATGCAGGTGAAGTGGCAGGGCAAGTGGGCGGACGAACATCCGCTGCTGACCCTGCTCAACCGGCCCAATCAATTCATGGACCGCTTCGCTTTCTGGGCGAACGTCATCATGCATCTCTACATCGGCGGGAACGCCTACGCGCTGATCGTGAAGAGCGGCAGCGGGCGCCCGGTCGAACTCTGGCTCATGCGCCCAGACCGCGTGCGGATCGTGCCCTCGAAGACCGACTACATCGCCCGGTACGAGTACGACGGTGGCGACGGCAACGCGACACCGCTTCCAGTGGGCGATGTCATTCACTGGAAAAAGCGCAATCCGCTCGATGACTTCTACGGACAGTCCCCATTGCTCGCCGGTTCCGGCCGCATCGACGTAGACAACTACATGAAGTCGTTCGTCAAGACGTTCTTCCAACGCGCCGGCGTACCGGTTGGCATGCTGAACGTCGAAGGGAACATTGACGAGAACACCCGCAAGGAATACCGGGACCGCTTCTCGCGAGACTACGGCGGGCCGAACGGCTGGCACGGGCTGATGGTTATCAGCAAATCCAAGGCCAGTTTCACGCCAATGACCCGAGATCTTGGCAATTCCGGCCTCGTTGTGCCCGAATTGGACGAAATCTCCGAGGCTCGCATTCTGATGCTCCTGGGCGTTCCTCCCGAGCTCATCGGCGCCCGCGTCGGCATGCAGAACTCGAGCTATGCCCAGAAGCGCAGTGCCCGCGAATCGTTCTGGGATGAGACGCTTGCGCCGCTCTACAAGGAGATGGCCGGGCCGCTCGAATTGCGCCTTGCCCCGTACTACCCGCGAGTGACCGGCGTCCGGTTCGACTTGAGCGACGTCCGTGCTCTCCAGGAAGACATCGACAAGATCAGCGCCCGGGAACGGGCCGACATGCTAGCCTCGGCGATCACCCGCGAGGAGTACCGCGAGCGTCGCGGATACGGGCCGGTGCCTGCGGGCGGTACGTTCCTTGTGCCGACAACGCATGTTCCGAGTGACGACGGGTATCTACCAGAGGAACCAGCACAGATCGCAGCCCCGGCGGTGCCAGCGTGACGCAACCGAAAGAGGGGACGCGGTTTACCTGCCCGGCTTGCGGCAAGTATCTGGGCACAAGCGATGGTCGCTATTTCGAGCCTCGGCCTTGCGACTGCGGCTGGCAGACGGTGCTTAAGAACGTGAAGGTTGGTGCGCGATGAAGTGGATAGGGCGCATCCGGAACGAATCCGGGGAGATTTTGCATGAGTGCGAGGCAACCATTGTCGATGGCCTCGTTCATTGCCGGGACGTACACGCTCAGTGTCGAGTCGCCAGAGGGCGTCCCTATTGAACGCGCATGGGTGTTCGATGGCGCGGGCGAGTTGCCTATTGACAACCTGAAATCCGCTAACCTACGCTAGCGAGTAAGCAATTAGCACCACCACCGCATAGGGCTGTAAGAGCCGACGCGGCAAGGGCCTTCTCCGAATCGGGCCGAATCGGAAGAGAGGCCCTTTTCGTTTGCCCGGTCAAACCTGGTACACGATTTCCAACGTTGCCGATGATGTGGCCGAAGTCGCGATTTACGGCGAGATCGGCTTCGACGGCGTTCTCCACGCCGATTTCGCGAACGAACTTCGCACGGTTACCGCTAAGAACATCACCCTCCGTATCAACTCGCCGGGCGGCTCCGTTGACGAGGGGATCGGCATTTACAACGCCATCAAAGACCACCCGGCGACAGTTACCGGGTACGTCGAAGCGGCCGCGCACTCAATCGCGAGTGTAATTCTTCAGGCCGCTGACAAGCGCGTCATGGCCCCGCACAGCCGGATGATGATTCACCGGGCGATGGCGGGCGGCGCTGGGTTCACCATCGGCTACGACGACGACTTCGACGCGCTGGCCGCGCAGGCCGCGCAGGTTGCGGCCCAACTTCGGGAAACCTCCGACAACATCGCATCGATCTACAGCGAGCGCAGCGGCAAAGACTCCGCGCACTGGCTGAACCTGATGAAAGCCGAGACGCGCTTCACAGATAAGCAAGCCGTATCCGAAGGCCTCGCGGACGAAGTCGGCCGCAGCTACAGCGCCGCCAACTTCAAGATCGCAGCCTCATTCGATTGGGCGAAGTTCAGTAACAACGCCGACGAAATCAAGGCCGAACTAGAGGCCTTCGCCACAGACGGCGCCATCACCCCAGAACTCATCGAGAACGCGGTCGCGGAAGGCATCCGAAAGGGTGTCTCGGATGCGGTTGCCGCGATTCAGGCATCAGTCGAGCGAAATCGCATCGATCCGAGCGACGCGGCACGTCGTGAACTCGAAGACGCGATAGCTCGCGTGAAGCTCTAAGGGAGTTTTCGTAATGGCAGACCTTGCCCTCATCAACCAGGAACTCACGGACCTTCGCGCCGAACGTGAGGAGATCCGCAAAAAGCACCAGGGCGCGACCATGCCGGAAGAGGCCCGCGCACGAGACATCGAGATCGTTGACCGCGTGAAGCGTCTCGTTTTCGTTGCCGAGGAAGAGCAGCAGAAGGCTCGCGACCGCCAGATGGACGAGACCGCGCGGTTCATGGATGACCCGCACTACCAGATTCCTCGCGCCGTCAACGATGACGCGGACGGCATTCGGACGCTGAATCGCGCTGGCTGGGAAATCAAGGCCGGTCAGGTTGTGCGCCAGACCTCCGTTGGCGAAGTCGCCATGTACCCGGAAGAAGTCCTGCACGGCCCGATCGTGGATCAGGCGTCCGCGCAGTACATCAACCAGGTGCGCCGCACCTTCCAGCCCGACTACCGGGCTGCGTGGGTGAACTACATCCGCAACGTCGGCCGCTCCGGTGGCGATGCCGTGATGGCCCGCCAGATGCTCACCTCGGAAGAGCGTAATGCCCTCCAGGAAGGCACCGAGTCCCAGGGTGGCGCTCTCGTTCCCCCGGACATCCAGGCCGAAATCCTCGCCCGCGTGGCACAGATTGGCGTGATGCGCCGCCTCTGCCGCGTTGTGAACACCACGAGGGACGCGATTCGCTTCCCGGCGGTGACCGCGAACTCGACCTCAGGCTCGCTCTACAGTTCGGGCTTCGTCGGCACATGGGCCGCTGAAACCCCTGTATTCACGGACACCGACCCCGGCTTCGAGACGTTCGAGATCGCCATCAAGAAGATCCGCGTCGGCACGAAGATGTCTAACGACTTCCTGGCTGACGCTGGCTCCAACGTTTTGGCCTTCCTCGCGACGAACGGCGCCGAAAACATGGCACTTGTCGAAGACGACGGCCTCATTGCTGGCACGGGCGCGAACCATACCCCGCCCGGACTGCTGAGTGCAGGATGCACAACCGCCGATGTTGAAGGTTCGACAAGCAACACCATCAGCAACACAACCACCAGCGCGGGTTCGGCCCCGAAGATCACCGCCCTCCAGTACCTCCTCCCGGCGCAGTACGAGAGCGGCGCTTCGTGGCTCATGCGCCGCGCTATCGAAGGTGACGTCCGCGCCCTGGTGGACGCTAACGGGCGGCCGTACTGGCTTCCCACCGCGCTGAGCGGCTTCGCCGGTGCTCCCCGCGAAATCGCCGGATACCCCGTCTACAACTCGGACTCCGTGCCGAACGACGGCACCGACGCCAACAAGGTGATCATCTTCGGCAACTTCCAAAACTACATCATCGCGTCGCGCCAGGGCATTACCACGACCATCCTGCGCGAACGGTTCGCTGACACGGACCAGACCGGAATCCTCCTCTCGGAGCGCGTCGGCGGCGGCTGCTGGAACACCGATGCCTTTAGGTTTGGTATAGTCTGACATACAAAACCATGGTATAATCCCTATCAAGGGGGTTATACCATGGACACTTTCAACGCATACGTCGCGGGTCTATTTGATGGAGAAGGTTCAGTGAGTATCGCAAGGGTCAGCGCTAATGGACGATCGGATTACCACAAAATTGTGGTAACTATCGGCCAGCGTGCGCGCCATCGGGATGCACTGGATCGTGTGCAAGCTGAGTTCGGAGGAACGGTCAGTGTTCGGACCCAGAAATTGCGAATCTCGCAAGGGTGGGCAGAACACGCGTCGTGGCAATTGCAGGCCAAGCCAGCTATCGAGCGATTCCTCTCGACGATTCAGCCCTACTCAATCATCAAAAGTGAACCCATCCGCATCGGCCTTGAGTTCATCCGCAGCTTCCGCCCAGCATTGCTGAACCAGAGGAACCGACTAGGGCAGGTGACCGGGATGATGCTGACCGCAGATGAGATCGAACGCCGTGAAGTTCTGAGGCTTGAGCTTCGTGAGGCGAACTACCTTGGCCCGACTAGGGCGCGGCCATCCCAACTCCCCCCACTGGACGTGCAGCACCGCAACCGTGAAGGGGAAGAACTAACGGCGGACGCTTCGCGTATTTCGCGTGGAGAAGCCCGCTACAACGCTGCCCTCACGGAGGCCAAAGTTCAAGCTTTGCGGGCCGAATACGCAACCGGCCAAGTCACGCAGGAGCAACTTGCCGAGCGATACGGCGTGAGCCTGATGACCATCAGCAAAGCGATTCACTACAAGACGTGGGCGCACGTCACCTAAACCCATCCTCGGGAGGATGAAACATGTCAGGACACGCAGGAACGCAACAGCCGGTGGTCCGCTCTGAACGGGCAGCGGCGCTGCTCGACAAAGACACCGCCTCGGGCCTCTCCACAATCGTTACTGGCGTCGATACCGCCGGTTACGACCGGGTGGCCTTCGACATCATCATCGGGACTGCGGTTTCGACGGCGGTGTTCAACGCCTGGGTGGTGGAGTCGAACGAGTCGAACCTCGGCAACGCGACGAACGTGAACTTCGCAAACAACAGTTCGGCGCAGATCAAGATCACGCAGCCGGCGGCCTCGGGAAACATGAACAACACCGTCCGCACGCTTGAGGTCTACCGGCCTGCTAAGCGGTACGTCGGCGTGACGTGTTCCACGGCCACGGCAAACATCACCACCCTCTCAATCGTCTCTCGCAAGTGGCGCGGTACCGGGACCATCCCGGCGACCGTCACGACTGACCACGAGTACGTCAAGGGCCAGGCTTACACCGCCTAATAGGAGGGCTTCAGATGGTGGCTGCAAGCCCCTCCTTGGAAGCAACGCGTGAGGCGTTGGCTGACGAATGGAACCGGCGAAACCCCGTTGGCGACGACGGGGTAGCCAGTTTCTACCGGGAGTCCGAATGTCTCGGCCCCGACCTCGATGCGTGGCACTCCACCGCTGAGCGGCAAGAGTGGACGCGATTCCTCGTGGACGTGGCACAGAAGAACGGCATAAACAGCGTCCTCGATGTTGGCGCTGGCGGCGGACATGACCTGCGGGCACTCCGCGACGGTCTGCCTGATGCCTACCTCGCTGCGGTCGAGCCAAACCAATCACTCTTGGCGAACATCGAGGCTAACGTCCTCGCTTCCAACATCGCGGTTGTCGATGAGGACTTCGACGCCGTCGTCTGTATCGATGTCTTCGAACACGTCCCCGACCCCGAAGCCTTGCTTGCCGATGTGGCGGCTCGGGTAAGGGTAGGCGGGCTGCTGATCGAAGCGTCGGCAACCTGCGATCAAGGCACTCCTCTCCACCTTCCCGAACTTGAGGGCTGGGAGCCTACCGAGAGCCTTCAGAAGATGGGGTTTGTCCCCGTTGACACCCTCGGGCGACTGGCCGTCTGGCAGCGCCGTGAATTGGAAACGATGCCCACCGCTCTCGTGGTGGCGCACCGCCAGGTTTCCGTGCCGACCATCGAATGCCTGTTCCAACTCGTTGGGCAGGGCTGGCCGGTTGGCTTCGCTTACGGCGATGCGCTGATCGACCGCGCCCGGGCGAAGGCTGTCTCCGCGTGGTATCTCAACGAGACATCAGACGTGTTCCTGATGATCGATGACGACATTGTCTTTAAGCCCGAAGACGCGATCCGCGTGGCAAACCTCGCCCGCGAAAAGCGGTCTATCGCTTGCGCTGCGTATCCGGTCCAGGACGGGGGACACCTTGCTTGCCGAGCGTTCCCCGGCGAGCGCATCGACTTCAACGCCACCGCCGAGCCTCGCCTGATCCGCTGGGCCGCTACCGGGTTCATGGCCGTCCACCGTGACGTGATTAAGGCGCTCATCGAATCCCTCGGGGAGCCGTGCTACCCGGACCAGCCCGACCGATTCTGGCCGATGTTCACGCCATTCAAGCTCGGCCCGGATTACCTCTCTGAGGACTACGCGTTCAGCCAGCGAGCGGCCGACCTCGGCTTTGAAGTCTGGCTCGACCCGAAGTCGATTCTTATCCATCTCAAGATTAAGGGGCTGAGCGTGATGAACATGCCCGGCGCGATTGTGAGTACCACCGATGAAGTGTCCTGAGTGTGACGGCCCGCTGGTGATGCACACCGTTGGTGAGAAGGCCGGGATGGGGCATTGCAACGCCTGCGGCATCTGCTGGGATGCGGCCGACCTGAAACCCAAAAAGAAGGTGACCCGTGGCGCAAACGACTGACGTTTACCCGCATATCCAGGCGGTCAACGTTCACAAGACTGTTACCTTCACGGGCGCCTCTGGACTCGGCGCGGCTGGCGCTGTCTCACTGTTCACCATCACCGGGCGCGTCCAGATTCTCTCGATTGTCCCGTATTGCTCCACCCTGCTCACAGAAACTGGCGGCACGGCCACGATCGCGCTCGGTATCACCGGGTCAACGTCGCTGTTCGTTGCGGCTACCGGTGCCATAGGCATCGACGCGGGCGAGTTCTGGATTGATACCTCTCCCGACGCTGCCGGCATTGCTATCCCCGCGGCCTGCCAAAACATAGCTATCGCGGCGGACATCATCGCCACGGTCGCCACCGCCACCATTGACGCGGGCGTGATCGCGTTCGATGTCTGGTATCGGCCACTGACTGCTGACGGCCTCCTGGTGGCGGCATAGTGAACAACTACGCCCGCGTCCTCGACATGATCCCCGACCTGAACGCTTCTGGCGTTACGGGCACCACGGAAGTCACCCGGATCGACCGGGCGATTGCCGAGGCGTCGCGGGCATTTCGGACGGGCGCGGGCGGACGCCAGATGCACTCGACCACGGAGACGCGCTACTTCGACGGCGACGGGTTCACCTACCTCTACGTGAACGACCTGATCAGCATCACAACGCTCAAGTTCGATGAGGACGGCGACGGCACCTACGCGGAGACGCTCGCTACCACGGATTACTGGCTCTGGCCGGATAACCGGCAGTCGGGCTACGCGGCTCGCAGGATTGACCTCAACCCCGAAGGCGACTATTCCTCGTTTCCCGTTGGGCGCCGACGCATCCAGATTGTCGGCAAGTGGGGCCACTCGGAGATCCTCGAGGCGGTAGTCGGGACAGCAGCCGTCACCGGAACCCTCGCCGATGCCATCGACCTCACGCTTGCGTGCTCTGAGACTGTCGCTTCCCTGCTGGCTCGAGGCGACACGCTGATCCTTGAGTCGGAGCAAATCGGCCCGGTGCTCTCTGTGGCTACCACAACCGTCACAGTCCAGGCGCGTGGTATCAACGGCACAACCGCCGCCGCCCACGCAGCCGTCCAGGTCTACCTCCGCCGCTTCCCTGATGACGTTGAACGCGCTGTGAGGGCCGACGCTGGTCGTTACCTCTGGAGCGCGTCGTCTGGCTTCGAAGGCTCCACCTTCCGCGACAAGTGGCCCGCGATTGCGGATTGCGTCGCGTCCTACACCGACCCGGCGGCGGTGATTTAGATGGCAAGCGTGAAGTTCCGCGGCCCGCTGTTCGACAACCCCGGCCCCGCCATGCGGAAAGCATCCGGCCCGGGGCTGGCGAAGCTCGGCGCTCAGATTGAAGCGACCGTGCGCCTCAACACCCCGGACGTTTCCGGCGAACTGAAACGCAGCGTCAAGACCGTCGTCTGGAATGACAACCGGGGCGTGTCGGTGAAGAGCACGCTGAAGGTCCCGCGCAAGACGTGGTCTGAGGACGGACGCAGGGGCGGCGTGAAGCTCGCCAAGGGCTTCGGCATGTGGCGCAAAGGCAAGGCCGTGGCGCGGGAATCAAACAAACAAGGGCTGCTGGCGGCTGACATCGCGAGGGGGCTGAACGGATGACAACCGAACTCGGCCTCACCATCGATTCGAAACTCGCTGGCTACCAACTCCCCAACGCAAGCTCTGCTTACTTCGCAAAGGTGTTCAAGGGTGAACCGAACGCACTGGCACCGATGGGCGGGCGGGCGCTGGCGCGTTGGCGCGTGGCGCGTTCCCAGGTGCCACCGGAAGGGGCGCGAGTCCTCACCGGGTCACGGCAGGTTGCCATCGTCTACGTCATCAATTGCTACTGGCCGCTGGCGGGAATCGAAGAGGCGCAAGAGACGCAGGAAGACGACATCGCCACCGTCCTCATCGACCTGCCTAACGAGTTCATCGGGCTGACAGCGTCGGACTACACCATCGGCGGCTATCCCGTGGCGCTGCTGACAGTCGAAGACACGTCCACGGTAGAGCGGCTTTGGCCGTTCCCTGATAGCAACAACTCCGCAGAGATGCGGATCGTCCAGTTCGAACTACACGCCCGCGTACTGGAGGCGACATAGAATGACCGTCTACAACGGCCAAGGACTGCTCTTCTCCGGTGGCTACGACGTGTCGGCTGACATCGCCGCGCTCTCTGGCGCGGGTGGCGGGCCGAACTTGATCGATACCTCGCCGCTGTCCCTTCCGGGGATGCGCCGGTTCGCCGGGCGTTTCGACGGTCGCTTGAGCGCCAGCGTCCTCTGCAACCCAACCGGCGCTCACATCCCGTTCGACGATCTTCCGACCTCGATGGTCTCCCTGATGTTCGCGCTCCCCGGCACAGCGGCGGGCGACTTCGCCGCGATGCTCGTTGGGAAACAGGTCAACTACTCGCTCCAGGACGGCAACGACCTCGCTGCCATCTTCTCCCTTGAGGCGCTGGCTTCCGAGGGCTACCCCTTCGAATGGGGAAAGATGATCACGGCGGGCAAGCGTACCGACACGAGCGCAACCGCATCCGGCACAGGCATCGACCTCGGTGTCCCTGCTGGAGTGGCGGCAACCAACATCACGTCTTCTTCGGTGGCGAACCCCACTACGGTCACATCGGTCGCTCACGGCCTCCAGACCGGCGATTCGATTCTCATCGCGGGGCATTCTTCGACCCCAACCATCAACGGGGCACACACCGTAACCGTCACGGGAAACGACACATTTACCATCCCGGTCAACGTATCCAGCGGCGGCGGTGCGGCCGGAACAGTCCAGCGAACGTCACGGCGTGGCTGGTCCGCACAGAACCAGGTATTCAGCGTCGCCGGGACTTCCGTGACCGTCACGGTTCAGGACTCACACGAAGCCGTCGCCGGTTCGTTCGCGAACCTAACGGGTGGCGCGTTCACGGCGGTTAATGCGGGGAGCGTCGGCCACCAACGGCTCGAATCTGCATCGGGAATCCTCAAGCGATACGTCCGGGTGAAAACCACGGGCACCTTTTCATCCGCTGTCTTCGCCAGTGGCGTTTACGGCAAACCGGGATAGGAGAATCCAATGGCTGTTTCAACCGGGCTGCTGACCTCTTTCACCTTTGGCGGAAGCGACATCAGCGAAGACATACTCACCATGAGCATCGGCACGCCGAACAACATGATCGACATTTCCGCACTCGACCTCGTTGGATTCCAACGAATCATCGGGCGTCGCGACTGCCAGATCCAGTTGACTACGCGTCTTTCGAACGCATCACCATCGGCCCATTCCGTTCTCTCCCCGGCCACCTCCACGAGCGTGACCGGATCGACCGTGATCGTGTTCGCAGGCAAAACGCTGACTGTTCACACCATCGTCGGCAACTACGACCTGGCCGATGGGAACGACCTTTCGGCGGTCTTCAGTTCGACCCTGATGATGGATGACGGCGTCGCCGCTGTCTGGTCCTAACGACCAACTAGCCCGTAGGAGGTGGCACTTTGGGCTACGAGATCACCGAAACAGAAACGCTCAGACCGGAAGCGTTCCCCGGCGTCGAAGTGGTGGCGAAGGTTGCTACCACGTTCGAAGAGTTCCAGGCGATTGAGCGTCTTGGGATTCTCGGCGGCGGCACCGAGAACGCCGAGAAGATGGATGAAGCCTTGCGGGAGTTCGCGGCCAAGTTTATCGAGTCGTGGAACATCGAGGCAAAGGGTGAACCCGTCCCGGTCACGGACATCCACCGCATTCCTCTACCAATGAAAGTCGCAATCGTCGCGGAGTGGATGCGGCTGATACGGACGCCTGCGGCCCCTTTAGGGCAAGAGTCCAGCAATGGACTCGATTCCCCGGAGCCATCAACACCCGAACCGGACAGCGAGTAGACCCACCCCTCGAACTCATGGAGGCACTAATGAAGCGAGACCTCTGCCAGATGTGGAACTGTTCCCCGGCAGAGCTTGCTCAAATGGATGCGCGGACGGTGTTGCATGAGACGGCGCTGATTCGGCTCTTCGAGGCTTCCCGTGGCGAATGACGTACGGGTCGATGTAGACCTCGATACCTCAAAGGCGGAGGATGATGCCGAGGGTCTCAAGGGGAAGCTGCGGAAAACCTTTGGCGACATGGGGAAGATCGCGGGCGGCGTGTTCATGGCCGAAGTCGGCGGCGCCATCGCGTCCAAGGGAGTCGAGACCCTCAAGAACTCCATTTCCCTCGCGTCAGACTTCAACGAGATCCAATCGAAGTCAAACACGATATTCGGCGAAGGCGCGACTGCTATCAATAAGTGGGCGAGCGGCGCATCCACCGGGTTCGGCCAGTCGAAAGCCTCGGCCCTCGATGCGGCGTCATCGTTCGGCAACATGTTCACTCAACTCGGCATGGGCGGCGAAGTAGCGGCCGACATGTCCACGAAGATGACGGAACTGGCGAGCGACTTCGCCTCGTTCCACAACGCGGACATCACCGAAGTCCTGAACGCTCAACAGGCTGCGTTTCGTGGCGAATATGACGCGCTCCAGAAGTTCGTGCCGACCATCAACGCGGCGGCGGTCGCTCAAGAGGCGATGGCCCAGACTGGCAAGAAATCCACTGCTGAACTGACTGCCGGCGAAAAAGCGGCGGCCACCTATTCCCTGATGCTTAAGGGTGCGGGAGATGCGGCGGGCGACTTCGACCGGACCAGCGGGAGCCTCGCGAATCAGCAGCGGGTTCTGTCGGCGCAGTGGCAGGATTTCCAGACCCAGATTGGGCAGGCGCTCATTCCGGCGCTCACGAAGATTGTTACCACTCTGAACACAGAGGTTATCCCTGCGGTCGCTAAGTTCGCGGGGGATGTCAAGAAGTATTGGGAATCTGACATCGAGCCGGCCGTCAACAACATGATCGCAGCGTGGGAGAAGATCGCGCCGATTGTCGAACCGCTCGCCAAGGTCACGCTGGTGATGTTGGAAGTGCAATTCAAGGCGCTGGTCACCCCGATTAAGATCATCATCGACCTACTCAGCGGCGACTTTTCTGGCGCCCTGAACGACGCAAATGCGCTCGTTACTACCGTCACGGATGCAATGGGCGAAGCATTTGGATTGCTTCAGCAAGCGATCGAGGCCGCGATCCCTCTGGCTGCGGGGGCTGCGAGGGATGTAGGCAAGGGAATCTTCGACGGCATCTGGGAAGGCCTGGGCGACCTCTGGCAACTCGGCGCGGACATTATTGATTGGGTTCTCCAGGGACTCCAGGCGATGGCGGGCGGGTTGATTACGGAAGCCAAGCGCATCGGCGGGGAGATAGCGTCGGCACTGAACCCGGTGAATGTAGCCAAGGGCGCGGGTGGATGGGTAGCGGATAAATTCGACCAGGTAGCGGGTGGCGGTGGCGGTGGTGGCGGCAGCGGGTGGAATTCACTAACCCCTACCGGAGCCTACGGACAAAGCCTCATCTGGAACGGGAAATCATGGGAGCAACCGGGGACGAACTCGGGAGCCATCATCGATGCTGCCTACGCATCCGGCGCTTACCAGAACGCGGCATCGATGGGCAAGGGCGGTGGCGTCGTGATCAATCTCAATGGCGGCGTCTACGTCGGAGATATCAGCGACCTCGCACAGAAGATCACCAACGAGCTTGCGAGGGCCATGTGACGATTACATGGACTTGCCTCGCGGACTTCGACCGGGATGGGGTCTATGAATACGACCTCACGGGCGATATTGAGATGCCCGGTTCGGGGATCACCATCGACCGTGGCTTTGGCACGGATGGCATCTACCAGGTTTCGAAGGTCTCGATCACGGTCACGAACCGGGCGGGGACGTACATCTTCGACAACTCAGCCTCGGCGCTCTATGGAAAGCTCAAGGCGGGCGTCCCGGTCAAAGTGCAGGCAACGCACAACGCGGTCAGTTACACGCTCTGGACCGGTTTCATCCAGACCTACCGGATGTCTGGCTACAGCAGCGGCACGGTGCCGACATGCACGTTCGAATGCACGGACATCGCCGGGTTCCTCGTGCAGCAATCCCCGCTCAACGTCCTGATCGGGACGCGCACCACGAAGGAAGCCTACGAAGCCGTAGCGAGTGCCGCCGGACTGACGGGTGCCGACTATCAGTTCACCGGCCTTCAATCGCTCCCGCTGCACTGGACGCGCAACGCTGATGGTCTGACGGCGATGGCCCAGATCCAGCAGAGCGAGATGGGCGGGCAGTGGTTCGTTGACGCGCTCGGGAAGATTCAAGGGCAGTCACGCGGCACACGGTTAGGCATCGCGGTATCGCAATCGTTCGGTGACGACTCGGGCATCTACCCGGTTGGCGCTTCGGTTGAAGTGAGTGACGCGGACGTCATCAGCAAGGCGGCGGTACAGGCCAACATCTTTGTGGCCGACGCGGACGAACAGGTCATCTTCAGCTTCTCCCGCAACGCCTCCAACCCTACCCCTGATTCGCTCTACATCGCACCCGGTGAGATTTACGGGCCGGTTTCGTTGGACTACCCGTCTCCGGTGGTGACGGTCGCGGCGCAAGTCTCGGGCACCGACTACACGGCGAACTCCATCGTTGACGGTACTGGTAATGACATGACCGCAAACCTCTCGGTGGCGAACGTCGAGCAGGGCGCGGGGTTCCAACTCACCCTACAGAACACCCATGCGACTGATGGCCTCTACGTAACCCTGTTCCAGAAGAAAGGCCTCGCTTCGAACTATGTCCCAGACCGTCCTATCTTCACCTACTCCCTGCCCATTGCCGGCGACAAGACGGAACGCGGGATCACCGTGCAGCTTCCGTTTGCCGACGATTCCGGGCTGGCTCGCGACTTCTCCGTGCAACTGGTGCGGACCTATCGCTACCCGTATCCCCGGCTGACGCTGAGCTTTCTCCCTGGCACCGATGCGGCGATTGCGGCGATGCTCGCCGTCGAACTCGGTGACCTCATCAAGTATCGCGACACCGACGTGACAACGATGGGCAGGAGTTACTCGAACGACTACTGGTACGTAGACCACATCAGGGCAGGCGTCCCACCGGACCTCGCGGGCGCCACCTTCCCCACGACGATTGAGTGCGTCCCGGCGTACCTGTTCCGCAACCTCGACGCCATCGCCTATGACCAATGGGAGCGGACGGACGCAACCGGCGACCTCGGGACGAGCACGAGCTACGACACATGGGCCGACGACGGCAGCATGGACATCGTCACCGGCTACGCCCGCGCGAACAGCGACTCTCTCCAGATGCCGAACATCGACCTTGCGCCGGGTATCACGGACGTCGTTGTCGAAGTGCTGCTCTCGGAGATTGGCGCGGGCGATGAGGTGGGCGTCGTGTTCCGCTACACCGACGCGAACAATCAATACCGCTTCTACATCGACAAGGGCAGCAACGAAGCCATCCTCGAGCGCAACAGCGGCGGCGTGGTAACGGAGCTTTCGTCACCCGCCTACACCGTGGGCACAACCGCAGAACTGCGAGTCATTCACCAGGCCGGCCGGATGCGCTGCCAGGTGGACGGCGTGACGCTCATCGACACCGAGGAAAACGCGGTGTTCTACGGGACGCGCGTGGGTCTGTTTGCCCGCAACGCTTCGGGGACCACGAAGTTCAACGAGTTCTACGGGCAGGGGCTGAACGGCTCGATAGGTGTGGCAGAGACCTCGGCCCGAAAGACTACCCCGATGCGGCTGCGAAAGCTTGGCCGGGGAAGGGTGGCAGCGTAATGGAGGTGACACCTTGGCCCGTGGCGTGAGATCCACCGCGACCCTGATGCCGCTGTTCTCTCCTCAGAATCAGCCACAATCGCTGGCATCCTACGATGCCCGCACGCGCAGGAACACGATCCTGATCGCGGAGATCGTGCCCACCCTCGACATCTCGGAGAACAACTCCGCGATGGCGCTCTTCGTCCCCTCAGACCGCTATTACGTGAACTATGGAGCGTGGGACAGCGCCTCGCGCGTCCCGCCGTGGTTGCAGAACGTGACCGGCCTCACCTACCAAACGTGGAATTCAACGGCCAAGCGACACTATGCGACCCACGCAGGGGCCGCGACGCTTTACGGCAACATCGCCCCGTTTATCTACCCTACCGGGCACTGTGGTGCCAGTTCCTCCTACACGCCGAAGAACAGCGGAGTAGCGGCTGTCTGGATTAAATCCACGGTTGCCTTCACGACGAACGGGGACTACGGGACGGATGGGTTCGGCGCCAACAATAACGGCTCCACGGCCTTCGGGACTGCGACCGACCACTTTATCCAGGTGACTCGCAACACTGCGAATTGGGAACTCGGGAGTTGCGACGGGGCGACAATTTCGCAGCAGGCTTCGGCTGGCGGCGCGGATAGCAGCGCACATGAGTTCGCCGTTCGCTGGTCTGCCGGCGAACTCAAACTCTACGTAGACGACGTGCTCGTTATTACGAAGACAACCAACCTCCCCGACCGGCCGCTAAAGCCAGTTGCATTACTCGCGGCGGCGGGAGTCAACCTTATCCGGGGATACGACTATTACATCGAGTGGGAGGCCGCCTGATGCCAGTCGTGCAGACCCAGACCACCATCAACGGCGTGACCTTCAACGTCGAAACCGAAGACGGCGTCATCATCCGCCGCTTCCGGCTCCCCCTTGACCAGCAACCCGTGAAGACGCGCCGCCGCGCCGAACTCCGCGAACGCATCGAAGAGTGGTTCATGTTCAAGGCATTTGTGGACGAGGCGGCACTACCAGTCCACGGCGAGAACGCGGGCGCTATCTCCACCGGGCGGACGCAACAGGAAGCCCTCTACCAGGCGGCTCGCTCCGCATACATCGATTGGCTCAACGCATGAAAGGAACCTCAATGAACGCCACCCTGATCCGAGACATCGAACAGGCCAGCATCCACCCTCACGAATTGCTGCGGGTACTTCACGAACCGCGCCGCCTGCAACAGACAGACCACCGCGACCGCGCCACGCTCGCTGAGGCTGAGTACGCCGGGAAGATTCTCGGCCCCGACTTCGCGAAGCACCTCTGGAAATCGCTGGATGTAGAGCGCGAAATCAAGGGCGCGGGCGGACTGACTCAGACCTACGGCGAGCTGTACTACGTCTCCATTGCCACGGGCACGCAGCTCGCGACGTTCACGACCGAAGCCAGCCTGATGGGCGCACTCCCGCACTGCATCATCCCGGCCGGCTTCTTCAATGAACGTCCGGGGCGCTCTCTTCAGATGCTGGCGAAGGGCCAACTCGGCTCAACCGGCACCCCGACGTTCACCTTCTCCGTGCGCCTCATCAACTCAACCACATTCTCAGCCGGTGGCGGTCTCGGCGTTTCGAGTGGCGCTATCACGTCCGGCTCGGGCCTCACGCTTGCGCCGTGGACGCTGCAAATGGACATCGTCGCCCGGTCCGTTGGCGCTGGCGGCGGTTCCAATACCACCCTCGCCTTCGTCGGTGACGTTCGCGGCCAGACGGCATTCGCCTCGCCGTTCATCTACACCATGCCAGCGGCGAACACCGCATTCACCGGGGCGCTCGATTCCTCGGCAACCCAATACCTCTACGTCTCGGCGGCCTGCGGCACGTCGAACGGTTCGAACCTTATCCAGGCCACGATGGTGAAAATTTATGCTGAAAATTAGGCGCTTCGGACTACTCGCCTCGGGATTGCTGGCGCTGGGAGGGCTCGCAATCGCAATGGCGGCATCGACATTCGACGGTGCGGCATCGACATTCGACGGTGCGCCATCGGCACCGCTGAACTTCAACCAGACGGCGGACTACCTCGACTATGACGTGCAGGTCCACAGCCGCGACTCCTCGACATGGACAGACCTCGAATCGATGCAGGCCCAGCACGGTGCTGACTGCTCCGCCCCTCCTGCGAATCACGAGAATCACACATACGAAGGTGCCGTGTTCCAGTGCGCGAACCACATCATGACCTCGCTCAACGCTGGCGGCTACGCGATGGCGTATCTCACCCCGAACCGGATGCTGGATTGGTCTGCCGGTCAGGCGGTGCTCTCGTTCGATGTCTCCACACTCAGAACTTCTTCAAGGGATTGGATCGATATCTGGGTCACTCCCTACGCCTCGAATCTCGCCCTCCCGCTCGACGACTGGCTCCCTGACGTTCAGGGACGACCTCAAGGGAATTACGTCCATATCCGCATGGACAACTTCGGCGGCGGGTCAGGCTTCCGGGTGGAGGTGAACGGGACTGAGGTGAACTCCAATAGCTACAGCGGCTATGAGCAGTACCTCACTCCATCGGCCACGACCCGGACTCCGTTCGAACTGCGCATCGACAACGGGCACATCTCGTTTGGCATCCCCTCGGTGGGGCTCTGGTGGGCCGACAATGTCGCGGTTCCGATCGGCTTCTCGCTCGGGGTAGTTCAGATTGGGCACCACTCGTACAACCCAACGAAGGCTTGCGTAGATAACGGCCTGCCTGCTGAGCAATGCCCGCCGAATACGTGGCACTGGGACAACATCGCGCTCTCGCAGAGTGTTCCCTTTACGATCCTCCACGCTTCGCCTCGCTCGACATCGGGCGGCACCGTGACGTTCCCACCGGCACCTGCTGGCGCGAAGCTGCGGTTTTCGGCTATTGGGTCGGTAACGGTTAACGGGACGTTGGTAACTCCCCAGCCATCGCAGCGCAGCGGGCACGCAGACATGATGGCGAGCTACTTCGTGAGCATTCCCGAAGGCTCAACCTCCGCCACCATCGCGCTTTCAAGTGACACTTGGTATAGCGGTCCGTTCATTGCTAAGGACTTCGCGGTGTGGGCGCAAGGTGCGAGCGGGCCAACGGCCACGCCCACGAGCGTGCCTCCGACAAACACACCGGTTCCTCCGACGAACACACCCCTTCCTCCGACCGCTACAAACACACCGGTTCCAGCGACTGCCACGCCAACGAGAACGGCAACACCAACGGCTACACCGGCAACCTATCGCTGCCAGCGGAGGAACGCTAACGGCAGTTGGACGACTGTGTGGACGCAGGTCGGCGGAAAGGCCTGTCCCTAAATGGCTACTTCGTTTGTTGACGCTGCGATTGGCGACCTCTCGGGAGGAACAACTACGGATGTAGTGTTCAGTGGGACGCCAACGGACGGCGATATTCTCGTCTGCGCGGTCTCGATCAACAACGCCGGCACCATCACGGCACCATCGGGCTTCGCACAGAAGGGCACAAACATCGATAGCGGTGGCCGTCTTGCGGTCTACTGGAAGCGGGCGGCTAGCGAAGGTAGTGCCACCTACACCTGGACGGTTAGCGCGAGTTCTTATGGTGATGTGATGGGTATCCGCATCAGGGGGGCCCTAGCCAGTGGTGACCCGTGGTCATCCACTACGCCAACGACGGATACAGACGGCGGCGGCGGGACACTCGACCCGGCTTCGATTAACGCGGACGGTTCGGGATCTGTTGCTATAGCGTTCGCACGACGGGACACCGGGTTGGACTGGACTGCGCCTTCCGGCTGGACCGAACCAACCAACGGCGACGGGCAGGCCTCGGAGACGATTTACAAACTACTGGCGGGCGGCGGAGCTTCTGGTTCGCCTGCGTTTTCATCGACCGACTTTGCGGCGGGCGCGGCGTGGCTGGGGATTATCGAACAGGCGGGCGGCGGGGCAACCAAAGGCAAGCCATTCCGCAAGTCTGGCACGCGCACATGGATAAGGAGGTACTGATGGAAGGTTCACTCGGTCCATCTGGAAAGCTCACTCTCAAGGTCATTCGGGGAAGGCGCCCCGGCAAATTCAGGAGGTTCCTCGCATGGCTCTCTCGTTAATGTTCAATCCGATCACCAAGTCTCCCGTGGCGCGTGCGTTGCGAGAGTGGAATCCGCGCACAGACTTCGGGCGAGCCATCCGCGATGCGGTTCACTTCCTGCCCGAAGACCTGGCTCTCGAGCTCATCGAACGGGCCAGCCGCATCGTCGTGATGCAATCCTCACTCTCCCTGGTTCGCATCGACCGCGCCGGCCGGATGCTCGACTTTGGCATCGTGGGGGAGAAGGTCGTCACAGACGTTGGCGTCGGCTACATCGTTGACGCTTTCCAGAACTCCGTCGAACTCGAAAACATGAAGTACCACGGGTTCGGGACGGGCGGCGCCGCGGAAGCCGTCGGCAACACCGCACTGACAACGGAACTCACCACGCAGTACGCCGTTGACTCGACCAGGCCCACGGGCACCACGACCGAAAACGCCGCCAACATTTACGAGACGGTAGCAACCCTCAGCCCCGACTCAGGCGGCACCATCGCTATTACTGAGCACGGCGTTTTCTCGGCGGCCTCAGCCGGCGTCCTGCTCGACCGGACGCTGTTCTCAGCGGTCAACCTGGTGGCGTCCTCGGACTCTCTTCAGTCCACGTACCGCCTCACCTTTACGAGTGGCTCCTGATGGGACGCATCTACTACGTCGCCTATACGGGGACGCTAACCAACGCGGGCGGCAACGCCGACTTGCTCGAATGTCTCCCGGCTGATGACAAGCCGGTGAAGCTGCGAGGCATGGTCATCTCCCAGATTTCGGAAGTGGGGGACGCTGCTGAGGAGGGGCTGCAAATCAGCATTCAGCGGTTCCCTGCCACCGTCACAACCGGCAACGGTACGGCGGTAACTCCGGTGCCAGTCGATTCGGCTGATACCGCATTCGGCGGGACCGCTGAGTGTAACGGGGCGACCGTCGCCACGACTTCAGGCACGGCGGTGATCTTCGGGTACATGGGCTGGAACGTGCGTAATTCGCCGTTCGAATTCTGGTGGCCCGACCCCGCGATGGCACCGAAGGCCAAGCAGGGCGAAGGATTGTTCGTGCGCTGCGACACGACTCCCGCCGACGACATCACCATTAACCTCATGTTCGTGCTCGAAGAGGAATAGATGCCTCATAAGGTTGTTCGCACCGGGTACTACCGCCCGCGCCGGAATCGCTTTATTCCGACGCGGCGCCCGGTTGCGAACACCCAGACCTTGACCGGGGCAATCACTCCTGCAGGCGCCCTCCTGAAGGCGGATGCGAAGCTCGTCACGGGTGCCGTCACGCCCGCAGGTTCCCTGCTCAAGACAGCAGGGAAGATTGTCAGCGGTGCGCTCACTCCTGCCGGGGCACTCATCAAGAGCGTGAGCAAGCTCCTGGCGGGCGGTATCACTCCCTCGGGCGCATTGACCAGCGTCAAGGTTGTCCTGATGACGCTCACCGGGGCAATCACTCCGGCTGGTGCGCTCATCAAGTCCACCAGCAAGGTTGTCACCGGCTCGCTCACGCCTGCCGGGTCGCTCCTGAAATCGGCAAGCAAGCCTATTACCGGGGCAGTTACCCCAGCGGGGACGCTGCTCAAGTCCACCAGCAAGGTACTCACGGGAGCGGTTACGCCTGCGGGTGTGCTGATTAAGTCGGTGGGCAAAGTCGTCTCAGGTGCGCTCACTCCGGTGGGCGCTCTTGGCAAGCTGGTAGGCAAACTCGTAAGCGGCGCCATCGGACTTGCCGGGGCACTCACGAACAGCGGCGGGCAGCAGGTCGCAGCCTCACCCATCCTCATCGACCTTGAAGGTTCCTACGTCACCACTCTCGACCTCGACGGCTCCTACGTTGCGGCGCTCGACTTCGATGGTTCCTACGTCTCCACCCTTGACCTGGAAGGTTCGGTGTCCTGATGGCAACTAAATCCACCCTCACGATATTCGCAGACGCTGACCTTTCGGTGCGCGTGGACGTGAAGACGACGGACGGCGGCGCTTCCGCTCAGACCATGACCGGCTGGGCGCTCGCGTTCTCTATCAGGCGCACCAGTGATAACGCGCTAGTCCTTTCGAAGACGACGGTTTCCGGCATCACCATCGGCAACGGCGACGGCACAGATGACCGGGCGACCATCGCAATCGCGGACACCGACACGACCGACTGGCCCGCCGGCCAGGGCTACAAGTGGGGCTTGTGGCGCACCGACGCTGGGTCTGACATCCCGCTGGCCTACGGGCCGTGCACCATCTTGGAAGCATCCGACCAGCCGTAGGGGGCGAGCATGAGCGAGTCAGCATTCGAGCAAATAGTCATTTCCCGGCTGGACCGACTGCAAGCGGGCCACGACGAAATCAAGGGTGAGATCGTCGCGGTCCAGGCGCAAGCCACAGAAACGCACCGCATCGCACTTCAAACCCTCGAGCAAGCCAAGGAGACCAACGGGCGCGTGACGCTCCTGGAGGGCTGGCAGGACTCGTTCGAAGACGAGACTGAAGTTGGCGAAGCGTTCGCCGCTGGGCGGAAGTCCGTGCGCGATGGCGATCGGGCGATGGCGGTGAAGATCGGCAGACTGCTCGGCAAGTGGGCGCCCTATGGACTGGCTGCGTTGCTGGTGGGATTGGGCATCCGGCTCGGGGCATGGTTCCTCGGGGGTGTCTGGTGAACGCGTGGGCCGTGACGTGGATGCGAAAGCCGTACAGCAAGCCGTTCATCCTTGACGTCGATTCGCTCGAGATGGCGGCCGAGATCGGGATACGCCTGAACTACCAGCCGACGGTCTACGACATCAAGGTCACCACCCTCGAATACGAACCGGACGCCGAAGAGATGGCGGTGATTCAGGAGCGCATCAAATACCGGCTCATGACGCATTGGGCGACAAGCCCGGAGGTGTTCGCGTAATGGCTAAAGAAGTGACCCTCGACGTTCATATGCGAGTCCGACGCGAATGGCTCCTGCGCCTAGCCGTCCGGGTGGCTCGCATAAATCGCTGGGCGGCGGCGCGGATGGCAGAACGGACGATCGTTGAGTACCGCGCCGGAAGTATGCCGCGCTGGGAGCGCATCGACATTAAGCGGGCGGTTCGAGAACAGGAGGGAGCCAACCGATGAAGTATCTAGGACTGCTGTTCATCGGCTGGGTAGCAGGCGGCGCGACATTGATCGCCGTCTTGCTCCGGGGAGAGAAGTACAAGTGACGGAGCCAACAGTTCGATTCAC
>OFRM01000224.1_pt1 | contig 25391 bp, 28 predicted proteins | sample 1543101 | NCBI WGS metagenome assembly OFRM01 (sample SAMN07774223, study PRJEB24372) | wastewater metagenome | isolation source: Exp Tend VB 0WW | collected 2016-02
CGGCAATTGGCCATGATTTGAAGTCGACCTTTAAAATACTCTTAAATGCCGATGTAAATTTACCAACGGTATTTCATGACACCCTCACGGGTGCATTTGTTATCAACAGCTTGCGCAGGGAGCAAACACTGAGTGAGTTACTTGGCAGCGACCTAGGTATAGAGCTTCAGCTTGATGACCTCGATGACGCGCAATACGTTGAGCGTGCAGGTGAGATTGCGGCAGCGATTCGGTTGCTTGCAGACACTCAAGGAGAGCAGATTAGTGAACTGAACAAGGTCATCCAGCTCGTTGAAGATATTGAGTGGCCTATCATCCCCGTGCTTGCCCATATGGAAAAAACAGGTGTCTTGCTGGACCCTCCATTCTTTGAACAACTGTCCACGAGACTTGCTGATCAGATTAGTGATATTGAACAAACAATTTATGGATTTGCTGACAAAGAATTTAACATAGCTAGTCCAGCGCAGCTTAGCCAGGTCTTGTTTGAGGATTTAGCTTTGCCAACGGTGGGTGTCAAAAAAGGCAAGACGGGCAGCTATTCTACGGCAGCTGACGTGTTAGAAAAACTTACAGATTTGCATCAAATCGTGCCCTGCATTAACCAATTCCGTGAGTACTCCAAGCTCAAAAATACCTACGTAGACACACTGCCAACGATGCTTGATTCATCCAATCGTATTCACACAACCTTCAACCTTACGATTGCACAGACGGGTAGATTATCGTCGATTGACCCGAACCTCCAGAATATCCCTGTGCGTACTGAACTTGGTCGCGAAATTCGTAAAGGCTTTGTAGCCGGCAAGAACCGTGTATTTGTGTCGGCAGACTATTCACAATTTGAGTTGCGGATTGCTGCTGCCATGAGTGATGACCAGCTGATGATCACTGCATTTAATGAAGATCGAGACATTCACACTGAAACGGCGGCGCTCATACAAGGTGTCGACGCTAAAGATGTTACCAAAGAAATGCGCTATGCCGCAAAGGCAGTGAACTTCGGTATATTGTATGGGCAGGGCGTGCATGGTCTGAGTGCCGGCACTGGCATTAGTTATGCGGACGCAAAGAAATTTATCGACAAATACTTCGAAGTTCGCCCCAAGCTGAAGGGCATGATTGAGAAGTTCCGCGAGCAGGCACTCAACCGTGGGTACGTGGAAACCCTGCTTGGACGTCGGCGGCCGACACCGGATACCAAATCGAGTAACTTCATCCTGCGCGAAGCGGCCTTTCGTGCTGCCATCAATATGCCAATCCAAGGCACGGCCGCTGACTTGACCAAGCTGGCAATGATCCGTGTCCAGCGCGAACTAACCAAGGCCTTTGGGGAAGTGCGGTATGACAATCACACCCATGCGCCGCAAATGTTGCTACAGGTCCATGACAGCATTATGGTGGAGTGTAACGATGATGATGTAGAAAAGGTGAGTGATATCATGAAACAAACTATGGAGAGTGTTTACCCTGAGTTGGGTGTTAATCTTCGTGTTGATGTAAGTAGCGGCAAGACGTGGGGTGAATTATGATACCTAGCAGCAAACTCGGCACACACACCATTCCGCAAGTAGGTTTTGGGCTTTGGCAGGTCAAAGACCAAACTGACCTGGATCAATCAGTCATCGTAGCGCTGGACGCAGGTTATCGGCACTTCGACACAGCGCAGATATATGGGAACGAAGCTATGTTGGGTACTGCACTTCAGAAGGCAGATCTAGCCCGGGATGAACTATTTATTACAACCAAAATTAGTGTGCAGAATTTTCGCAAGCCCACGGTGCGCAAAAGCTTTGAACAGTCACTCATCAATCTTCAGACAGAGTATGTTGATTTATTACTGCTCCATTTTCCGGTCACTGTCTTACGCAAAGGGGCATGGCAAGTATTGGAATCAATCTTGGCAGATGGTCAAGCCCGATCCATCGGGGTGAGCAACTATACAGTTCGGCATCTGAAGCAACTCAAGAAATACGCCACCGTTATGCCGGCCGTGAATCAAGTTGAGCTCCATATTTATCTCCAGCAGCCGGAACTCCTGGAATACTGCAAGCAAGAGGGAATCGTCGTCGAAGCTTATTCGCCACTTGCACACGGCAAAGGGCTTGATGACGAGACCTTGGCCAAGCTTGCCAAGAAATACAGCAAAACACCCGCGCAGATCATGCTTCGCTGGTGTCTCCAGGTTGGTGCTATCCCATTGCCCAAGAGCGTAACACCAGAACGCATTGTACAAAACATCGACATTTTTGATTTCAAACTGTCGGCTGCCGACATGACAACACTCTCTTCGCTCGATAAAAACATGCGAACATGCTGGGACCCAACCCGTGTACCATAATAATTAGTAAGGAGCAGCACCATGGCGATGAAGACGTTTTATGTAGGTATCAAAGGTGTGATTATTCATGACGACAAAGTACTGTTGCTTCGCGCTGATGGTGGCAAGGGCAGGCGAGATATCTGGGAAATGCCTGGGGGTCGGATTGACGATGACGAGACGGCCCAGCAAGCGCTCAATCGTGAGCTGAATGAAGAACTTGCAAATATCACAGATATTTCCATCGGTGGAGTGCTCCATGCCGCGCGTTTGCCGTGGGATATTGATGGCACAAACAGCCTTGTGCTCATTTTCTACAAGGTCAACGCAAACTTTGAGGGTGACCCCAAGATAGGTGAAGAACACATGGGCTGGCGCTGGTGCACCATAGAGGAGGCTCGTCAGCTAGCAAACGACTTCACGCTGCCCGCCATAGAAGCAGCTTTCGCGGTTCGATAGTCTTGTTTTTAAAATGTGTTTGTGGTATAATAAAATAGTATGAAGAGATATGTGATTGCGATTTTGGCCATCTTCACCATTATGGTGCTTGGTGTTCTGCTGATTGGCGGACGGTCTTCGGATAATTCAGCTGCCAAAAAAGCACAGCAGGAAGCAGCAGCAACGCCAACCATAAAACCGCTTCATGAATTCGCCGGATCTTCTGCGAGCAAGGTTGTGTATACAGTCCAGGGAACTATCGTCGGTGATGACCAATTTCGATCTATCCGCACCACTGTTGCTCGAGACTTTCGCCGAGTGGAAGTGCTTGATAGCTACTCCAACCGCGTAGAAAAGACCCAGGAATTCCCAAATACCCAAGAAGCATTTGATACATTTTTGCGTGCATTAGAGCAGGCTGGATTCCAGAAAGCACAAAAGAGCACATCGGTAGACGAACGAGGCGTATGTCCCACAGGCAACAGGACGATTTACGAGCTGATTGACGGAACAACACAGGTTCAGCGAACATGGGCTACTTCGTGTGGGTCTAAGTTTGGAAGCTTTGGTGGCGTATCGAGCACAGTAGAACTGTTATTCCAGAGGCAAATTACTGGGTACCCTCAGTTTGTCAGTGGCGTAAAACTGTTCTAGCACGCTACAATACCCTCATGATAAAAGCGATTGTGTTTGACTGTTTTGGAGTGTTGATTGGTCGGGGGTTTAATGCAACCTATAGATTGGCTGGGGGCGACCCCATACAGGACAGACACTATATCGACGACCTACTTGGCGCCGCAAACGCCGGGGTTATAACAGTACAGGATATGGTTGATAGCCTCTGTGAAAAGTTACATATCAGTGCTGATGCCTGGTACGAGGTGATTGCCCAGGCAGAGCTCCCTGACAAGCAACTCCTTGAATATATTAAGTCGCTTAAGGCGACACACAAAGTAGCAATATTAAGTAATGCCAACAAAGGGACCTTGCAGAGTCTCTTCAGCCCCGAACAACTCGATATTTTTGACGCAGTGGTTGTATCTGCCGAAGTTGGCATGGTTAAGCCAGACGAGCGTATCTATGAGTTGGCAGCAGAACGGCTTAATGTTGAGCCGAGCGAATGCTTGTTCACAGATGACAGCGATGCATATTGCCAAGGTGCTCGTGCTACAGGTATGCAAGCCATTCACTACAAGGATTTTTTACAGTTCAAAAATGACCTAGAGTTTATTTTAGATCACACATGATATAAATAATTTGCTTATGAATAAAAAGGTGTAAAAAACTTTATCTTTTTTAGATGAAGGCGTGTACTGGGTGGAGGGCACCAACATAAACAAGGAAACAAAGCTATGGTTTTAGAAGCATCAGCATTCGGAAATGATACCCCATTGGTGGTTGGTCAGATTGGCGAACACGCGCAAAATCTTGATGCTCATCCTCGGTTTCTATCGACTAATCGCGAACGTCATCTCCGAGTTGTTGCAGATCTGCCAGCAGGCGTCATACCGCTCGTAGATACTGTTTCCGTAAACTCAAATGAGCAAGCGCGAGCAGCGGCAATTATTGCTTTAGTCGGCTATCGCTAGCCAATTCTGATAATGAGACGTTTGTCGGTTTTGCAGAGTTTCTGAAGCTCATGGAGTTTGATACGCAGGGCACCAGCCAGGGAAGCCCCCGATACTTGTATGATGATTTGTTGTGGCTGCGTGACAACTCGACAGCTGGCCCCGAAATGTTTTTGCACAAAAGATTTTATTATTCGAACCTCAGGCGGCTCATCAACACGGCGATTGCGCAAAATATCCCCTAATGGCGTACTCATAGCATCAACTCTAGCATGCTTGGTACAATGAAACTATGCCAGAACTTCCGGAGGTAGAAACAGTCAGGGCAGGGCTAGAGCGTCTTGTTGTAGGTAGGCACATAGAATCTGTCGATTATGACACGCCGAAAAGCTTTCCAAACACTCCAGGGGGTGTCGTAGCTTTCATGGTTGGCAGTACTATCTCAGCTGTTCGTCGTCGGGCCAAGGTCCTCATGATTGACCTCAATACAGGCTACTCTTTGGTTATACATCTCAAAATGACAGGGCAAATGGTGTATGTAGGTGACCAACGTTTTGGTGCCGGGCACCCAAATGATTCGTTGATTGGCCAGCTGCCAGACAAATCCACACGAGTGGTTATAGATTTCACCGATGGCTCGCATTTGTTCTTTAATGATCAGCGTAAGTTTGGTTGGATGCGTTTGCTGCCCACGGTGGAGGTGCCGAACATAGATTTTATGCAAAAGGTTGGACCAGAACCGCTGAGCTTAGAGTTTACGCCAACGATTTTGTTCGATCGGCTACAGCGACGCAAAAATACGACCATCAAGGCGGCACTACTCGACCAGACTGTGCTAGCTGGCATTGGCAACATATATGCCGACGAATCACTATGGGGTGCCAAAATTCACCCCAGCACACGTGTTTCCGGTCTGACGCAAAAACAAATTACAGTGCTTCACCAAGAACTTCAGTTTGTTCTGAATCTAGCCATCGAGAAGGGTGGTTCAAGCGATAAAAATTATGTAAATGCTGAGGGCAAAAAGGGCAGCTACATAGACTTTGCCAGAGTATTTCGACGTGAAGGGTTATCCTGTCCGCGTTGTGGAGCCACCATAGAAAAGTCTCGTGTGGCTGGCCGTGGCACCCACACTTGCCCCACCTGCCAGGTCCTTAAATATTGACGAAAGTACAAAAATGTGCTAAATTTATATTTGCTACATAAAGAACAAACATGACAGAACAAATCCCAAAAGGTAACGACGATGGCACCTCTAAAGAAGTTGTGGCTGCTGATGACCGTGTACTATCGGCCGATGAGATGAATGAGTGGGCAAAGGCCAAGGGTTATACGCACGTTACTCGCGGGACGTATAAAAATGAGAGCTCATTCTTGTATATAAAATCCTGCTTAACGGTAACAACTCAGGATGATGCAAGAATCGGACTTAGTGCAGCTCGGCACCTTACAAAAGCTGGCTTAGTTCACCCTGCAACCATTTGGGGGGTATTTAGACCCAAGACTGACAGGGAAGACGGTTACCAAATTTTTGCTGTTTCACCTGCTATCGAAGCATGGTCAGTGGAGCGTATAGGCACTGAAGATGAAAATCGTTTTGGTATCCAAAGCGCAAGAGATGCACCTCATATTGTCGAATGGGTACAAAGGGTAGAGCCAGAATATCAGCCGGGTCAACCTGTGTCACCCAATTCCTTGGTAAATATCCTCAATCTTACCGAAGCATCACATCCGGATAATTGGGGATGGGATCAGACAACGGGTATTAATTATCCGGTTGATATAGAGGTGCTTGATTTATCGGGCCATCTAGATATTGCGAGAGAATGGGGCAGAACTGTTGCCTAAGCAAGCATAGCTAGCTTCGTGCTAGTTATTTGGGTACACTCTATGGGTGATACAGACATTTACGGGAGAGAATTCGTTTGGGCTGGTGATGGCGCTACAGAAGCGCGTGGCCGAGTTTGTGGCTGAGCATGGTGACTTGGCTTTGGAACGATTTGATGGCGAGGACACGGAGTATGACAAGATTCGTGAGTCACTCGAGAGCATGCCGTTTTTGGCAAGCAAAAAGCTGGTTGTGTTAAGAAGCCCAAGCGCGCAAAAGCAATTTGTTGAACGAGTAGATGCGTTGCTTGACGGCCTAGATGATACAACTGATGTGATTATTGTGGAGCCAAAGCTGGATAAACGTCTTGGGTACTATAAGTACCTTAAAGCCCACACAGAGTTTCAAGAATTCAAGGAGCCAGATAGTAATGGGTTGGCTAGTTGGTTGGTGTCTGAGGCTAAGGTGCGTGGCGGTACGCTGAGTATTTCTGACGCACGGTACTTGGTTGAGCGTTGTGGGACGAACCAGCAGTTGTTGTCCGGAGAACTGGACAAATTGGTGCTGTATGACCCAACAATTACGCGTGACACTATTGATATGCTGACCGAATCTAGCCCGCAGAGCACGATATTCCAGCTGCTCGACGCATTATTCGCGGGTCGGAGCAGACAAGCTATGGAGCTATACGAACAGCAACGGCAACTGAAGGTGGAGCCACAACAGATTATCGCAATGCTTGCCTGGCAACTGCATATTGTTGCAGTCGTGAAGGCTGCGGGGACACGGAGTGATGCAGCAATTGCTAGCGAAGCCAAAATCAGCCCGTATGTGGTGAGCAAGACACGCGCTATTACCCGCAGCTTGTCTCCTGTGCAGATTAGAAAGCTCATCACCACTGTGCTTGATATCGATATTCGTAGCAAAACTGGCCGGGTGAATCCTGACGAAGCTTTGCAAAACCTCCTCGTCCTAGGCGTAGCGTAGAACACTGTCCATAATTCGCTGTAGACAATATGTATAAATTTCGATTGTGCCGCTAGAGTGAGTTCATTACTAATCAAGGAGCATAGCGATGAGCGAAGCAGTTCGAACAGACTATAGGGGTGATGGGAAGTTGATAGGCGAAGCTATTGCTGAAGAAGCCATAGTGCGCTGTACTGATCCGGTATGGGGACAAATGATTACGAAGGTAATTTTCAGGCAGCCTGGACGTGATGAGGTGACTCTGGAGCGGTACATGGTGGGGCTGGAAACTCTCGCAGGGATAAGTAGAGAGGAATATCTTGGGAGTAGCACCTATGGCCAAGATGCATTCGAGCAGGGTTTGTTTGACGCGCTCGACGCTTGCGGAGCGCTCGATGATCGCACGCAAGGTCCGTACTAAGCGATAGTAAAAATCCCCCTGTGTGCACAGGGGGATGAATAGTGGCCAGAAGGCAGTTACTATTTTTTAGTTGTCTTTTTTGCTGCTGGCTTCTTTGCGGCGGGCTTGGTAGCTTTTGCTGCAGGTTTTTTTGCAGGAGCTTTTTTGGCTGGTGCTGCCTTTGCCTTGGTGCTGGCAGTTGGTTTTACGCCTGCCGCTTTGGCTGCTTTTGCGAGTTGGCGCTTTTTGCGTGCTACTTTGTTCTTGTGCACGACGTTTTTCTTGGCGGCTTTGTCTAGTGTGCTCTGTGCTGCAGAATGTGCAGCTGCTGTTGGCTTGCTAACAAATGCTTTCAGCGCTGTTTTTAGGCTGCGCTTGGTCTTAGCGTTACGCACGGTTGCTTTGCGGGTAACTTTGACGCGCTTTTTGGCTGATTTGATGATTGGCATGGTTTTGATTCCTCTTATGGTTAGATATGTGTTCGACGCTAGACTATAGCGCCTGGGGTGAGATTTGTAAACAGCCACGGTGATAAAATAGCAATATTGCCCCTTGCGTAACGCTTACGTTTGTGATAGTCTAGGCCCAGAGGTACTAAAAAACAAAAAATGGATACACAAAAAGCTCAAGTAGTCGATCGGTTAAAACAAGCAAATAACATCTTGGTGACGGTCAGTGCCAACCCTTCGGTTGACCAACTGGCTGGCGCAATCGGTATAACATTGCTGCTTAATAAACTTGGAAAACACGCGACAGCTGTGTTTAGTGGGTCTGTACCAAGTGTGTTGGAGTTCCTTGAGCCTGCCAAAACGCTCGAAGCTACCACGGACAGCTTGCGTGATTTCATTATCAGTCTAGACAAAAGCAAAGCAGACAAACTACGCTACAAAGTAGAAGACAACCACGTCCGTATCTTTATAACACCGTATCGCACCTCAATATCAGACAAAGATTTGGTATTTAGCCAAGGTGATTTCAACGTAGAGGCTGTATTAGCACTTGGCGTCACTAAGCAAGCTGATTTAGATAAGGCGATTGCAGCTCATGGTCGCATTTTGCACGACGCTACTGTTATCGATGTTTCTGTTGGTCAGGTTAGTGGTATGGGAGCCTTGAACCTCGTCAACGCCAAAGCAAGTAGTTTATGTGAAATGTTGGTTGACCTAGGAACAGCGCTGAAGCCAGATGTACTAGATACGCAAATGGCTACGGCATTTTTGACGGGTATTGTCGCTCAGACGAACCGGTTTAGTAATGAAAAAACAACGTCCGACACGATGGAAGTTAGTTCCAAGCTGCTTGCTGCTGGTGCGAACCAACAGCTTGTGGCCAATAAGCTTCAGCCGCCAAAACCAGCAACACCACCACCTGCGCCTGTTGCTGACGTGAAATCTGTCCCTACAGCAGCCGGTTCGACTCCTGTACCCATTGTTGCTGCAGAGCCATCAACGACCTTACCGGAGCCCGTAGACCAGGTCGCCTCAGACGGTTCACTGCAGATTAATCATGGTCCAGAAGTAGACCTCGCCACGTACGAACTCACCAACGAGGACGCTGACGCATCAGAAGTCGAGCAGATTCATATTGACGACCAAGGTCAGCTCAAGGCAGTTGACGACAGCCAGCCAGCTCCGGCCAAAACTCACGAGAACGTGCTGCAACCGCTTGACTCTGCGCCGGCATCGGATGTCGCCGCTCCTCAAAAACTGGAACCACCGACGCTTGGTGGGACGCTCACAGCATCCGGTACGGACAACGAGAATGAGGCTGCTGTTGACCCACTTGCTCCGTCGGCTGGTGTTCAGCCACCTCTCTTGAGCCACAATGCTCCGTTGGCACCTATGTCTCCGGCAGAATCTGTTGTTCCTCCCCCGCTAGAGCAGCCTGCAGACCAAGTCATACAGGCCTCAAATACGCTCGAAGATCTTGAACGTTCTGTTCAGAGCCCACATTTGCTTGCAGACACGCCCCCAGCTGACACTACGAGTGCTCCCGCAGTGCCTGGGGTTGATGTTGATGGTGCCCGCGATGCAGTCAAAGATGCCATGAATGTGGCCGCGAGCCAACCACTGCCTCCTATAGAGGCTCTTGGCGCGCAATATGTTGACTTGCCTGGCGTTGGTGGCACTCCCGAGCCTGTTGCACCCGCAACGGAGGCTCCTGTTGAGCCACTTGAGCCAGTTTCACCACTTGTACCTGCTTCACCAGAAGCCTCAGACCCAACGGCGCCACCGCCGGTGCCTCCACCGATGATGCCCCCATCGTTTACGCCAACTCCTGGTGTACAATAGCCCCCACACATGGACGGCATAGTACTAGTAGACAAACCTGCAGATTGGACGTCGTTTGACGTTGTTGCCAAGCTACGTGGACAGTTACGCGCCCAAACAGGGAACAAGAAAATCAAAGTTGGTCATGCAGGCACGCTTGATCCGTTTGCGACAGGATTGCTGATTATATTGGTTGGTACGGCCTGCAAGCAGGCGGATACGTTGCTTAAACTAGACAAAACCTATGAGTTCACAGCCAGACTCGGTGTGACGAGTACGACTGGCGACACAGAGGGCGAGCTAACGACTAACCTTGATGCGCAAGAAGTCTCAACAGAGGCCGTCGAAGCAGCACTAGAGCAGTTTATTGGCGATATATCACAGATACCGCCTATGTATTCAGCAATAAAGGTCGGCGGCAAGCGGGCATATGACTTGGCACGTGCCGGCAAGGAAGTTGTCATGGGGCCGCGGAACGTGACAATTTATTCGTTGGAACTCACATCGTATAGCTGGCCAGAAGCATCGTTCGTGGCGCATGTTGGCTCAGGTACATATATTCGTACATTGGCCGAAGACATCGGCAAAGCACTTGGGGTTGGTGCGTACTGCACCAAACTCCGTCGTACGCAGATAGCCTCTTTTGAGGTCGAAGAGGCTAAAACCATAGAAGAACTGACGGTTATTCACCCACTACCCCTAGAATAATACTTGCAAAATAAGCATAAGTATGCTAAAATATAAAGATGATTGGTGTTTCTCCGCAGATTGAGCGGTTTCTTGCGGTAACTCCTGACACGGGCTTTGCGTCTGCACAACGTACAGAAATAGGACTTCGAGATGTCCTGGAGATGGAAGTCCCGCATGTTGCTGACATCGCAGATCGAAGACATGACCCGTTGCGAAAAACATACCCAGGGCCACATCAGCCATTTGAACATGGTGTGTTGGCCTTTCGATTGATGCATGATTTGAAGCGGTTGAACCCGGATGTACCCCGTGCCGGCAAGGAAATCGTTCCCCATGATCGTTCAGTGCCCATTCTTCGGGGTCTTCGTAGTGTTTTGAGTGGTGCAAATATAATCCTGGAGAGTGAAGGCGCAGGCAGTGACCTGAATGATGTGAGTCTTGTGCGGCGTCTGGTGCAACGACAAGAAGAGTTTTTCAGGGATGCAACCGACCGAGAGATAGAAATTGCTGAGCTCTGTGGCTGGTTTGCTCTGCGGGCGCACGATGCTGTTGATGTGCAAGGGCTTCCATTGACGCACGAACAGATAGATGACCGCTTGTCCGGGGTTGAGATCGGGTTTAGTGACCTGCTCAACCAGCGCCTAGCAGATGGTGATTACATGCCCCTTACCCGACGAGTTCGTATAAGTTCGGGTGCTAAAAATGTCAGAAGGGTGGGCTTCCATGAATTGTGGCATGCGTTGTCCGGGCGTAGTGTTGATAAGTTCGGAAGGGTATTCGCTGTTATGCGGCCCCGCGGTAGGGCGGGCCGGTCTCGCAACGAGGCAACAACTGATTTAGGCGCGACCATATTTTTGGATGAAACAGCCGGCCATACGTATCAATTTGATGATTCAGGTTCTGCGCTTTGGAACCCATCGCCCCGAGAAAGCATTGCTCGATTGGCGTCACGCTCTTTCCTGGAGTATAGCCAGACAAATTATTACGGTGCAGAGAAAGAGGCATGGGTAAACTTGACGCAACGCGTGCCGGCAAAAGTACTTATGGACGCATATTTTAAACAGAATAATGACCCGTTCGAAGAAGACAAGCGAGCCGGCACACACGCTATTCGTGAGCTGTACCGATCTATGTTTCGTGCCGGAGGTGCTCAGAGGTTACTTGAAGTACGTGCCATTGATGAGCTATTTGGCAATGCACACATGATGGAGAGAAAAGACCCAGGCATGGCTAGCGCGTTTCGGAATGAGGCGATGGCCATGGCCCTAGAATTGGTTCAGGAGGATATTCTTCCCGATGGTGAAGACGACGAGATGGCAGAAATTAGAGCGACGCATCAGGCAGAACTTGACCAGCGTCAGTGGGCTCGTCGGAAACAGATTGAGGCAGCAAAACAACTGCTTGTTTCTCGGGGTTAGCCGTGCTATAATGGGTGCTAACGCCATCAGTGTGGGACCATCTAACCCATGCGAAACCTAACCACTAGACATTCAATTGTGATAACTAAGAAGGAACTAAATGATTTCTACCGAGAAGAAGACCAAGATCGTCACTGACCTACAACGAAGCAAAACAGACACCGGTTCGCCAGAGGTACAAGTTGGTATTTTGACTGAGCGTATCAAGGAGCTCACCGAGCATCTCAAGAAGAACAAGCATGATTTCATGGCTCGCCGTGGTCTATTGCAGGCTGTTGGTAAGCGCAAGCGCCTGCTGAAGTACTTGGCAGAGCAAGATGGCAAAGCCTATCTTGACCTGGTCAAAACACTCGGCCTTCGCAAATAAGAACGTTGGTTAGCTCCGCTTCCTTCGGGGACGCGGAGTAGACGAGCGCTCTCAGGGTAAGGGAGAAATCTCGGTAATAATTAATAAGTAGGTGGGTGACAGAGCACAGCTTTCCACTCGGGCAATCCCGGTGCGGGGTTGAACCTTGTTACCCACAAAAAGGAGACATATGTCAGGGACAATCAACCCATTTGGCAACGATATTATCAAAGTAGAAACAGAATGGTGCGGCCGCACGCTGAGCCTCGAAGTAGGCCGCGTTGGTTTCCGCACAAGCGGTAGCGTCATTGTGCGCTACGGCGAAACGGTCATTCTCGGTACTGCCATGGTTGGCAGTAAGCCAATTAGTGGCATGGATTATTTCCCACTGAGCATTGACTACGAAGAGAAAATGTATGCAGCTGGCAAGGTTAGTGGTAGCCGATTTATCAAGCGCGAGGGTCGTCCGTCTGACGATTCTATCCTTATTGGCCGCATTATCGACCGTCCTATCCGACCACTGTTTCCAAAGGGCTATCGTCAAGAAGTACAGGGCGTTGCCACAGTATTGAGCATGGACCCAAGCTTCCGCCCAGATATGGTTGCCATGGTTGCCATGAGTGCGGCATTGATGCTTAGTGGTGCGCCATTTGATGGTCCTGTAGCAGGACTCCGCATCGGTATCAACAAAGACGGCAAGCCCGAGGCGTTTATGAGCGCAGAAGAACTCGATACAAACATCCTCGACCTTGTCGTTGCAGGTAAAGCTGGCGCCATCATGATGGTAGAGGCTGGTGCTAATGAAGCCACCGAAGAGCAAGTAGTTGAAGCGCTGCGTTATGCAGAGTCAGCTATGCTGCCCGCAATCAAACTCCAAGAAGAACTGGTTGCTAAGGTTGGAGTAGAAAAGCGTGAATATGTGTTGTTGCTACCAAATGAAGATATTCAGAAAGAAGTCGACGCATGGGTTGATGGTAAGCTGGGCGACAACGTCCGCAAGCCGTACCCAGAGCGTAATGACTTGTTGGCTACACTGCGCGCAGACTTCCATGCTGCAATAGAAGACAAGCTTGGTGATGATTATGCTGGTCTGCGCCAAGAATATGATGAAGCATTTACGCAAGCGCTTCACAAGGATGTTCGTAAGGGAATTATCAGCGATGGCGTGCGCCCAGATGGTCGCAAATTGGATGAAATCCGCCAGTTGAGCAGCGAAGTCGGCCTGTTGCCTCGTGCACATGGCTCATCATTGTTTACTCGTGGTATGACGCAGGGCCTCAACGTTGTTACGTTGGCTCCTCTTAGCTACGTACAGCTCGTTGATACCATGGAGCGAGAAGGCGAACGTCGCTACTTGCACCACTACAATGCTCCTGGCTACACCGTCGGTGAAGTTAAGCGCTTGGGCAGCCCTGGCCGCCGCGAAATTGGTCACGGCTACCTAGCAGAGCGTGCACTCGCTGCCGTATTGCCATCTGAAGAAGAATTCCCTTACATGATTCGAAGCGTTACAGAAATCATGAGCCAGAATGGTTCAACCAGCATGGCTGCGACGTGTTCGTCATGTTTGGCGCTGCTTGATGCTGGTGTACCGCTCAAGGCCGCTGTATCAGGTATTGCCATGGGATTGATGATTGAAGGCGACACCCCATACGTGCTCAGCGACATTGCTGATGCCGAGGATTTTGCTGGAGACATGGACTTCAAGGTGACAGGTACGAGCAAAGGTATCACTGCACTACAAATGGACATGAAGGTGCACGGTTTGCCTGTAGAGGTACTAGCCGAGGCGCTCGCGAAGGGCAAAATTGGTCGTGCACACATCTTGGAGCACATGCTCAGCACGATTTCTGCGCCTAACGATATGAGCCCATATGCACCGCGTGTTGAGAGTATCAAGATTAATCCAGACAAGATTCGCGAAGTGATTGGTAAGGGTGGTGAAATGATCCAGCGCATCACTGCCGAGACTGGTACTGAGATTGACATCAAAGATGACGGAATTGTCATGATTGCTAGTCCAGACAAAGCAAAGATTGACGCAGCTATCCAGTGGATTAAAGGCATTACTGAAGACCCAGAAGTTGGTAAAATCTATGTGGATCGGCCAGTAGTCAGCGTCATGGACTTCGGTGCCTTTGTCCAGATTATGCCGGGTAAAGATGGCTTAGTGCACGTCAGTGAGCTGAGTGAAGAACGAGTCGAGAAGACCAGTGACGTTGTCAAAGAAGGTGACCTTGTCACCGTAAAATTAGTTGCGATTGATGATCGTGGCCGCCTGCAGCTGAGCATGAAAGCCGCAGCCCGTGAACTTAAGAATTAGGAAAACAATGAGTACTAAGCACGCTGCTAACCTCAGAAAAGCCGCAAACACTCGACTTGGTCGACGTGGTGTGATGCTATTTGCAGTAGCTTGGCTGTTTATCGGCTATGTGTCTGCATCGCAAGCAATTGATACCGGGAGCTGGGTCATGTACTTGCTCACGGTTATAGCATTGCTGCAAGTTGTTCGATTTGTGAAACTCTCTCTCAAAGCTCATGACAATAAGTAAACAAGACCAACTAGACGCATTAGCCAGAGAAATCATTGATGGTGATGTATGCCCAGAGCTGAAGGTACAGGCTACGCAACTGGTGTTTGGTGATGGCTCTGCCGATGCAGACATCGTGTTTATCGGTGAGGCACCAGGCAAGAACGAAGACTTGCAAGGCATCCCGTTTATTGGCGCAGCAGGGAAGTTTTTGGCAGAAATGCTCGAGATGATTGGGTTGAAAAGGGCAGATGTATATATCACGAATATCGTGAAATATCGTCCGCCCAACAACCGCGACCCGCTGCCCGAAGAAAAAGTAGCTTTTTTACCATTCCTTAAGAAACAAATTGATATTATCAAACCAAAACTTATCGTGACGCTGGGCCGGCATAGCATGGACTGCTTGCTCCCTGGCCTCAAGATTAGTGAGGTGCATGGTCGGCCCGAACGACTGGCAGGACAAGTATACCTGCCTCTGTTTCACCCCGCGGCTGCCCTGTATAACGGCGGATTACGCCAAACATTGGTGGACGACTTCGCGTCGATTCCCCTTATTTTGAAAAAGATTTAATTAAATCTCATAACTCATAGAAAGGAATCTATGAACCCAAAAAACACCAACAATAACCAATCAAAGCCGAAGCGCCCAAATAATAGGGGCAAGGCTCCTGCTGGCGGCAAAACTGCCGAGCAGAAATCATTTAGCTCGTCACGTGGCGCAGCTATTCGCGCACAGCGGCGCGCACAAGATGATGCTAACCGCATTGCTAGCCAGTATCTGGACACTCCGTCCGCAAACGGCCAAGACAAGCCTCGTGCCAACTTTATCGATGATAGCCCACGGCTCAAAATTATCGGTTTGGGTGGTATGGATGGCGGTGGTTCCAAAAACACTATCCTAGTTGAATACATGAATGATGCAATTATCATGGACTGTGGTAACGACCTTGGTGTCGACTTACCCGGTATCAACTACGGTATTTGTGACATGACGTACCTAGAAAGCATTCGTCATAAACTTCGTGCCTACGTTATCACCCATGGTCACCTTGACCACATTGGTGGCTTGCCGCACATTGTGCCACGTTTTCCGGCACCAATCTACGGGTCAAACTTTACCATTGGTCGAGTTGAAGAAATATTTGCGAACTTTGGTTTGCCGATGCCCGAGGGCTTTGAGCTCAAGACAGTAATCATGAACGAGCATACACACGAACGACTCAAAATTGGCTCGTTCTTTGTCGAACTTGTTCGGATTACGCACTCTATCCCAGGCAGCACCTGTATTGTCCTTGATACGCCAGTTGGCCGGATTATCAACACTGGTGACTTCCGCCTTGACCTGACACCACTTGACCACGAACGATCTGACACAGAGCGTTTGACGCAACTTGGTGATGAAGGCGTACTAGCGCTACTGAGCGAAAGCACCACAGTGGAGCGCTTGGGCCGAACCCCGAGTGAATCCACCATTGAACCGAGCTACGTTGACATCATTAGTCAGGCCCCAGGGCGCATATTTGTGGGGTTATTCTCCACCAACATGAATCGCGTGCAGATGATTGTGAACGCTGCTGTGCATCATGGCCGCAAAGTAGCTATGGACGGTCGTAGTATGGTCAGCACGCTAGAAATGGCTGTGCGCCACGGATTTATGAAGATACCAAAGGGTACCTTTGTCCCGATTGCATCTGCCTCTACAATGAAGGACCACGAGTTGGTAGTCGTTTGTACTGGTTCACAGGGCGAGCCAAACTCTGCGTTGCAGCGTATGGCCAACGGTGAGCACAAATATATCAAACTCAAAGAACAAGACACCGTAATTTTGAGCTCAACACCAATCCCAGAATCTGGTAACGACTCGTTGGTCGGCGCTATGGTTGATGGGTTGTCCCGCAAAGGTGTGCACGTGTTCGAGCATCGTCACCACGAACTTGATGGCGTTGGTCCGCTCCACGTATCTGGTCATGCAAGTCGGGACGAGTACGCTGAAATGATGCAGATGACACGACCAAAATATTTCATCCCAATCTATGGGGCATACCGCGTCAAACAGCGCCATGTTGAGCTAGCCGTAGAGAATGGCATCCCTCGCGCTAACTGTATCAATGCAGATAACGGTGAAGTGATTGCGCTCAGCCCAGATAAGATTGAAATCATCGGAGAAGTGCCAGTAGGCACCGTATTGGTTGATCAGTCTGGTATGACCGTGGCTGGTGTGGTTATCAAAGACCGTCTGATGTTGGCAGAAGAAGGACTTGTGTCTGTTGTACTAACTATTGATCGTAAATCTGGTAGCTTGATGACTAGCCCAGACATCATTAGCCGTGGTTTCATTCACATGCGTGATCAAGAGGAGCTGGTATCTAACCTCCGCATGGAGCTCAAGCGAGCTGTACAACAACGCTACAAGCGTATCGATCTTGATAGATTCAAGGCTGAGCTCAAAGATCATGTGACACATTTCTTGTATGAACACACCGGTGGAAGCCCAATCGTAATCCCCGTCGTGAATGTGATTGGTGGCGGCAAGCCTACCGGCGCCAACAACAAACAGGGCCAATCAGGACAGAAACAACAGGCCGGTGCCAGTAGGGCCCAGCAGCCACAAGCTGCAGAGCCAGTAGCTGAAGCAGAAGACAAAACCCCAGAGCAGGTCGCTGCTGAGCAACAAAAACGCTTTGCCGAAATGCGCGCCAAGCTTTTGGGCCAAGACGCTCGCGTCGATTAAGTAAATTGCTACTGCTTGCAATCTGCTAGCTGGTCGATACACTAGCCTATAGTATTTATGAGGAGTAGCTATGGGCGTAGAATATCAAGATAGAGTTCTGGCATTTAGTGATCGTAGTGGACCGTATCGGAATGCTCATTTTGGTCGAGTTATCACTGCGATGGTTACACCGTTCCGTGATGATTTCGATCAGCAGTTTAATCCAGCCGTAGCTGCAGATTTGGCCCGCTCGCTGGTGGCTAACGGGTCTGAAGGGCTTGTTCTTGCCGGTACCACCGGTGAGAGCCCCACACTTACTCGAGACGAAGAGTTAGATTTGTTCTCCGCTGTTCGAACAGCGGTTGATGTGCCCATTTTGGTTGGCACTGGTTCAAATAATACTCGTGAAGCTGTTGAGATGTCTGAGCTGGTCACCGTACGTGGCCTTGCCGACGGTTTGCTGGTCGTGAGCCCGTACTATAATAAGCCTCCTCAGGATGGTATTTTTGATTATTACCAACGCATAGCAGACAGCACTGACCTGCCGATTATTGCATACAACATACCTGGCCGTACGGGTGGCACTGGCATAGAGCCGGCTACTCTCATAAGGCTTTCTGGTATTGATAATATTGTTGGGGTCAAGGACGCCACTGGTGATGTTGATACGACCGCTTGGTTGGCTCACGAGATGCTCCCACCTGAGTTTATGATATATAGCGGCGATGATGCCTTGAATCTGGAGCTTGCACGACGTGCTCGCTCTGTCGGTGCTATATCTGTGGCGAGTCACTGGGCTGGCACGGAAATACAGGCTATGTATGATGCCCATGAGCATGGCGATACTCGTGAAGCGGATCGTCTTAATACAATACTCCAAGGCTCATGGGAGTATGAAACAGGCCCGGATGCGCCAAACCCAATCCCGGCAAAGGCTATGCTAAGAGTACTTGGGCTTCCAGTTGGTTATGGAAGACCACCGATGATACTGGAGAATCGAGAAGCCGACCGGGTCTTGGAAGGTCAGGCAGTAGAAGTGTTTAAAGATTTAAAGGGGATAAAGACATGAGAGTAGAAGCAGCGGCACAATCATGGGTTTTGTATGGTAATGGGAATATTGGTCAAGAAGTCATGCGGCAGCTTGCTCAGCCGGAAGTTGCCGAGCGACATGGTCTGCTCCCCGAGCCAGAGTATGTTGTTACGGGCAGTCATGGTGTATTAACTCCAGCCGGTAAAAAGTACAAAGGCACAGTCGACACGCCCGAGGTGGCGTTTGTGACGATTCCATCAGGGGGGACAGAGGACTTATCAAGCGGCCAGGCCGCCATGAACATCATGGAGCCAGTACTACGTGCGCATGGTAAGGTGGTGACTGCGGAGAAGGGCGGTATGGCGAACCATTTCGATAGACTCCGAGATATATCAGATGACTTTGCGCGACTCGGGGTAAATGCTACTGTTGGCGGTGGCACGCAGTTGATGGAAGTAGCTGGTCTGTATATGCGTGATTTGCCAAACGTGACACAAATACACATGGCAGTGAACGGAACCCTTACAAATTTACTGAGTGAGGTTGGCCCCAAAGAGGGTATGGGTATCACAATCGGTCAGGCGGTTGACCAGGCTATCCAGCTTAATTTTGCCGAACCTGGGGCACAGAACCCAGCTGATGTACTCGCTGGTGAGGCAGCAGGGGATTTGCCCAAGAAAACAGCAATCTTTATGAGCAAACTAGGGTTGGTTGGCAGGGCAGTGAAGTGGGATGAGTTTGATTTTGATATTACAGAAACCGATGTTGCGCGAGTGATTGAAGAAGCCAAGGTACGGCGTGCAATCGTGTCGCTTTACCATGTCGATGTGGCACATGTTGTTCCAGAGACGGATATCATTGGGGGCTTTGATAGAACGATTGATGGTTGGCGCGTTGTGGCAGGATTCCGCGACACGACCAAAAACCCACTGTTTGCTAACTTTGCAGCCCTGAAGGGTGCGGGTAACGGCATTGTTATCGGTAGAGGGCCTGATGATTCTGACACCCCAATCTGGGTCGAAGGTCAAGGCGCAGGCGTGAAGCCAACAGTGTGCACCATGCTGGATGATTACCTGGCAATGACACAAAAGTAAACACGACCTCTATTGACAAATGATGTAATTTTTGCTATAGTTTAACTATGGAAATTCCTTCAGATTCGCAGCACCAAACAGATGGGCCGGACGGCTCGACTGACTTTTATTCTGTCGAAAATGCTCTGGAGCGTCGGCAGAGAGGGCTTGAGCTTGCCCAAAAGATGTTCGCAGACGACCCAACAGACTCCAACCGTGCATTGGTAGCGCAAATGGAGCTGGAGGTTGCCGAACATACACCACTCGATATGCCTATCGAACCACCTGGCTCAGAATAAGCAAAAGTGTTACTATATCCCTGTTATGGCTAAAAAGAAAAAACCAACCAAACGCAAAGCGCCAGTAATCCAAGACGAGCAGTCGACCTTTTGGCCTATGGCTGGCGCCATCCTGATGTTTTTGACGGCTGCATTTGTGCTTCTTGGCATGTTTGGTACCGGTGGTCCGCTACCACAGGGCCTGTATAAAGGTGTTTATTGGGCTATTGGATGGGCAGGATTCTTGGTGCCTATCGTGTTAGTCACGTTTGGCTACCTGAAGTTCACGAGCGAAGACAAGCAGATACCCGTGGGTAAATTCTTTAGTATCATGGCTTTTGTTGCTAGTACAGCTAGTTGGTTTCATGTTGCCTTTGTGCACAAAGTCAGTGACGGTGTGTTTGAATTTGGGCATGGCGGGGCAATCGGTAAATTATTTGGTGGGTTGGCGCTCAATGCACTCAATAAGTTCCCGGCATCTATTATGTTCTTTATATTCTCAGCATTGTTGTTCTGTCTGAGTTATGGTGTGTCTATCTCGACTCTCCTCAAGGTGTTTGAGCTATTTAAACGTCCTGAATCTGAAGACACTGACTTGGGCGAACTCAAAGCCAAAGCCGTAGAAGGTGGGTTCAAACTGAATGAGGGCGTGCCAGTAGAGCACCACGGCGCAAGTAGCGCACCACGTATGACAAGCCTCAAGAATACGGCGCAAAAGCTGGCAGCAACTGAGCAACACGACGCCTTGACTACAGCGAGCGACCCGGACTGGAAGCTCCCAGGGATGAACCTGTTGATACAAAAACAAGACAAAGCGGATGCTGGTGATGTAGAGGGCAATGCTGAAATCATCAGGGAAACCTACGCGAACTTTAATATCAGTGTAGAGATGGAGGGCGCCAATATCGGGCCAACGGTCACGCAGTATACACTTAAGCCGCCCACCGGTGTAAAATTAACCAAGATAACCGCGCTCGAGAACAACTTGGCGCTTGACTTGGCCGCGCATAGCATCCGTATGGAAGCCCCCATACCTGGCAAGCGCGCCGTAGGTATAGAGGTGCCAAACATCAAGGCGGCAACGGTGCGTATGAGCTCTATCCTGCAAACTGGCGAGTGGTCGGATACAAAAGGTCCGCTATCGTTTGTAATCGGTAAGGACATTGCTGGTCAGCCCATAGTAGGTGATTTGGCCAAGATGCCACACTTGTTGGTGGCTGGTCAGACGGGCTCAGGTAAGTCGGTCATGATTAACGATATTTTGACCAGCTTGCTCTACCGTAACTCACCATCAGACCTCAAACTTATCTTGGTTGATCCAAAGCAAGTTGAGCTCAAGCCGTATGATGACATCCCGCACTTACTTACCCCTGTGATAACAGAGCCAGAAAAGTGTATTAGCGCACTCAAATGGACGGTTGCTGAGATGGAACGCCGCTATAAAGCGCTTGCAGATGTAAATCGTCGCAATATTGTGGAGTATAACAACTTCAAAAAAGAAGAAGGTATGCCATATATCGTGGTGGTGATTGACGAGTTGGCAGATCTTATGATGATGGCTGCTCGTGATGTTGAAGCGCTGATTGTCCGTATCGCGCAGAAAGCTCGCGCTGTTGGTATCCATTTAGTGCTTGCCACGCAGCGTCCATCTGTCGATGTCATCACCGGGCTTATCAAGGCGAACGTACCAGCGCGTATTGCGTTTACGACGACGTCACAAGTCGATAGCCGTACAATTATTGACCAGGTAGGTGCAGAGAAGCTATTGGGCAGAGGTGACATGCTGTTGAGTACATCCGATATGCCAAAACCAAAACGTGTGCAGGCGGCGTTTATTACGGATGACGAGACGCTCAAAGTCATGGACTTCATTCGCATGCAGCGGCCACCACAGTATGATGATGAAGTTGTCAGCCAGCCAGTTCAGTTGAACGGCAAGGGTGGTGTGGTCGTAGATCATGGCGGCCAAGATGCTGACGATGATATGTATCGTGACGCAGTGCAAGCCGTGATAGAGAGCCGTAAGGCGAGTACCTCACTTCTACAGCGCAAGCTACGTATTGGTTATGGTCGTGCCGCACGACTGATTGAAACGATGGAAGAGCAGGGGATTATTAGCCATGCGGACGGTAACCGACCACGTGAGGTTATGGTGTCATCGGTTGATGAAGTCTTTGGCGGCGGAGCAGTGGTTGGATCAGAAGAAGCCGACATGTACGACGAAAACTTCGATGACGAAGCCTAAACCTCCTATGATTTAGCAATCCAGAGGTCTTGGTCGCGGTAGGTGTTATCAAACACTGATTTCACAACTCGTTGGTTTAATCGTTGGACGGTCTGTTTAACTAGTTTATGATCGCGCCCGTTAAGAGCACGACCTTCATGACGAGCGCGAAGTAATCCGTGCATGATAAAATCTTCTGCACGTCGGAGAGGAGATGTAATACGCATGTATCCTGACTCTATCCCCAGCGCTACATGCGGACCAGGCGTGGTGCTATACCAGGCATTGCGAGGGTCAAAAATCTCCTTATAACGAGTGTCGCTAGGATTGTGTATACGATAGATGCCAAGACTACCCGGTTCGTTTGCTATAAGTTTGCCCGCCATGGCATTCCCGGCGACCATAAAAGCAGCATTTATCATTGCGCCACGTTTAAATTTTTCCGTCGACGGTACATGGATTAATTGTTCGTATATTTCTTCGTAACGGTCGGCAACTTCTCGAGGAGCGAGATGATGGATGATAAGTGCGGCTGCTCTTCCGTAAGGTTCAAACGTAGGGCTGTAGCGGCACTTTTTGCCAAAAGTTGCGTAACTGAGATTCTGAGAAATCTGCGCGCGGCCGAATTCGACGGTAGTGTCTGTCGGGGGGACATCTTCGCCAACGATAAAGGAGGTAACCAGAGCGCTACGAACTTTACCTGCTAGGAAATGTATCTTATTGACTTCGTATGGGTCAATCTGGGGCTCGTATGACTCACTATCTGTTCCTTGACCGTAATAACGTGACTCTGTTCGTTTAATTACTTTTTTTGTGAGCTCTTCATTAGTGTAGAGTCGTGATGTATCAACCGCAAGGACACGCACACGATAGAGTTCCCGATTTCCTGGCAGTGGTTCGACGACTATTGCATCGTCGATTTCACATGGGTTTGAACAGTCAGCTGTTATAACCACAAATGGTGCGTCTTTCTCAGATGCCTTTTCGTCAATGTGGGCAAAGCTCACGCCCCGAGTTGCAATCCCAAGTCTTTCCGCTGTTTCTATGCCCATATGTCTAGGATACTGTAACGAGTTGCTCAATTGCCAAAAAAAATGTTGTGTTGTTGACTAACAGGGGTGGATTTGGTATGATGGGTTTGTTATTAACTCGGCTTGCATCCAATTTAGTGAGGGCAGGCGTTAACCAGAGGAGGAATCCCTATGTCACAGTACGAAATAGCGGTACTGTATCACCCTGATTTGGAAGTTGATCTTTCAAAGGCAGAAGAAAAAATTACTAAACTTTTCACCGATAACGGTGGCAAAGTAGTCGCAACAGACAACTGGGGCAAGCGAAAACTGGCCTACGTTATCAAAAAGCAAGAACACGCTGTATATGTTATTTACACCGTAGACTTGCCAAACGAATCAGTCCAGAAGATCGAGAGCACACTCAACATCACTGACGAAGTGATTCGTTACCTCATCACCAAACCAGACCTCAAGGCAATTGCTAAGGCTGAAGCAGTCAAGGCTGACAAAGCTAAGAAGGCTGCAGAGCGCGGTGACCGTGCTGATGATGACGACAAAGACGAAGACGAAGAGTAGTATAGAACGGTAAACTAGAGCAGGGAGCAATGACATGGCACGAAGCGTAAACCAAGTAATCATGATGGGGAACTTAACTCGGGACCCAGAAGTTCGTCAGACACCCAATGGGCAGTCTGTCTGTAGCTTTGGTTTGGCTCTAAACCGGTCATTTAAGGGTGCTGATGGCCAGTGGCAAGAAGCAACCGACTTTGTTGACGTTGTAGCCTGGGCACAGCTAGGTGAGCGCGTTGCGCAGTATCTGCACAAAGGTAGCCGTGTGCTCGTACAGGGTCGTCTGCAATACCGAAGCTGGGAACAAGATGGCCAGAAGCGTAGCAAGCTTGACGTTGTGGCTGGTGATGTAACATTCCTAGACGGTCGTGATGGTGGCGAAGGTGGATCAAGCGCCTCTGGTGGCAGCTCATCCGCTCCGGCACCAGCTCCAAGCAAGAAAAAAGATGACATCGTAATCGAAGACATCGGTGACGAACCAATTAACCTAGACGATATCCCATTTTAATTTAGAATTTCAGAGAGGAAATATACATGGCAAAGATTTTTAAACACCGCACAGACGTCGCGTTTTTTGACTACAAGGACTTCAAGACCTTGCAGCGCTACGTAAACCAATACGGTCAGATTGAGACTCGTAAGAAAACAGGACTCAAAGAGCACGAACAGCGTCGTTTGAGCATTGCAATCAAGCGCGCACGACACATCGCACTATTACCATTCGTTGCAAGTAACTAGGCAACGTTATGGCATTAGGCGTAACTGATCTTCGAAAAGGGCAAGTATTTCAGATGGACGGTGTGCCGTATCGTGTTGTTGAGTATGCGCAGAAGGTGATGGGTCGCGGTGGAAGTATCGTGAACGTCAAAATCAAGAGCTTGCTGGATGGCAAAGTGCTAGACAAGACGTTTAAGGGCAACGAAGCCATAGAATATGCTGATGTGGTTAATCAAAATGTGCAGTATCTGTATAACGATGGCACGACATTCTTTTTAATGAACGAAGAGACATTTGAACAGTTCGAGGTTTCGGCCGATGACATGGTGGACCAAAAGGGTTATATGAAAGAAGGCGATCGTGTCCAGGCGCAGCTATTCGATGGCCGGGTTATTAATGTAGAACTCCCCAAGAACGTGCCATTGCTCGTCACAGAGGCCCACGAAGTCGTCAAAGGCGATACCACGAGCAGTGTGCTCAAAGACGCAATCGTTGAGACGGGAATCACTGTTAAGGTGCCAGCCTTCGTCAAAACCGGCGACGTTATATCCGTTGATACCAGCTCGGGCGCCTACCGCGAAAGAGTCAAATAATCGGGTTATTATGAGCACAGCCAAGAAACGACTTGATGTCGATATGGTTAGCCGTAAAATTGTTATTTCTAGAAGTCAGGCAGAAAGCTATATACGGCTCGGTGATGTAAAGGTTAATGGTTTTGTGGTTAAGAAGGCAGGCGCTTTGGTTGGCCCGGGTGACACTATTGAGCTCACGGCAGCAGAGCAATATGTGAGTAGGGCAGGGTTGAAGCTTGCTTCTGTTGCTCGCACACTGAGCGCAAACTTCCAGGACACTGTTGTGCTGGACGTCGGGTCCTCGACGGGTGGATTTACGGACTATGCTCTACAGCATGGTGCAGCCCGTGTTGTGGCAATTGATGTCGGCACGAATCAATTGCACCCAAGCTTGCGTGACAATGCAAGGATTGAGCTCCGTGAGAA
>OFRM01000225.1_pt1 | contig 25358 bp, 64 predicted proteins | sample 1543101 | NCBI WGS metagenome assembly OFRM01 (sample SAMN07774223, study PRJEB24372) | wastewater metagenome | isolation source: Exp Tend VB 0WW | collected 2016-02
CACGTCAACCATACGGCCTCGGTGTTTGAAACCGAAATCGGTCCGCACGAAGAGCCACGCGACTATCACTTCGACGCAGAAGGCCTTGAGGCCGCTATGCGCCACTCCCAGCAACTGCTCAAGGAAGCACAAGACGAAGGTCAGGAAGTGTTGTGGCCTCGCCTACGACCATATGGTCTCAACGCCGATGAAACCTACGAAGTGAAACTGGTTTAGCGGCCCCGGAATCGAATCAAACAAGGAATCAAAACATCATGCAGATTGAAGAAATCGCTCAAATCCTCTCCCAGCGCGAAGCTGGTCAAGTGTTCACCGTCGAGATGATTCGCCCTGGAAAGGTGCGAGCTGGTGTGGTACAAGACATCCAGAAGCACAGCGTGTTTCAGGGTCAGCATTGCGACTACGCCAACCGCTCGCCGGTTCGCGAAGCAATCGAAGCCGGTGTTCGTGGCGAACCTGAACTTCCTGGTCACATCGCATACTCGTTCCAAGAGAACGGAGTGCGGTTCTGGCAGGGTAAGAACAGCGAGGTCTACCTTCCGGTGGTGGTGTTCGACAGCCACAAGAAGTCCACGTGGTACAGCAACGGGGTCGAGGTGCCCAAGAAAGACATTGCCATGTATCTTATGGCTTCGGAGACTTACAAGCCGAAGGATAATACCGACAAGGGGCAAGTGCCGTTCGTCGGCATCAACATCAAGCACATTCTGGACATCCGGTAAGGTGCGACGCTTCCGGGGTTCCGGCCCCGGAAGCAACAATCGAAGGAATCAAACAATCATGGGATGGATGTCAGGCTGGAATAGCCGCCAAGAACTCGTAGACCACCTTACAACGCCACATCAGTGGAACAATGAAGGCAAGCAACACACGTTGCGAGTTATCAAGAAGTGCTTCAGGGGCAACAATCTCTGGACCATTATGGAACGGGTGGTCGATGGACAACAGACCGACAAGTTTATCGTACTGTTCATGCTCAAGCCGTTTGGACACGAGGGCTGGGGCTACAAGGACGTTGAAGAGACTTGCGGCCCGACTTACTACAACTGCCCAGTGAGCTGGCTGGACGAAGTGCCGGACCCTGGCTCGTTTGCTACGGCCTGGCGCGAAAACGTGCGCCAAGCAGCCACAAAGCTGAAGGCGTTCAAAGACGGCCAACGCATCGTGTTCCCTTGGGAAGTTCGATTCGGAGACGGTGTAACTGCCAAAGAGTTCACCGTCGAGAAGTTTCGCCGGCGCACATTGTTCCGCCGCCCCGATGGCGTGCTATGCAGGCTGACCAAGCGGATTCAAGAGGCGGCTCAACTCGCCTAAAGACCCGGCCCCGGAGCTACGGCTCCGGGGCTTTCTTTGTTTATGCCCGAAATCAAAACCGTTCGAGTAGTCAACGTTTCAGACCTGTTTGACGCAGACGACCTGGAACTATTCCAAAACGAAATCGAGAACAAGTGGACCTGGGGCGATACCACAATGTCACTGGTGCCTGTGGACGATGTCCGCAATATAGCATTTGACCTCTCTATCTTGAGTGTTGAACTCGGTTCCATGGAACGAGACATCTTTGTGGACCTGAACAACTGATATGCCAAAAGTCGAACTGAAAGCACCATACGATGCCATTCTGCGCATCGTTCTGAACTATGCACGTTCCAATGCGGACGACATTGCCGAGACCATCGAAGGCCCGTTCGCAGAGTCTGATGTTGAGGAACTTGCCGAAGTCATGGGAGTCGAACTGTGAAGAAGTACAACTTCGATGTGTCATACACGTCCATCACCACGATGTCCGTGATTGCCGAGTCTGAGGAAGCGGCGCAAGAGGAAGTCCAACAGCGATTCCGAAATCAACCAAACTTGACTTTCGGACTATCTGGCACCAAGGAACTCGAGTGGTTCGCATCACGTTGTGACACAGAACTCGGAGCGTGGTACAACGACGAGTACGAGCGAATCGAGAGCAATCACGAAAAACTCGGCCCGTTCGTCTCTGCTGAAGAAGCACTAAACGCCACACGTACACAATGGGGGTACTGCGGTACATTCCACAAGTCGTTCAATGAGTCGTATACATCATCCGACCAGCAACGCGACGGCATGAAAGACTACACAGTCTACGCCAAAGAGGTCGTTTGACCACCGGCCCCGGAGCTTCGGCTCCGGGGCTTTTTTCATTCATGCCCAATCACGATTTTTCAGTCGAAATCCGAGAAGGTATCGTGTATGTCACTGCACAAACACCTAAAGGTGTATCGTATATCAAGCTACAACACTCAAACAATGTTGTAGCTACGCTTGGTGGTGCTAAAGGTCTTGACATATCAGACGACACTGACTCATTTGATGAAACCCTGCTTGCAGAAGAACAAGCAGAGTGGCAGAAAGCCAACCTGACATGGAGTATGGAATAAGATGCACAATCACGATTTTTCAGTCGAAGACCACGGTTCAATCTTACTTGTGACCCCAAACACCGACGCTGCCAAGGAGTGGTGGGAGACAAGTGTAGACGGTGGTCAGTCCTTCGGCCCCGGATTCGCGGTCGAACACCGATTCATTCATAACATCAGTCACGCTATCTTGGATGCTGGTATGACCATCACCAAGGACGGTAAGACTATGGCAGTGTCCGACATCACAGGAGACCTAATACTGGTATGAGAATCCCCTACTGGCACGGTACGAGACCCGATGGCTCATGGAAGCCTGGTCTCAAGTTCAAACTTGAGCGATTGTGCAACCGCATTCGCTCGCGATTCGGATGGGACCCATTCAAGGACGAGTAACCACCGGCCCCGGAGCTCAGCTCCGGGGCAAACCCTACATCATGCACAAACCGGCAACCGCAGTCGAACTGAGTCGAAACTCCAAGATTGGCGACGCAAGCGCAACCTATGTTTCGCAAGCGTCATGCCCCACAACTTGCCCTTTCAAGAACTCCGGCTGCTACGCCGAGACTGGAATGACGGGTATTCACACCCACCGTCTGAATAAGTCGGTCATGAGCGACCCCGAGTCTATCGCAGAATGCGAGGCTGAGGCGATTCGCAAGCTGACCGGTCGATTCCCGTTGCGCTTACACGTTGTCGGAGACTGCACAACCGACGCTGCTGCTGACATCGTTTCAGCCGCGGCCTCTGAACATCAGTCGAAGCACGGGCAACCAGCGTGGACATACACTCATGCCCACAACGTCCGACGCGAGTCGTGGCGGGACATCAGTGTTCTACGGTCGTGCGAGAACATCGAGCAGGTTAAAAAAGCCCACGAGGATGGCTTCGCCACCGCGATGGTCGTACCTGAGTTTGAGCGCGAAACCGCATACCCAATTGCCGAGGATATTGTGGGCATTCCGTGCCCGCAACAAACCGGCAAGGTTGCAAACTGTATGCAGTGTCGCCTGTGTATGCAGGATGGCAAGCTACACAGTAGCCGACGCACAATTCTCTTCGAGGCACACGGCACCAGCCGTACTCGCCTCGTGAATGTCCTCACCGGTCCCGGAGTTTAACTCCGGGACGCAACAATCATCATGGCAATGTTCATTAAACTCGCCAGAGGCTCGGATATCGAAGTCCAGCTTGGAAACGCACTACCTAACAGCGTAGTCAATGACCTACAAAATGTCACAGCGGTGCAAGCTAGTGACAAAGAACTCGAGAGGTTGCAGAAAATCTTCTACAACTGCTTGCCAACCGCACACGGCCGCAAAACGGTAACGTATGTGGGCGACACAGCAAGGTTCATTGTGGCCAACTGGATGACCGGCAAGCACACAGAAGATTGACCGGCCCCGGAACCAGAAGACCAAAGGATTTAACCATCGTGAAACTTACATTTGATGTCAAACTCGTCCAGCAACTGCTAGACGATTCAAAGAACGCCAAAGAATGGCGACTAGCATACGGCGAGTACAGCGACAAGGCTGAAGCGCGGCCAGGGCTGTGGCTCGTTGGCGACCAGGGCGTTTATCTGATGTCCAACTCTAAAGACGGTGTTCTTAAAGCTGGTAGCACACCAGAAAACCCAAGCCACCTTGTGGCGTATGCGCATCAGTGCGACCCTACGGGTGATTTCGACATCTGGTACTCGAACAAGCGTACTGCCTTTGGTGGCGACGATGGTGTCGAGTTCCTCGAAGCCAAGTTTATTGAAGCTGCGCTGGTGAACGCAAAGAACGGCAAGATGTCGCTCAACGTCACGCCGACGAGAATCAGCACCTAACGACCGGCCCCGGAGCTACGGCTCCGGGGCTTTTTTACTTTATGTCGCTTTTCGCCATGTACCCAGAACTCAAAGACGTTAAGCCGTACCTACTCACCAGGAAGGAATATGCTGCACTGGTGAAACAAGCGGCTCTCAAAATCATCAAAGACTACATCCAGCAACGCAATCAGGCCCGGCTGGACTTGAAGGTCTGGTCCGAGGACAACCCTGGACCTAAGCGACCAAGCTGGTTCCCTTCTGAAGCAGCTCGGCAACGATGGCTCGACCTAGACGAATCACATGCCAGCAAGTGGTACCGAGAGTATGACAAGGTATACTCTTTGTCTGGCACGGTCGAGCAACTCAAACGCAATATCATCCTAGCCAACATCATTGAGGATGGCCGGTATGAGACTTGTCGCGACGATAAGAACTTCTGGATGTACTTTGGCGGTGTGAACAACCCGCTTATGAACCAAGGCCAGTCTGTGTTCACAGCGATGCTTCAACACATCGACGTACCGACTCACGTCCTTGCCGAATGGCCTGAGGGCGTCGAGCAAGTCCGCAAAGACATGGCGGCCCAGGAACGATGGAATCAACTAAACCCTGAATACGCATGAGCATTCGAAACAACCTCCACACCGACCACGGCCTTGAGACATACGCTCAAGGCATGTGCAACTCAGCCGGCGACAAGGCACGCATTAACCACTACCTAGCACCAGGAACCATCCTCGAACTAGGTTGTGGCAATGGTGCTTATCTTCAGACGCTACCAGAAGACAGGCTTCGACAGACCACGGCCGTAGACATGAATGCAAACTTGTTGCTGAAAGCCCAGGCCAATCTTCGAGAACGCTCGGCATTGGTGACATTCAAGCGAGCGCACCTGTTTCGAGATGACTTTCTCGAAACGTTCGAGGACCAAGAGTTTGACAACGTTGTGCTATGCAGCGTGCTACACGAGTTGTACTCTGAAGCCAGGACGCAACAACTGGCAGAACACAGAGACGAGAACCAAGCCGAACACAATGCAGTAAGAAGCATCACATCACTGCTTGATAACATCTGGGACTTGATTCGAGTCGGCGGACGGCTGATTATCCGAGATGGATGCAAGCCGCCTAGCGACAATGTGACAATCAGGTTCAAAAACGCAGAAGTTCGACAGGCTTTTGCCAAGTTTGTTGATGACCACCCTTGGTTTATCACTTACACCGAACTTGACTACGGCGTTACACTGAACTTGCAAGATGCTTACGAATTCCTTACCAAGTATTTCTATACCGAAAACTGGGATGTCGAGGTACTGGAAAGGTTTGGTTGGTGCAACTACAATGACATCATCACGATGCTCGGTGATAAGCAACTGCAAACAATCGAGGTCACTTCGTACCTGATTCCTTGGCTTGGTTCCAAGTGGGCACAAGACTTCGACTTCACTGGCAAGTACCCTGACAGCACCATGCTGGTCGCGATTCAGAAGATAGGGTAAAATCAACCGGCCCCGGAGCTTCGGCTCCGGGGAAAACGAAACATCATGGGAACCAACTTCTACTGGAATACTGAAGAACCCGAGGTCCTCGAAACAATCGAGACACTCGGCAAATGGCGTGCGCCGTTGCGAGCTGGATACAGTGAACCATCCAAGCCGGAAACAATAGCCGAGCTGCGTGCTCTGGGTGTTCCAGAGGGCGTACTGGAGAACATGGCCAATCCATCGCCGCCGACGCTGAGTGACCTGAGTCACATCGGCAAGCGGTCGGCCGCAGGCCTGTACTGCTATAGCTGCAACGCATGGTTCCATGACCCAGCCGCGTGCGACGAACGACCGAAGGACCAGCGTACATCATGCAAGTATTGCGGTGCTGAACACAAGTCCGGCATGAACCGGGCCACGAGCGTCGAACTTGGATTCGCCAAGCCCGAATCGTTGCGGCCTGAGTCTGGTGTCGAAGGCACCTGCACGTTCTCGTGGGCGAACTGGCCCGATGAGGTTTATCACATCGCTCGCCAAGCACCTGCCGAGATGCAGTTGGTAGTCGATGAGTACGGCCGAACCATGACTGGCCAGCAGTTCCTAGACATGCTCAGGGCCAGCGTCAGCATTACGAAACTGTCGATTGGCCAAATCTTCTCGTGAACCCGGCCCCGGAGCTTCGGCTCCGGGGCTTTTTTGCTTTATGGCATTCACATTCATGGAATCTGGACCTGGTTCAATCCGGGGAGACAAAATCACTCTGACGCGCTTTTGCGGCCCGGAATCTGGAAAGTTCCTGACCAGAATAACAGGCCGGCATCACTGCTTACAGCTCAGTTTTGACCCCGCTGGGGCACCGTTTGATGTCAGAATGAAGTATTGCGACGTGCAGCTAACGCGAGACGAAGCAATCGTACTTCGAGATAACCTAACACGCTTTATCGACGGCGTGAAGGATGGAGAACTGGTAAGTCGATTCACCAGCGCAAGAGAGCGCAAGAACAAACTCATACTATGAAACGCACACCACTAGACGAAGCCATCGGAGTTCCAGCCGGTGCCGCACCGGTATTCCTTGACATGATTGGCAGCGCGAGCCTAGATAAAGCCATCAAGAATCAAGAGAAGCAAGGCCAGAAGGATTCATGTAGGGCACAAGCACTGCCTATCAATGGCACAGCCAACAACCGAGAGGTCTGGGAAAAACTGGGCTTTGTCTTCGGTGAGCCAGCCGATGACCTGTTCGTAAACGTCACCATGCCAGAGGGTTGGGAGTTGCGGCCAACTAGCCACTCGATGTGGTCAGACTTGCGCGATGAGCAAGGGCGCATTCGAGCCCAGATGTTCTATAAGGCGGCGTTTTACGACCGTGACGCACATATCTCACTATGCAGAAGGTTCAGCGTCAACTGCTATGACAGCCAAGAAGGTGAGCCCGATAACCTACTGCGCATCTCGGTGTATGACAAGGGTTCAATGCGACAAGAACCAGTCCACATCATCGAGTTTGAGTGCGACGAACCAAAGGAACGCTACAGCAGGCGCGAAGAGCTAGGCAATGAAGCCAAGGAATGGCTGAATGAGACCTACCCAGACTGGCAAGACCCTCTGGCATACTGGTAAGCCACCGGTCCCGGAACTTCGGTTCCGGGGCTCAACTATCATCATGAGCAATCAAGGCACACTCATCAAGTCCGGCAGCGGAGTTCCTTTCATCTTCATTGATGACAAGTCACCCGAATGGGAGAAGGCATGGAGCAATCTCTACAAGCAGTATGAGAATCATGTCTCTGGGTACGAAGTCTGGCAGTACATGGGAACGTGGCTGACCGAAGGCACGACCTGGGTTCACCAGTTCCGACATAGGAACTATCATGGCAAGCGGACGTATGTCGATATTACTCCGACAGACGAGTTCCTGGTCAGCATCCCTGAGCTTCTCGCCGCAAGCTGAATCACCGGCCCCGGAGTCGAACTCCGGGGCGCAACAAAACATCATGCTGAAACAAAACGACAAGGTTATACTCAAGCGCGACATCACGCGCCGAGAGGGGCCATATGCAAACAAGGGCGACGAAGGAGTCATCGAAGAGCTGTTCACCTCTGGCACCGGCGCAGGAGAGCGCAACTGGAATGCAAAGGTGAGAATGGCATCAGGTCGCCTGCAAACGTTCAAGATTAGCAGCTTGGAGAAGATTCAATGACATTCAGAGTGTTCCAGTTTTGGAGTGGCGCACCAGCCACTATTCGCGAAGTCACATTACCCGATTCGGTGGTCGAGGATAACAAGTCCAAGTACACCACCCACGGTCCAGAAGGCGTGCGCCTTGGGTTCCTCAATGCTATCTTCCACTATGGGCAAAACGAAGTCCAGAACCGCATGGCACCTAGCGTGTCGGTCGGTGACATCATCGAGCTCGTACAGGATGGAGAGTATGAGTTCTGGGTTGTGGCGAACGTAGGATTCGAGAACTACGGCCGCGAGAAGCATTTTCTCTTCACACAATCGCGGCCCGGTAACGAGACAATCGGAGTTTGATATGAGCATGAGACAAGCAATCGTTTGGCCACTCACCACAGACCAGGCAACATTCGAGCCATACTACGTGTTTGGCGAGGCAAGCAGGTTCCCAGAGATTCTTCGAAGGGAACTGCAAGGTCATATCTCGGATGTCCTGGCCAATCTCATATTCGAGAACCAAGACACGCTCAAGCAAGCGCGGAGGTTTATCTCGTATATGCCGAACAACAGGAGCGAAGACGACACCAAGTACGTCGTGGACACCTTTGTTGGACTTTCTGACGCACTTGCTGAAGAGATTGACAATAACGAACAACTTGCCCAATGGCGAGTTCGACTGTTTCAAAGCGACGCCGGAGTGGTCGCCGGCTGAGCCGACCCGGCCCCAGATTCCTCCCTGGGGCCACCACTTTTATCATGACAATCAGAGAAGCATTCTCACTGGTCCAGGGTTGTGAAATCGACCCAGAAGTCATCCTCACCGTGCAGACAATATCATGGCACGACGGCGTAGGCCTGCGTAGCGGATGGAACTATATCTGGGCCGCAGTTAAGGGCAATAACACTTCGGTGTTCAAAGTCGACCAAGGCGGATGGGTCGGTGCTGGTATTCACTTCAGCCTACCAAGCCCGACTCTTGACATCTCTGAAGCTGACGCTTTCGCGAATATCGGCGTGCTGCCTGAACCAGTTCGGAGCGCGGTGATGATTGCACGCGGCCCCGGAATCGAGATGACCCACTAAACAAACATCATGGCAAACCCATACGGCAAAACTCGAAAGCAGGACGACCCTTACGCTATCTACCGAGATGGCACTTGGGAATATCGCATCCTGAAGCTGAACCAGGCACCGGCGAACGCTGCCAAGAACCAGAACGCTTCTGCGTTCTGTGCAGTCAGTTCTCCGATGACCCACGGCTCGTTCGACCTTGGCGACACCTACCTGGATGACATCAGCGGTGTGCTCGTGCAGGGTCCAGACATCCTCAAGGAGTGTGGCAGGAGATAGAATACGTACTACTGCTGACCGTAATCGCTTTGGTACTCTGGTACCTCATCATTCCCAAAAAGGAATGCTTCACGGTAATCCTGAAGAACGGTGTGTCCTACGAAGGACACATCCGCTATCAGGGGAAGAGAGACCGAGCGGCACTGGAAGCCGAGATTATCGCCAGGGTTGGCGAAGAGATGCCGGGCGAACAGATTGCCCGTATCTATCTTGGATGACCGGCCCCGGAGCTTCGGCTCCGGGGCTTTTTTCATTTATGCCAAACACAAAAGAACGGCTGGAAGAGTTGCGACAAGCGATTCGAGCAGAGAACATCAGCTATGGTGAAATCTGCGAACTGCAATCCCTTGCGGACTCCATCGAACCTGGTGATGTCGAACTCCTGCAATGGGCTGGAGTGCCAGAGAATCAGGTACAATAACCTAGCATGTACGTCATAGCACAAGCCAATAACGAGTACGTTCTGGATGCCACTGGTAAAATCCAGCGCTTCAAGAATCCTAAGTCTGCCAGAGACTTCTTGCGAGACCATGGAATCCGCAAGCCTGACAAGGAAGGAATCCGAATCATTCCGCAATCCGACGCGGTCCCGGAACCAGCGAAGTAATCGAGACAACCATCATGTTCCAAGTTACCGACGAACAAGCATCACACATTCGGAGCAAGTACTCCCACATCCTCAACAAGAAAGGCGAAGCCTATCAGGCTGGTGCCATTCGCGCAATCGCCGCTGCTGAATCGCTGTCGAACTCGGTCAACGAGATGGGATTCGACTACGCGACGTTTGCACAGGTGCTTGGTAGCGACCACCGCACTCTGCAACAGAACACCATGAGGGCGTTCGTAGCGTTCTGTAACGAACTTGCCAAGTGGAACGACCTAGAGCATTACGACGAGCGCAATAAGGCAAGTTGCAAGTTGGCTGCCGAGGTCATCAAGTTACCAGTACACCTGCCTCATATTTGAGGCGTCGGCCCCGGAACCACGGTTCCGGGGCTTTTTTCATTCATGCTAACGAACTACACCGTGATGTTCCGTGAATCAGGATGCTACACTGCATGGGTTCACATTGACGACACTGACATGGAATCAGCATTGCAGAGTGCCAAAGACCGATTCGGCTATGCCAACAATGGTCAGACATCGTTCTGTATTTGGCGCACCAATCCGTAGCCGGTCCCGGAATCAAGAAACACAGGAGGACTTAAATCATGCCAACCATCTATGCCATCGCACTTGGAAGTCGAGACGGAGACACCAGCACCGAACTCAAAATGGCGAACGGCGCGAAAGACGCGCTCGAAGCCGTTAAGGAACTGGCATCGAAGCACATTGCCTATGTACTGGCAGGCGAAGAGGACGCTCAACAGTTTGTTGATGCTATCAACGCTTCAAATGCAATCGACCAGGCATTGTCAAGATTCGATGACGCCATGCAAGAAGCACACGACCGTGAAGTCGAAAACGCCTACTCTGCCGAACTCGTCATTGAGGCGTTAGAGGCGTAGCGGTCCCGGAATCAAGTCAAGGGGAGAATCCTTCAATCATGGGAATCACAACGCAAGAAATCACCGAGTTCGCCGGAAGCGTTAACTGGGACAGGATGCACGAAGCACTCGTAGCACGTGCCAACAGTGGCGACCCAAGGTCAATGCTGGCGTTATCTAAGAATGACGCAGAAGCACAGGTGGCAATCGAGAAATGGCTTGGTTCTCCTCTGACTCCGGTAAATATGGGCGCAATGATGAGCACGGCACGACAAGCCATGTCGCTCAATCATATGCACGTCTATGCCGAGAAGGACTTCCGCACCAGCGAACCGACAGGTAACATCCGAGTCTACGGATACCTGAAGAACCTCAAGCGTCGCGGAGAACTCATGCCATCATTCGAGTTGTCACTCGACAAGGAATCAGCAAGGGCACTTGCTGAAGCGTTGCTCGCCCAGTTGGGCGAGTAGCGCGGTCCCGGAATCACTCAAAACATCGAAACAAAGAATCATGGAAGCAAACACGCTACCCAAAAACATCGCCGCTACCGTGGCGAATCTCACCAAGAAGCCGTGGACTACGCTTGCACAAGCAGACGCCGCCGCTGACTTCATTCGGGAACTTCGACTGGAAGCTAACGCACTCGGTGCCCTCACCGACGAAGAGCTTGCTATGAAGCGACAGATTGACGCCAAGCTGGCTGCCGAAGCGAATGCACGCAAGGACGCGAATGCGGTTGAAGCGGAGCTGAAGCCCTACTTCCTCACCTTCACCAAAGACGAAACGGAGCGAGTCAACTCCACCCTACCCGTGAGCAAGCATCGCAAGTTCATCGAAGGCAAGGGTTGGAAGGTGCAACTCAAGGACAAGCCTGGACAGGTCGTCGTGACCAACTCCAATGAGGCTATCAAGTGGCTCGAAACCAACGAACCGACCGCCGTGAAGGTTGTCAAGACGGTGGATATGTCCGAAGTCGGACGTGAGTCGGTTGTCACCAAGCTGAAGAAGCTGGGTGCAAAACTGGCAAAAATCGGATTCATGGTGGTGGACACCGTACCCGACGGAAACTCCAGCCTGAAGATTCAGGACTTGGACATCCAGTAAGCCGGTCCCGGAACCCCGGAAACGGGGTTCCATTTCAATCATGAGCGAAGCAAAAACGCGAAGAATCCGAGTCTATGAAATCGAACACGACGGCGACCTAGATAACGCCGTGTACGAAATCGGCAAGTGCGGGGCGTCACAAGTTGAAGTGGTGTCCAGCAACTTCGACTCCGAAGACGCTGTAATCAGTTTTGTCGCCACCGACGAGGTGTACGACAAGGTCAAGAACGAGGCAGACATCTGTCTGTAACACAACACATGGGAATCACGTTTATCGTACTCTGTATCCTCTGCTTAGCAGTGGCACTTTTTATCGCAGTGGGCAACCGCACCAGCGAGCAAGCGGCGACGAACGCCGAACTCGCCAAGGTCTGGGTTTACATCGCTGCGGTCATTCTCGCACTCGGCCACTTCTGGCCTAGCTGACTGCGGCCCAGGAATCGGCCGTGCATCCGACTACCGACCATATGAGCAAGTTCAAACAAGGCGACAAGGCACTCTTCGGTCCGCTGAAGGTGCCTTGTACTGTGCAACGCGTAGACACCTCTGGTATTGAACTCGAGGGTCTGACACACCGAATCATTGTGCTGTTTGACGAAAGTCAACGCACTGCTGCAAAATGGGAGTGGGAACTGACCCCGGCCCCGGAATCCAACATCGAACAGGAGCAAACATCGTGAGCAAATACAAATTCACCACCGAAAACCTTACGCCTACCCAGTGGGATACCACGGATGTTAAGGCAAAGTTCCTGAACGACTTGGCAGACCTCATGCGGTCTGGGTTCAAGCGCACCAAGTTCAGCAAGGTGCTCTACAACCGGCTGAGCATGACGTTCAGCCATATTGCCCACTACAACATCGAGGGGTTCTATGGCGAGTGGTTCGAGACGCCTGCCAAGCAACTGGCATGGGTGGAGAATGCTCTCAGGTATCCGTGCTACGGTGACCCCGAGTACACTTACTCGGACGCCGAACGGCAGTTCCAGAGGTGGTTGCAATCCGACGAAGGTCAAGACCTTATCGCCGGAATCGTGCAACGTGCCAGAGACGCCGACATTGCCAACGCACGCGCCATGAAGGAACGTGCTGAAGCGACGCTGGCATCATACGGCGCATAACCACCGGCCCCGGAGCTACGGCTCCGGGGCTTTTTTCATTCATGAGCAATCGCAGGTACGAAAACATGCGGCAGGGCGGACCAGAAGAACCACTGATGACGCAGATACTCAGCAGGCCAACACCTTGGCTCAACACGGAGGAAGCAATGGACTATGTAGAAGGGAAGGAAGACGTTACAGACTTCAAGGTAATCACGCTGTTCGGTGAGACTAAACTACGCCGGCTCGGTGTGATTGTCGAGATGTACGACAAGAAAGAGTACGGCCGAGTACGGCGCGAGTACCTGAAGACGTTCACCGAGGCTGAACGCAAGGTTATGTCCGCATGGTATCTCAAGATTTACGCTTGGTTCATGCGGTCTGGAATCCCACGAGGTGGCGTGCGCATGTCGATTCAGACCTACCACACGCTATGCCGATTCGCGGACTTCTTCGCGACGGTCTGAACGACCCGGCCCCGGAGTTCAACTCCGGGGCAAACCAAAACACCATGAGCGAATTCAATCGAGTCAAAGGAATCGAAATCACCTTCGATGAGGCAAATCGCACCATCGACATCAAGGGTTTTCCTGTCGAGGAATGGTCACAAGTAATGACCAGTGCGTATCTCTACAATGAACTGTCCATCAGGCAGTACAAAGTAGAGCGCCAGATGGAGCCAAAACACAGCACAGACGAGAATCTCAAGTGGGTGGAAGCACGCCGGCGCAGACTTGCGGCTATTGAAGCAATCTACAAAACTGCTGTTGGGCTAACGCCTGTTCGCGGCCTTGATGAGGCAACCGACGCGGCCCTCGAAGAATGGGTACAGTCACAGCTTGAATACGAAAAGTTGCTTGCTGGTAAAGACAACACCATCCCACCGCAGCCAGGACGACCATACCTGCATGTATACCGAGCACGCTTGAAGATGCTTGAACTCATGCAACTTGTGGCATACGCATCACAAACCATCATGGGTTTATGTCGCCAAAACCATCACAATCGCTCTGAGTTTGCTATCTCAAAACTAGCACTCATGCCGAAGTTGGTAAGAGAGATTATCAAGCACATGAACAAGTTTGAAGCTGAGTACCAAGCCACAAAACTACCACCGAGGGAAGAGGTTCAACCCATCGAAAGGGCGTTCGGAACGTTCTGAACCACCGGCCCCGGAGTTCAACTCCGGGGCAAACCAAATCATCATGGACATCATCGGTCACATCCAAACGAACTACGGACTGGCAACAGTTCGCACCAGCACCTATCAGAACAATGGTGCCACTGCTGTCGTTCTTGAGTGCGAGAACGGCGAACCGCTCGCAACCCTCTCGGTGAATGTCGAGGGTGCCAAGCTGGGCGAAGGCGAGTTTCTTGCCAAGACCTGGAGTGAGAACGAGGAGATTGCCAAGGCTGCCTTGGACTCCGGTCTGTTCGAGGACACCGGTCGACGGGTTCCCACTGGTTGGGTTGAGGCACAAGTCTGGCGTTTCAAGACGCCAGTACCCATGCAGTGCTATGATGCCTGCATTGTGCAAGATGCTTGCAATCCGAGCGGAGTCCTGCACTCTTTCATCCGTCTCTGGAAGATGGAGAACTGGGGACCTAGCAACCCGATTGCGGTTATGTACGCAAGCAAGCTGTGCGACATGAGCGGAACTTGCATGGATAATCCAGGTCTGAATGCGGACTGGAAAGACGTTCTGGCTATTGCAGAATCTGTAGTGGTCGATATGAACGGACTTGACACTGGCGAAAAAGCTAGACTCGCGTCATTTCATAAGTTGTGCAAGTGCCTTTCATCATGGACGCGATGCTGCAACCATGAGGTATCTAACGCAGTCTTCCGACGCGTCATTGCACTTGCCGATTGGACTGGCAAGGAACGCCAGCGCGAAGACTTCGCGAATCGCTACTGCCGAGAAATGGCAGTAGGATAAGCCACCGGCCCCGGAGCTTCGGCTCCGGGGCTTTTTTGCTTCATGGACACATTCACAAAAGCATACGTCGAGGCACTTCTCTGGTCGTCGTCGGGCGACCCAGAGAGTCCTCTTGGAAAGGAAGCCAGCGTCGATGAAATCAGTCCAGAACTCATGGCGAAGATTGAGTATGACTGTAAGAACTTCCAGCTCTTCAACTCTGAGCATTTCGACGGCAACTATTCACAAGCCGGGCACGACTTCGCACTCACGAGGAATCGACACGGTGCCGGCTTCTGGGATGGTGACTGGCCAGACCCTGCCGCTACGCTACTCACCGATGCTTCACACGTCGTAGGTGAGTGTGACCTGTATCGCGGCGATGACGGTCTCATCTACGCGCTCGGCCCCGGAGTTTGACTCCGGGGCGCAACAACTATCATGCCAATAAAAACCACAATCACAAAAACCACAACGAAGCACGTGACCATGTCGGCCGCCGACATCCTCAAGGCACTGAGGTTGCCCAAAGATGCAAAGGTCTTCGTGAATATACCCGGTGGTGGTGACTGGTCAAACTGCGAACTAGAGTTGGACAAAAGCACACCGCTGAACATTGTCTACACTAGCAAGAGGTAATCATGCTGACAGTCGAACCAGGCAGGATTCTAGTTAACTCATGGAAGCAAGACCCCCACTCGAACAGCCCGACAGGTGCGCCGGAGTTCTTGTTCCACCATGTGGGTCTTTACGAAGTGCCAACACGAGTACACGGCAAGCGTTATTACGTTGCTGCAATCGAGAATGGCCGCAGTAAGCACTGGTTGTCAGACGAAGACGCCGAGCCACTCAAAACACGCAAGGACGACCCAGTTCGAAGATGAGAACCCGGCCCCGGAGCTTCGGCTCCGGGGCTTTCTTGCTTTATCATGTTCCACGTATTCACCTACAAACACAACGAAGACCGAGGGTATTCCGGCTGGGTGCTGGACGCTAAGCCGTATTTCGACCCTATGAACGGTAGCGGTGTAGCGCATGACGTACTGGAAGAGATGCCACACGGCGGCGAGCAACCACACGACGAACTTATAGCACTTGGTGCTATGATGTTCGGTCGCGGTAGCCTGTCTGCTGCGTTCAACAATCGACCCACTGAAGAGGTGCTCTCATACGAGTTTAGCGAACTGTTTCGCCATGCTTTCGGTGAAGAACACTACTGGCTTAGTCCTGCACCTAAAACGCTAAGACTAGACCAGGGCGTATACGGTGAAGACTACGAACGAGAAGAGGCTATCGTTCAAGCAGTCGCGCCACTCGTACTCGAATACATCGACAAGTACGGAGAGGACGAGTTTGGTGCTGATGAAGAGCAACTAGAAGAGGCGCGGGCATGGATACCCCACGCTCAAAACTGGCTTAGAATCGGCTTCAGACGGGCACGACGGCGATTCTATCCACACATGGACGGTTGCGACGTTGCTTTCATGTTCGAGAGGATAGAACGCGCTGTAAACGCGCTGAAAGGCGTCGAACTAGACGACCGCCTAACCTTGAGAGTCAAGTACCAGCGTAACGACCTCGAACTATGGCATACACCAAGCTACGAGATACCTTGGTGAGCCACCGGCCCCGGAACTACGGTTCCGGGGCTTTTTTACTTCATGACACACGGTTTCGACTGGACACACACGCCGAGCAAAGAAGACCTCGAACGCGATAGCCAAGCACCTGAAAGGTTCAGATACTGGAAGAAGTTCCAGTACATCAGAACTGCTAAGAGATTCGGTGAAGTCGCACACGTAGAAACAACCACCGTGTACACTCGTACCGAGCACATCTTCAATGAGATTATCAGGCACTGGAACGCGCTTGGTAACTCAGACCGACCACTAAATCCGGGCTTAACGTGGCATTATGCCGCGGTCCCGGAACCGACCGGAGGTTCAATCTAAAACATCATGGGAAGCATCAAACTTTCACCAAAACACGGCGTAAACCCAAGCATCCCCACCTGCTTTTGGTGCGGAGAAGCCATGAACATGCTTGTGCTGTTTGGCAGGTTGCCGAACGACAGGGAAGCGGGTATGCACTGCGGTGCTATCTCGTATGAACCCTGCGACAAGTGCAAGGGGCATTGGGCGCAGGGTATCACGCTTATTGAGGCTGGTATGTCTCCGCAGTCGGAGAATCAGCCGGAGATGCAGAAAGGCGTCTATCCGACAGGGCGATACCTGGTCTTGAATCCCGATGCAGTAGAGCAAATCTTTCCACCAGATGCGGCCGCCGATGTGCTGAAGCATCGAATGTGCTTCATGGACTTCGAGACCTTCGACAAGTTCGTGCCGGCCCCGGAACCAGAACCCGCGCCTGGATAATCAACATGCCTTACAAACGCAAAACCCGCGACGAGTTCGATATCGAGGGGAACTATGGTTATGGTGACGGCTGGGAAGTCGTCACCTGCGAAGAGAACCGTAAGGATGCCCGTGCTGCCCTGAAGGAGCATCGCGAAAACGAACCTGGTGTACCGTTCAGAATCAGGAAACACCGAGTACCAATCGAGGCATAATATGGCAAAAGCGAAACCTCAGTTCCACGCCGGTCCTGACTGGCAAACTGGTCAAAAGTACTTCAGCATCGAAGATGCAATGAAGGGCGCAGAGAACAGCGTGCAATGGACTGTATGGCGCAACACGCCAGGGACCTGGGCAATCGCCTACAGTCAAGGCGACAAGCTCGAACTTACTGGTGGCGGATACGGTCGGGGTATGCCACGAGGCACCCGCAACGAGTGGGATACAGCCTATGTGTACGAAGACCTTCGATGGGCTTCGGTTTCTGAACTCTGCAAAATGGTGTAAGGCGGCCCCGGAGCCGCCTTCGCCAACAAATCAAAACATCATGGACAAGGCACTTTACACTTTGCACAAAGCTCGCCCCGGCGTTGGTGGCTTCCACTGCTCCTGCTGCAATCCTGCATTCGGTAACTTCAAGGGACCTGATTCTCGCCGTCATCGCCAAGCAGCCAAGCGTGCCCTGCGACGCACCGAGCGCCAACGCGCACGCAATGCTGGTGCAGAAGAGTTGCATCAGCAGTTCATCGAAGCCGTCCATGAACACAACTATTGGATGATTGACTTTGGTATGGAAGACCAGTGCATCGAGTACAATCGGCTTCAGGGTGTGATTCGCAAGCCACTACCAGAACCGACACGTGAAGACTTGAGTTGGTTCAATGCGCCCGGATTGTGTCTGTCCTAGTCCTAACGGCCCCGGAGCTACGGCTCCGGGGCTTTTTTCATTTATGGCTATCATCCCAGAATCACTCAAGTTCACCCCAGAAGAACAAGCCAAGCTCGAGGCTATCCGCGTGAAGGCCAGGGCACGACATGAGCGTGAACGCAAGGCTGCTGCAAAACGCGGCCGCAAGGATTACCCACTGTTGCCCTATGAATGCTCATGGGCATATGAAGAGCAGTTCCGGCGAGCAGTCAGGAATCCGGCCCCGGAACCAAGACGACGATTTGGTTTTCTATCATGCTGAAACTTCCAAGCAACATCCCGCCACTCTATGCCACCGAAAAGGTGGATACTGACGACAAAGTGATGCACGCTCGTTTGTTTGCATTAAATAGCGCAGCAACCTGGCTTGTCGCTGAGTTCGACCCAGAAGAAAGGGTCATCTATGGCTATTGCGACCTATACGGTCAAGGTCGAGAAGGCGGTGCTGAATGGGGCTACACAAGTCTTGCTGAACTGGAGTCGCTCAAGTTCATGGGCATTCCCCGTGTCGAGGTTGACGCCCACTTCACACCCAAGCCATTCAAGGAGTGCATCTCACCAGATGGACGCATCTAAACCGACCCGGTCCCGGAACCCCGGAAACGGGGTTCCCACCAATTCAATGGCGAACCACAAACGAAAGAAATGCAAGCGGTCGACCCATGCCATTACAGGTAACCGCTCAAACATGACGGGCAACAGCGAAAGCAAGGCATACGGTCATCACAGGGCTGGAGTGCGATGCTCGAGAAACGTCCGTAACAGGTTCACAAAGGAGGAACTAGATGCCAGTTGAAATGGGATTAGCCGAAGCCATCGAAGAGGTGTTGCGCACTGGTGCTGCGGATATCTACTACGACTCGTCGTTCGATACGCCACAAGACGTCGCAGACGGCTCGACGCACTCAACAGGTGTCGAACGTCACCAGCAAGCACTGGAGCGTCTCAGAGAGGCGTTTAACAGCCAATAACCATGAACTGGAAACTCAGAGAGCGTTTCAAAAACCTTATTCAGTTCTGTGGGTTTGTCACCGACGACGAAATCATGCATGGGTGGCGTTGGGGCAGGCACCATATTCCACCATGTAGACGATAACCCGGCCCCGGAGCCAAAGCTCCGGGGCTTCTTTCACTTATGCCAAAGCCAAGGAAGCCGCTTAGACTCACATACAATCCACCAACACGACCAGGCTGGTATGCATATCAGCATTGTGAAGGTGAACTGGAAGCAGTCAAGCTCACACAAGACGACGTGGATAACGCACAAGGGCGCTTTGAGGTATCCTTGTTGCTCGATATACCGTTTGTCGATGTTTGGAGCACTCGAAAGCTGAAGAAGCGCGAAAGGTGCGAAGAACCCCGGCCCCGGAATCGCCGCATGTCTGCGGCATAAACATCATGGTACTCAAATTCCAGTGTCCACATTGCAAGGCTCAGGTGCCGCGTGACATCAAGCAAAGGCCACTTGGAACGCGATATGCCATCCTGTTTGACTGCCCTCGGTGTTGTAGAACAATCCACATCGAGGGCGTCGCTCAACAAACGCCGCCTAAGGTTGTAAAGCCGTAGGCGGCCCAGGAACCAACATCAACTCGAAACAAAACATCATGCGAAAAGCATTCACACTCATCGAACTAATCGTTTGCGTCCTCATCGTATTCATCGTCATTGCACTGCTATTTGGTGTCGTGCGCGGTTGCTCTGGACGTGGCGCAGCAGCAGAAGACTCCATGCGAGAGTATGTAGGCAAGCTGTACCCCGGTCGTGAAATCATCGGCGTGGCTTGTACGAACGTTGACAGCGACGGCGACGGCTACATCAGTTGCACCGCAACCATTGACACGGACAACGGACCGAATGTCGTGGAACGGCAAATCAACGCTCAATGCGCAACTGGCTTCTTGTCGTTCAACAGCGGATGCAAGGCAACCGTGCCGTACATCCCGCAACAGTGACCGACCGGCCCCGGAGCTTCGGTTCCGGGGCTTTTTTCATTCATGCAAAACTGCGAACGCTGCGGCAAGCCAACCAACATCACCACCATGTCCATGTTCAACACACAGACCATCTGTATGGAATGCAAGGACTCGGAAAAACAACACCCGAAGTACAAAGAAGCACAAGAAGCCGAACGAGATGCTTTTAGGGCTGGTGATTACAACTTCCCTGGAATCGGCTGGCCGGGCAACTAAGCCCGGCCCCAGAACCTCAATTCAGGTATAACCACAACATCATGAGCAAGAAGCGAAAACAAGCATCGCCCAAGCCATCGTACACTCCGGTGCCGTTCACACGGGCTCACTCAAAGCCACATAGGCTGGAGGAGAACTCCCGTGCCAGACGCAAGCGCGAAGAGCGCGATGCCAAGAACGGCAAGTGGGGGCAAGATTGATAACTGAGTTCAAGGGCGAACGCGGTAGCTTCTCAGTGTGTCACAAGGGAGAGGTCTGGACAGTCCAGGCTATGGTGTTTGGTGTTGAGCCGCCGGATGAATTCAACATCAAACACAAGGAACCAATTGACTGGCGATTGGATGAGAAAAATCACTCACCTACCGGTCTCGAATGGGGATATGGTGGTTCCGGACCAAGTCAATTGGCGTGGTGTATCCTACGAGAATGTGGACTGACTCAACCACAAGCCGCTAAGCTGTATATGCAGTTCAAGGCAGATGTGATTGCTAACCTGCCACGTGATGGATTCACCTTAACTGTCCAACAGGTCATGGATTGGGTCAAGAAGAACGGCCCCGGAACCTAATCCGGGTAAGGGCTTATTCAACATGTGGAAAGCAAATCAAGAGCGACCTGGAAGCTGGTACATCACGCACAACGACCGAGTTCAACCCTTCGGCGCAATCTTTTTCAATGAGCGCGGCGACATCGGTGAACTGGTCAAGCGTGCTGTTACACAACTCAACGCCGGCAAGCGCGTCATCCAGGGTGTCCGCGACCTGTACGAAGTCGTCATGACACCTTCTGGTGTGGCTGATATCAACTTGGTGCGCACTCCACTTTGCAAGAAGTGTAATGTGCCCATGAAAGAGGGTGAAGCACTCCAGAACCAACTCGTTGGTGGTGACTTTCGCGGTGCCACACTTAGCCACACCGGACCGGCGCAAATGGTCAAGGTATGGAAGTGCCCTGACTGTGGGCACTCGTTCACAAAGTAGCGGTCCCGGAACCGCGCAAACCACAAAAGGAGTAAGACATGAGCAGACACACTACTCAAGCAGGCAACCTCGAAGTCGTTCTCGGTGTCGACCGACCACTGAACCATGTGTTCGCGTCCATCTTCGAAGATGGCGAAGAGGTCGAAGGGTTCGACCCGTTCTCGTGGTTCCAACCGACACCAGCAGGTGTTGATGAGGCGATTTCCGCCGTGGAAACCTTCGTTGGCAACAACTGGAAGGTTCCTGGCGAGATGCGCCAAGCCTTGCTGGATGACCTGACAGCGATGTTATTCGGTGAGTCCATCAACCACGCTAAGGTACACAGGTAACCCTGAACCGGCCCCGGAGCTTCGGCTCCGGGGCTTTTTTGCTTCATGAACAAGATTCAACGCATCGCAGCAACACTCGGCATTCCTGCGAACGAAATCACAAAAGCCGAGCGAAAAGCCATCAGCAAGACCAAATCGGCCGCAGAAGTGTGCCGAATACTTGCAATTGAAGTCGACGGTAATGTACAATATGTGCAGGCCGCCATGAAGCGACACAAGAAGTCGAAAGCGCAGGTGTATGCGTATGCGGCGTAATGGAGTAAAACTATGAGTCTACAAGGTTCAGGATGCATGTTCATCATCGGGATGCTGTTCTGTGCGATGTTCTGGGGATTCTATGGTGCTTTTTGGTGGACGGTTGCAAGCGTCATCGTCACCATATTGAGCAACGACGACTAAGCCGGTCCCGGAACTCAAACAACCAACAAATCACAAAAGCATGTGGAAAACATCAAAGATGGAATCCACCTTCGAGCATAGCCTTGAAGGTGCAAAGCAGGCTGGGTTCAACGGTTGCATCAAGTATGCCGACCAAGACACCGCAGTCGAAGCCAAAAAGGTACTTCGACCGCACTTGGATGAAGCATACGACCTTGTCGCTTACCAGGGTGATGTCACAGCCGAGGTTGACATGGAGTACATGAGCGAACCAAGACTTCGGGTTTCTGAGTTCCTCAAGGCGATTGTCGCCACTAACCCAGTATCAGCCGAGTTTGAAGCTGAGGATGAGGACGGTGAACAGTACCAGATGAACCTGGTGGATGGTCAATGGGCGCTCATGCAACGCTCTGACAACTTCCAAGAGGTAGCGTAAAACTCGCGGTCCCGGAACTTCGGTTCCGGGACTTTTTTCATTTATGCCGAAAGCAAAGCCGGTCAAGACGCTCAAAGAGCTGGGCGAAATCATCACTAAGAACTTCTCGCAGAAAATGATTCGCGAGGGGTACAATATCGACCCGTCTGACTTGGAAGAGGTCGGCCGCCAAGCATTGGCATGGGGCGATATTCGACGCGACGGTACACTCAACTAGGAGGTTGATATGCAAACCACAGTAAGGCACTTGCTACCGGGCGATGTCCTGGTAGGTTCGGGGTTCACGGTGACCCGTGCGCCATATGTTGCGGTCAATACACCGCGTGGCAAGATGTGCGTTGAAGGGCACTACAAGAACAAACCGGTAGGCACTCGCATTTGGGGAGCATCAACCACCGTCACAATCAAGCGCGAAGGCGCGGTCCCGGAACCCGGATAGTCCGGGTTCCATACAATCATGGAAACATGGCTGAAGGACGACGATGCCAAGGCAATCTGCCGGCATCGAGCGAAGTCAAACGAGTACATTCGACGCCGGTTGTCCTCCGGCGCGAAAGTACCGCGAGCGGAATGGATGCAATGGGCGCACGAGTACGATGCAGTCCATACAATCCTGAAGGTACTCGCTGGTATCTGCGACGGCGCAAAGTCGCATGATGGATGCGGATTCAACAAACTGGACTCAGGCAGGGGCAAGCGACTGGCTTATCAGTCAGAACTTACCAACGATGAGTTCTGGACTGGAGTCCGAATAGTCCGCAAGTACCACAAGCAAATCGACCCCGCACTCATGGCGTGGGTTCCCCGGTCCCGGAACCCGCAATAGCGGGTTCCCACCTAACATGAGCGAAACACTCGAAAACTCCGCCGACCGCTTCTTCAAGTGGTTGGATTCAATCGCTGAATCGACGCTCGGGAAAATCGGTAAGTCGAAAGGATTCCATATCTGGCACTCAGGTGGTGGTTGCCATCATTTCCGAAAGGACAATCCGAACGGATGCTATGTCCTGGTGTGCCACGAATCCGAGATTCCCGAAAACGACCTTGGAACCTGGATGGTCGGCACCTACGATGCCGAAGGTATGGAAATCGGAGTCGAGGACTTCGAGGGAAAACTCGAAGATGCGCTGGATATGGCGGACAAACTTCTAGCCGAAGTCTAGCCGGTCCCGGAACCCCGGAAACGGGGTTCCCACCTATCATGGACATCAAGAAGATTAAACAGTCCATCGGAGAACAGTACGCTTATGTACTGCGCTCCGATATCTACACCGATGAGGTGCGCAAGCAAATCATCGCTGCAATGGATGACATGGTGGAACTCACTTCCAAAATCACAGGGTACACCGTGACCGAACTCAAGGAACTCGTACCCGATGGACGCCCGGTCCCGGAACCCGCCTAGTGCGGGTTCCATAAAGCATCACCACGGAGGGTGACAGCATCATGGAAGATAACAAGACAGGTTTACAACGTGCCCTAGAGAACGCTGCTATCAAGGCAGGCTGGGGCATTCTCGTCACCGCGATGGCACTGCCTACTGCATGGCAATGGGCAACCACACTTGACCCTGATGGCATCTTAGGTGTCACGATTGCACTTTGCATCCTCGGATGCGCTGCGCTATCGCCCCTAGTGCTAGGATGCGGGTTTGCATCCGATGACCTGCGAAAAGCGCGTCGTATATGGCGTGCTTCACGACCACAACTGCGGTCCCGGAATCAGCGGAACGCCTAGACCATATCAATGTCCCAAGCAATGGGACGGAGGAAAATCACACTCATGTTCACCGTAGACAAGTTCGACCCCAAGACCAACAAGCTCACCGTCACGTTCGACCTCAGCGCACCCCGCAAGCCGGAACCCGGCAAGGTCATGTGGATGATGGGTACGACCGGCGGATTCAAGGAAGTTCCCGGCGTCAACATCGACGGGCACGCTCTCAAGTTGTCCGCCAATATCGGCTTCAAGAAGTAGCCACAATCGCCGGTCCCGGAACCCCGCCTAGCGGGGTTCCTCTACATTGTCCCAAGGGACAAAGGAGATACGATGCCTAAGACAAGCACAGTCATCGACAACGCCGTTGCGGAATACACGCAACGCCAGACTCGCCAAGCCGTCAAGCGACTGACGGCGCAAGCCGAACGCCTCAATGGTGACCGGCTTTGCCGACTTCCCAAAGCCGATGAACGGCTTGTCAAGACCTTGCGCGACCTTAGCGCAATCGACCGCGAAGGTGCCAAGCATCTCGCCAAGTCTATGGGGATGACGTTCTAAATCGCCGGTCCCGGAACCCCGCCTAGCGGGGTTCCATTGTAATGTCCCAAGGGACAACAGGAGGAACCATGAAGGTTACTGATATCCGCCTCACCGCTTCGGCAGAGGGCACGCTCGTCACTCCGGTAAACGCGCTCGGTTCGCGGGTTGCCAAGACCCAACTGCCAGGTTGCGGTGACTTTACCGCCCTTGGCGTGCCCGTGACCGTCAAGATGCCGGTCGATATTGTCAAGTCGATTCTGCGCGGTCGAGGTGCGCGATTCAGCGCGACCGCATAACAGCGGTCCCGGAACCCCGGAAACGGGGTTCCCACCTATCATGAAAGCAATCTTCGCGGTGGCACTGGTGTACGGACTGGTGTTCCACACCACACTGACCATCGTCGTCATCATCGCACTTGCGGTGCTTAAGGTAGTTAAGTAACCGCCGGTCCCGGAACTCAACACACGACCAAACGCCTAAGCATGGCAAGAGAGGTAGTCACATGAAGCGCTGAGCATTCAAGCTAATCTGGAACCGACAAGCCGGGGTGGTGCCCCGGCTCCAAATCCAAGGCGGCCCCGGACGCCTGGCAAGCGCCCGGTGACTAGCTCCCGGCTCGCAAGCCGGACCGCCGAGGTCGACCTTGGTGCCAATCGCTGTTTCCCTAAGGGG
>OFRM01000227.1_pt1 | contig 25265 bp, 35 predicted proteins | sample 1543101 | NCBI WGS metagenome assembly OFRM01 (sample SAMN07774223, study PRJEB24372) | wastewater metagenome | isolation source: Exp Tend VB 0WW | collected 2016-02
ACCATCGCGGCCTTCGCTTGCTCCATGGTCAGTCCGTCGAGCGATTGGAAGTGGACCGACTCTTTGAAGATCCGCCACCGTCCCGCCCACTCGAGCCCGGCCTTCTCTGCCTCTTCGACCAGTGCGCGCCACTCAGGATCTTTGGCGCTGTAGGTCCAGAGCGGCTTACCTCCGCGCATCGGCACGCAGTCAATGGCGCGCCGGTATTGGTGCCAGGACTGCCACGGCTTCGCATTGGTCACGATTGGGCCTTTGGTGGTGCGGCCCTGTGCGTAGAGCACGGCCTGTTCGGCGGCGCTGCGGTGCGTGCAGTAAACGAGCACGTCAACCCCGCGCGACTTGCAAGCATTGACCATCGCGACAACCTTCGCGCGAACGTCTGGCATCAGGTCGATTAGATCGCGGCTCACGCGAACCTCTCTTTGGCCCACTCTTCGTGCGCTTCGTGCGTGAGCCAGTGCTCGACGCGCGTGGTCGTGCGGAATAGGAGGTATTCATCCGCGTGGAACTCAGCCGCGAGCGCCTTGCGGATCGTCTCGCGCGCCTTGGTTTCTACACCATGCAGCCGAAACAGTTCGAGCGCGCGCACGTCAATCGGCTCGGTCAGCGGCGTGGAGATCGGCCGCGACTCGCCTTGCTCCGGGACTAGGCGGCGGCAGCGCGGACACAGATCGCCGGTCGATAGCGGGATCATCAGTCCGGCTCCACGACAAGCGAGTCCGCATGGACGCTGCGGTTGCGCTGCGCCCGCTCGATCTCACGCTCGTAGAGGTATTTTATCTGCGACTTGACCTCGGCAAAGACCACCGCCTGTTGGTTCTGGTCGTGTATGTATTGCTCTTTGAGTAGGTACGTCGCGGCCATTTCCGAGCGTAAGTCACTCACCACCGAGGCGCGCCCGATATTGAACGACAGGAACGAGACGACCACTCCGACCACTGAGAATGTCCCCACGATCATCTTTAGCGACACGTCAAAGCTCTTGTTCGCCCCCACCATACCGACCTCAGTTCCCACTGCCGAGCGTCTTGACATGCTCGTCACACACTCGCACAAGTTCGTCGAAGCGTCTGGCAATGTCGCTGCGCCTACCGTTCCAATCCTGCGTGTAGGCCAGTCGCGTCTTGAAGTCCGCTTCCGTGGGTATCACCGGATCACGGAGGAACGGCTGGGCCTCTTTCAGCAGTGGCAACGCTGCGAAGATCGAACAGTCGATAGAATCGACCTTCTCGGGCGGCTTGGCGGCGTATGAATAGACCCCCCACAACAGGGCAAAGCCACAGACGTAGTAGCACAATGATGCGACGACATCTTGAACGCTGTAATCTCCGACTCGCGTCATGGCTTACTCCGGTATCGGCTCCGGCTCCACCGGGCCGGGGAACTCGGGCGCTCCATCGGTCGGAATCGGCTCGACATCGAACGCGATCCACGCATCCACCTTGGTGTGGAATGCAGCGATGCAAGCGTCAGCGGTGATGCCGCTGTAGGCGGCAAGATACGGGATCGCGCACAGCCTCCCGCGCCACGTCGCTCCGTCGTAGTAGAGCGTGCCGGTGATGCCTCTGTAGCGAATGGCGTACATCAGCTAGTCGCTAAGGCCAGGATCAACGCCAGGAAGATCGGCCATGGGCCACTCGCATCGTCGCCACCAGTCAACAGGTACCAGAGATACAGGTTCATCGTCGTAACCCCCAACAAAGCGAAGAAGTGAATCGGTCAACATGGCCCACACCCCGCCGGAGTGCAGCAACGGATATCAGTGGCAGCAACGCCGATCACGGTGATGGGCGCCGACCAGTTCTGCGAACAGATGCCGGTTGATATCCAGCACGCGCGCACGCGGTAGGTCTTGGTTTGGCCCGCTGCTGGAAAGCACGCGCCGTCGAATGCGTAGGGATTCCAAGAGAGCCCCGCTGCTTTCGGTGGCCACCCCGCTCGATACGCCGCAGTCGGAGTACGCACCCCGCAGAACGTGTCGGCAGGCAGTCCCGCCTCGCGCCACTCGTAGCGGATGTCGGCCGTGGATTCCGGGTTGCGGTCGTGCGCCATGATGCACGCCACGTCCTTCGGCTCCGCGACATCACACGGCGGAACCGCCATCGCTGGCAGCGAGAAGGCGAGCAGTGCGAGAGCGAGGCGCATCACTTCCTCGTGCAGCAGTAGTCGACGGACACGGAGCCACCATCAACAGCTCCGCCGGTCGGGTTGTAGAAATCCACGTTGAGCGTGTTCAGCGTCGAATAGCAGCGCTTCGGAAGCAACGCGGTTGCCCAATCCGTTCGCGGCGAACACCGGCACGCTAGGTTCGTCGTCAGACCCGCCTGCGTCGCATCCGATCCCGTGCCCGCGCTTACAGTCGCGATACTCGCGGGGTCTATCGCTGCTGTGCCACAAATATCTTGGCCCCCCCGTGGCGACGATGGGCCGGGAAACCAATTCATCAGCACGCGTCTGGTTGCGTCCTTGAAGTCGCGCGAAGTTGTGATAAGCGCATTGCCGGTAGGACCAACAGGCTCCGGCCCGATAAAGATTGGAATCGCGCCGATCTGCATGATGCGAGAGGCCAACAAACGCAGACGCAAGCGCCACTGCGCGAGCGTGGTCGTGCCGTTGTAGATGTCATTGATTCCGATGTGTACGATGACGTAGAGCGGGTGGTACTTCTCGATGCGGTCGTAGAAGTTGTTCAGCGTGTCGTCGATCTCATCGCCACTATGCCCGACAGCCTTTACTTGAGCCGTCAGATCGCGGCCGAATCGAGCGTTCAGCCCGCGCACCAGGCCCGCGATGAAATATTGCCCACCAGTCAGCGCTGGATCTGACCACGAGTCGCCGGTGTAGATGATGAGCCGAGAGCCCGGATCGTTAATCAGCATCGAACTGTAGGACGTTGGATCAAGTCGATCCGATTCCCACTGCCAGACCGTCGCACGACGCAACGCGGCGTAATCGACTGACGGATAAGAAGCGCTCGTGCCGCCCCGCGTGTATCGCACCTTCACGGCATGCACACCCGCCGGGATCTCCCAACAGCCGAGATAGAACTGGTGATGCCATTGATACCGAGACTCGCGCCACGCGGAATCAATCAGGTTAGAGATGTCCGTGGAATCACCCCATGTCCCGTTCTGATCTCGGTCATCGACCAGGCCGATGCGGAAGTTATCGTCCTTGAGCTTTACCGCAGTCTGTAGGCAGTAAACCTCGCCCGGTGTTACCTGGACCGGAGCGATGCTTTCGATGTAGTCGCCGCTGGTCACCGTCGTGCCGAGCCACATGCATTGATTGGAGCCTGTACCCTCAAAACAGGCGAACGCTTGAGTCGCGGGCGCTAGCGTCGTGTCATTCGTGTTCATCACCGGCAGACCACTGCCGACTGCGCGCGCCGGTCCGAAAGTCCAGTTTTCAAACGGTGCCGTCGCCTTCGTGTCCATCGAACTATTCTCAAGAAGATTCGGACCCTGCTGCCCCCACAGCAAGCGAGACGCATACGCGATCTTCATTCCGAGGTAGTCATACCCTCCAGCCGTGAGGTGCGAGTCGTTGCGCCACATGCGCCCTAGCCGCGCGCCGACATCCATCACGTTGTCATTGTTTACGTCCGGCCCCTCGGTCGTGTCCTGGTCGATGTATGTCTGTAGCGTGATCTGGTTGTCTTTCGATCCGCTCGGGCAGTAAGTTCCGTCGCCGTCCGCGATTGCTGATACAACGTGCGTGCGGATGCCTGTCGAGACGCGGTTCGCTGATTCGATGAACACCACGTCACCGACAGCGAGGTCCGCCGTGCTGTCATTGTTCCAGTCGGTGACTCCGTTGCTGGTCGGATCTGAAGACGTAACGCAGGCGTACGGGAGATTGTTGTTGCAGTTGTTCTGCGCGCACTGACTCAGCACGACCGACTGTTCGTCGAATCCCAACGTGCATTGACCGCCAGAGTTTCCGCCAGCGGTGCCGTCGCCGTTGCAGTCGGCGTACAGAGGATGCCCCTGCATCGCGTCGATGAAGTCGTCATACCAGGACGGGGCCAGATAGAAGGCAGGCTCACCGTAGAGCCGTGCGTGGTTGTATGCTTCCATGACAGCGGAGAGGCTGCTCGCGCCAGGAGTGAATGCAGCGCCGCCTCCCGTGGTCGTGTCAAGGTCGATAGATCCCGACAGCGCGGCACCAAACAGACGGTCCACGCGCAGCGTGTTGGTCCATAGCAACCCTCTTTCGTCCGTCGTCCCGTCCCCATCGAAGTCGGCACTAGAAGCGGTCCCGTTTCCGTCTAGATCCACTCCAGCGGTAGTCTTGGAATCCAAAGTCCCGTCATTGTTCGTGTCCCAATCGAAGTACGTTCCGGCCCATTTGACCGCATTCCCGCTCGCCGCGCGTTGCAGCGCTGGCGTCGATACCAGGCCGCCGGTTCCATCAGAGGCCATCATCGCGTCGGTCGTGCCATCCGTGGTCACGTCAGGCGGGCACAACGCCCAAGTTCCAGAGGGGCAGCAATAGAAGTCCTTCGTAGACGGAACCCATACCGTCATGTTCGTGGTACAGGCCGCGCCGATACTTGGAGCCGTGCGAACCTGAATATATGTCGTTGGTCCAGGTGTCGTTTGAGCTAGCACCACCGAAGAGAAGAGCCCTAGAAGTATCGCGAGTCGTTTCATGGTCAGCTCGTGTAGAGGAATTGGAGGAAACAGTCAGCACCACGACCTACCGAGCGCTGAACGTAGAAAGGATCACCACCAGCATCGGCAAACGTCAATGTCGTTAGTCCAGTAGGAAACGGAGGGGACCAAGTACGAGAGAAGTATTTCCAGGTGAATGTAGAACCGACAACCGTCTGCGTCTGGTCACCGCCGGTTATCGTGATAACCGCCGTATCGGCCAGAAGCTGCGCCCTCATCTCCATGTACAGGTTTAGCCTGACCCGTAGATTTGACACGCCTTCGTTACTGGGCCAATTCGTCGGGAACACAACCCAGAAACTAGTTCCGCCGGTGGAACTGTTCTCCATATCAAAGTCAAACGGCATCGTCCACAACGCGAGATCCCTGTCTATGAGATCGAGCGAAAATTCAGGCGACCATAACCGCCCTGAAGCGTAGCGGTCGGAGGTGATCACCGAAAACAGCGCGGTATCTTCAGCCATCGGTGTAGATAACTCCCTTCGCGATGCCCCGTGATTTTATCCCGACAGCGACGCCAGAAGTGCTCTTGAGCTGGAATTCTATTGACTTTTCCGCACCGGCCCACGAGTCCGAAGGCACGGTCAACGTGAGTGCCTTCTGGTCGTAAGTCGCACCTACAACCGCAGCGGATGTCCCCGTAACCGGAGTCGCCGCCTCGTAGAGTTGCGCCGTTCCGGTGTTTGCCGCACTGCCGCGTAACTGAATCCAAATCGTGAGGACGTGCCCGCTCTTGATCCACGGCGGAAATAGAATCGTCTGCGTCCACTTGGTCACATAAGACGTGCTGACTTCGGTCTGTTCCCCGAAGTAGACCGCAGTACCAGAGGCAAACAAACACTGGTCGCGGTCGTACAACTGCTGGCCGACCGTCTTGGCTCCGTCGCCAGACAGCACCACGCCCTGCTGATTCGCTGGCCATGTAGTCGCGGCCATTAGTCCGTATACCTCCAGATCGTGAGCGTGTCCGACTTCGCGTAGCACGTCCCCGCGCTGGTCTTGGCCTGAATGTTGATCGTGCGATAGGTGCCGCCCCAACCCGACCCAATGACCAGCGAGAGCACGCCGAGCCGTTCATAGGCTGCATTCGTGGTCGTGTCCTCCGAGCTATTGGTAGTGGTCGCGTTGTCTTGGATGCGGTACGTTGCGGTGCCCGCCGTGGTCTTGACGAAGAAGTCAGCGCGCAACGTCAACGCCAGTAATTCAGCCCACGTCGGCACATACAAATTGATGGAGCGAAGCGAGACGTAGGCAGCGGAAGCCGTACTCAACTCGGACATGTAGAACGTAAATGGTTGCTGAGCCAGCACGAGATCTCGCGTCGTCAGTTGAGCCACACGCCCTGTGCGGACGCCCTTGTCGGCGTTCCAGTCGGCTCGTACTGTCGAAGGCCAGGCGGTTGCCATTAGTAGAAGATATACCCCACGTCTTTGATCGTTCCGACTCGGTTGTAGGTGCTGTCGCCCCAATATCCGTAACTATTTCGCTCTTCCAGCGTCGCCGTCGTGTAGTCGTCTGTTAGCGTGTCCGGCCCGATGCGGAGGAACCGGCCACCGAAAGCCAAGTCCACAGCCTCGAATTCCACCGTTGTCTCTGTTCTGTCGCGCCGAGCCGTGACGATACACGGCCTGGAATCGGAGTTCCCGCGTGCGTCTAGGATCTGCGCCGAAGTGACGGTCACCCCATCCCCGACGTTGATTGAAGCCGATTTCAACTCAAGCTGAAACTTGACCGTCCGGATTCCAGCGCGGCGACGGTTGATGATGCGACGCGAGAAGTTCCTGATCCGCGACGTTGAAGCCGATGGATCTACCCAGAAGTCTTGGAACGTCTCCTCGCGCACGTCTCCGTAATTGTTGACCGTCTCAAGATCGGTGTTGACCACGATCACGGCATTCTGATAGTCGGCCAGCGTCGAAGCGCCTTGTGCGCGCTCGCTGCTCGGGTTGTACCAGACTGCCGCGCGTGTCAGCCGCTCCTCTTCGTTCTCGTCATTCTCGACCGAGCCTAAGACAAAATTATCATCGGTGAACGTGGTCAACGAAAGATCGGGGGACATGACCTTTGCCGCGTACTTGCTGGACGTGTTGTAGTAGATCAGGATGCCGCGCGGATCTCTCAGGCTAGCCATATGCTGCGCGATGGTTCGCGGCTTACGCACGGTAGCCAATACGTCGAGGTCTGGCCAGAGTTGCGACACCGTGTCGAACGTAGTCGTATCAACCGAGGCCGCTGCGACCCCACCCCACTCCATGAGGTCTTGTAGGACATCCGCCACTCTACGGCCTGTCGCTGCCGATCCTCCGTTGTTTGTACCGACGCACAGAACATGTGAAACCTTCTTTCCAACTGCGTGACTGGCCGCCGTGGTTCCCCACTGGCCCCGCGTGATCGTCAGGACGTTGGTTCCGGTGTTGCGGTTTGTGACCTTGCAGATTTCCGACTCAATCTCGACGAATACACTGTTTCGAGTGTATGCCGCCGGGTCTGGGTACTCGGAGGCATCGCGCACGGTGACCGTCGCGTCTCCCGCAGCGATGGCCGTCTGGACTGTGTTGTCTTGTCCGATAGAGAACGGAGCGTTCCGCGTTCCGAGTTGCGCGAGCGGAGATTCCGCTGTGATTGAACAACCCTCTTGATCTATCTGCCAAGAAGTGATTCGGTAGTCTGGGCCGAGTTGCTCGAAGTCGGACAGCACGAACCCGGAGGCGTTAAACCCGCGCTTGATCCTGAGCGTTCTGCCAGTGTAGTTCTGATTGCGCGCCTTCAGCACACGCCAGAACTCACCCGTCCGCTGCGTGTTGTGCAGCGTCGCGCTCTTGTCGTGGTCGAGGGGCGGCGGTGAGAAGTCGAGAGCGAAATCACAAGTAATGCGCTCCGGGTCGGTGTATAACTTCGTCGCGTCAATCTTCTGGCTGTATGGAACGAATCGCTGCAACAGTGGAAACACCTGAGTAGTCGAGTCCGGCCAGGGAACATGATTCAGGCAGAATCGGTAGGTCTTGCTGCCGCGCGAGTAGTTGGCTACGTCTTGGCATGTCTGGTACGAGTAGAAACAGCGGTTGCCATCACCTAGATCCGCAGCGGTACATGGCGCGGTGGTGTAAACGTTGTTGCAGCGGTCAAGCACGATCTCTACAAGCCATTGCACCTGTCGGCCAAAGGCGTCTCTCTCTGCAATGTAGGATGCACTTGGCATCAGTAGTCAGCCTGCGCGACAAAGCGCACGTTGAGCCCGCTGCGCGCTGTCGATCCGATGAACGGCATTCCGTGGCCACCGTCAACGCGGCAGAGGTAAAGTTCCGACGCAGACGAGGAGTAGTTCCACGCGAACCAGAACGGCTTTGAGCGCGAATGCGGGATAAACCCGGTTCGGTAGTTGACGCCAGACTTGGTAAAGAAGTCGGTATCTGCCATGCCCGGTGCATCGTAAGAAATCCCGAACGACTTGCGGCGGAAACGGTAGTTCGCTCCAATCAGCGCGCCACCTTCGTTCTCGGTCCATTGTGTTTCGGCCGTCTCGTCATAGGGTGCCAGTCCGGGCAGCGCCCCGAGTGTGAAGTCGAGCCGACGACCAAGAGTCAGAACGCCGATCTGTGGCGCAACCGTAAACGATGCGCTCGCACTGTCAAGGTAGATGCGCCAATAGCGGTACGACGCTGCGACCCACGTCGCGATCTGTGGCGCGTTGCTGGTCGGAGTCGCAGACGAGAACATGTCCACGATTGACGCTCCGAAGTTGTCGGTGCTGCCCTGGATCTTCCATCGCCCCGCAGCAGAGAACAGATTATGACCGCCGATGCACGCGGTATCGGGAGACACGCCAGAGCCGTAGTCAATCGTGATCGTCGCCGGCTTCGTGGTCGCGTTCGACTTCCACCGATACGCGGTGCTGGCGCGCCAGTCGCGGATATTCTCCTTCGGGTATCCAGCCGCATCGCCGGGTGAGCTTGAGAGCGTGCCGGTCTCGAAGAAGTTCTCATAGAGGATCATCGGGTTAGCCACGGCCGCGCCTCTTGTTCACCTTGTCGAGTGAGTCCTGCAACGTCGCAGCGAAGGCCATCGGGTCTTGAATGAACCCCTGACCGTCGAGGTAAATGGTCACTGATTGTTGCATCGCGGCCGGTGAAGTGGTCGTGCTTGTCGGAGTGCCGCTGCCCCTTCTTCCGCCGCCACGACCTCCTCCACCCCCGCCACCATTGCCGCCGTCTGTCAGGCCCGCATAGAGTGCACCGGCACCAGCGACAGCAGCACCGATACCGGCGGCGCGAGCCGTGTTCAGGAACGACACAGACGCGGCAGTGTGCAGCGCTGAGCCGTGGTAGTCGCCAACCGCAAACGATGCAACCGCCAGCGCCTGTTCCATCTGCGCGCGCGTGAGCGCTTCGATTGCCAGCTTCCCGAGCACGCCCGCGACTTGTAGCCCAACCGACTTCACGAACGAGCGCGCGCTGAAGTTCCCCGTCATCACGAGCTGTTCAAACGCGCCAATCATGTTGTCGGTAACGGCCGTCCCGATGGACATGCTGATTGCGGACTGTTCGATAGCTGGAACAAAGTCGTAGAACATCTGGGAATTAGAGTTGACGTTCTCCGCCATCTCTTTCAATTCCTGATTCATCAGCGTGATTTGTGTTCCGAGCGGAGCCATGACCTCGCTCACGCTGAGAATGCTCGACTTGATTGCCTCGCCAGCAGTCTGGAATCCGACAGGATCAATACCAAAGAATCCCATGCCGGTACCAGGACCCAGACCGCCCGCATAGCCAGGCTTTTTACCCGGCTTGTCTTTGCCACCACCCGCGAGCGAGGAGTCAGGACCGTACTGAGCGAAGTTGAGAGCGCCGCCGTTCTGTAGGAACGCCCCGGCAGCTGCGGCGCCAGCCTGTACTAGCGCCTCCTTGATCCCAACTAAGCTCGCCTTGATCGCGTCCAGAGCCTTTACCGAGTCGGCTCCAATATCGCCTGCCGCACCAGGCATGAGCGACCAGAACTGAGCTGCGGCCCGAGCGTTGTCAACGAGAGTCTCGCCAATCGCGACAAGCACCAACCCCATCTCTTGAAGCAACAGGATGTATGGAAGCATCATGTCGCTTGAACTACTCAGGTTGAGTGTCCATCGCTCGAAACTGTCGGCGATGCTTCCTATCGCGGCGTTCAGCGAAGGAGACAAGACAAAGAAGTCTCCAACCTGTTTCTGGAACCCCCCCCATGCGTTATTGAATCGGTCGAGTGTGTTAGTCCATGCGGTGTCGAACTTTCCGGCCAGCGCAATCGAGTCGGTCACGAACTCGAAAAGAGCAACAGCCGCCTGCCTGACCGCGTAGCTAAACGCCTGGACTCCGACTAGCGCAACACCCGCAAGCACGCCACCGAGTGCAACCGAGGACGCGCCCATCGAAGTCATGCCCTGCTCGACATTGGTAATCGAGCCGCCTAGATCCTGTTCCAGCTTCGTTCCGGTCTTACTCGCGGAATCCTCTAGCCCCTTGAGGTCGCGCTTGGCCTGAGCCGTCTCAACGCGCGCCAGCATCTCCAGGTCGGCCTGAGAGAGTCCACCAAGAGAGCGCAGCGCGTCGAAGTTCACAGATCACCAGGAGGAACAACCTCGACCAGATCAAACGCAGGCGTCGAGAACGCCTCTTGCATGTCCTCGCGCGCGCGACCCTGGACGGCCTCGAAGATGTTCCGCGCGATCTCGACCATATCCATCTGCTCCCCTTCTGGCACGCGGTACAAACGGCACGCTGACTCTAGAGCCTCTAGTCTCAGCACGAGGAGAGACTTACCCTGAGCGTCTCCCATCGGCGTTATGTTCACGATCTGATCCTTCACTAGGTGGTAGAACTTGATACAATCCCAATCTCCATCGGCCAGGTGCTTATTCGCCTCGCAGTTTACGCACTCGCAGCCGGTCCCGTGCTCCTCTGGTATCTGTGTAGGCTTGGCCGAGAGCATCGGCACGCCCCACTTGAGGAGCCTTAACCGGCGACGGCGTTTCCCTCGGCCCTCCATTCACCGCTATCGTTGAGAGCTTTCGCCACCAGATCGAATACCGCCTTGTTCTCCAGCAGCATCACGCGATTCTCAAGCGTGTTTGGCATTGCTGAGCCGTCGTCACACTCGCACCCGCGAAACTCCACAAACCAGCGCTTCGCGATCTCTCGCGCGTATTGCGAGAAGTCCGGCTGTGCCGTGTTGAGTCCATAGCGAGCCTGCACGCGAAGGAGTTCCGTGAGCGCCGGAATCTTGACCAGCGCCGCGAAGTCCGGTGATCCGTCCGTTGACTTGATCGTGTACCAAAGTGCCGGGTCCGATGGTGTCTGAAATCTCATGCAGTCCTCACGTCAAAACGATGGAGAAGTCGTCGCCGTCAACCGCCGCAACGGCAGTCACAATCGAGAACGGAGCCTCGAGCGAGCGGAAGCCGTTCCGGTCGCCCGGCTTGAGCGTGTCGTATTGGCAGCGGCCAGCGGTGATCTGGATTGCGTTGCCCGCGCTTCCGATGGTCGTAGACATGCTCATAGCGCCCGTGGTCCCGGAGCGCCACTGATTGAAAAAGTCGTTCGTCGCGACGCGCACGAAAGACGGATCAATAGAGCCCGAGGGTCTGCGGTTCGTGATCGTCGTGCCCTTGAACCCGTTCGTGGTCGAGTAGTTGGCGTCCACGATGTCACCAAGTTCGTTGCCCATGTCGTAACTGATCTGAGTGAACTCGCTGTTGTAGGTTCCGAGTGCAGACAAGAAGTTCGTCCCAAGGAACCGAGGCGGAACCGAAGTGCTGACACCGCTCGGCGTGATCGAAGCAACGTCGGTAACCGTGACATAGGAACCCTTGAAGCTCACCTCGGCCACAACCGGCTTGCCGTACTCGCATGTGAACTTGATCGTGCCCATGGCACCGGACAGCGCGTAGCGCACGCATGGGGTGCCCCCGCTGTTGTTCACGTCGCGCTCTAGAACGGACACGCTGTACGCCTGCGAAGGTCTGCCGGATGTTCCATCGTAAGTGCTGGACAGTTTGTAGGTGACATTCGTGGCAATATTGATTGTCTCAGAGAATCCGCACGCCTTGATCGTGTCATCCCAATGTGGTGCAACACCGGCTGTGCCCGAGCCTACGAGTAAGAACTTCCAACCGATCTCGCACGACACCGACCCGCTAGGAATGTTGTCAAACTTCCCGAAGTGATCGCGAGTTTCTGGCCGCTGGTAGTTGTCACCCGAATACGAGATCGAGATATCGAAGGCCGGGTAACAGTCGGCAGCGACTGGAGCGCCGAACGTGTATGCGCTGGCCTCTGGCTTGATGCCCACCACTGCACGCGACAGAGCAATATTAGCCATTGGTCACCTCTTCTTGCGCCGTGTGCTTCTTTTCCACGATCTCGGCGTATCCACACTGGACACACAACTCGGCCAAATCCTTCGTCATCGTGACCGTGCTCCACTGCTCGCAAGTAGCGTCAGGGAGCGCGGCAAACGGACCAGTGGTCGGCCGCAACACCTGCTTGATGAATCGAACAGTGGGCATATCTACCTCACGCTCTGATCTGAATTGTCAGAGTTGGAATGTTTCCACCACCTGCCACGCCGGAATTAATCGAGTCCTCGGAGAGATCCACCACGACCGACAGTGCCACGGAATGAATCAGGCGCTTTGTCTCGCCATCCTCCGATGCCCCGTACTGGATACCAGTCACCTGCACATATCCCACGCCAGTCAACCCTAGATCCTGCACCGCCAGCAGTACTCGCAGTATTGCCGCCGCGTAGCGCTGCGATTTTGCTTCCATCTGATAACCAGTCAGCGCGGATCGGTTCGCGTGGCGCAGCAAAACGATACACTCGTGCCGCCCATTGACTGTGTTTGTCAGAGATGAGTTCCATCCCGAGGCATTGGAATCCCATTGACCGAAGGAGCTTGACTCGCACCACCCGTTGATCTGTGTTTCGTCGCCGAACATCTTGCCCGGTCGTCCAGGCTCGAACGCCTCGACATAGGGCAGCGTGTTGGCGTCGTTGCGCTCTGCGTTGATCAGCGCAATCTCGGCTGGCGTGTAGCTCTGTAGTGTAGAGAGCAACGCAGACACTGCCTTCTCTGCACCCGCGATGGCCATTAGTCCATACTCGCTAGAGCGCGAAAGCGCTGCTTGACGAACGGAATCAGAGTGTTTGAAATGCCCGACCGGATAGCTGCGATTTGGTGTGGCATGAATTGCATCGGCTTTCGCTCGACTTTGGGCGCAACAAAAGTCTGATGTTTGATCCCCTTGGGGTCGCGAGACCCACTGCGCAGAATCCAACCACCACTAGAACTCCGCGACCATGTCTTAACATGGAATGGACTCGAAGTAGTGGTTAGAGATGCTCTTAATATCCCGTCAAAAACTAGGATCTTGCGACCGGGCCTTACCTGCATCTTCCAGATTTTGTATCCAGGAGAGAGCTGTGACCATCCCTTCCCTCCACTTCTACCCTCGGTCGCAAACTGTTCAACTTCATACGCCCTTACCATGTCGTCTAGGGTGTCAAGCGCCGCGTCGGCTTCGCGCGGAGTGAAGTCAAAGAGCGTGTCGAGGTTACGCACGCGGTGAGAAAGCCTGACCGTGAGCGGCATTAGAACACCGTACCATCTATGGTGTAGAGCAAGGCGCTATCACGGACATCACTCGACGACGTGACGAAGGAGCGTGTAGTAATCACGTTCTGGATGTAGTTGATGATGCGACCTTGCATGTCAATGAAACTCTCTAGGTAGTGGCCAGCGATGCGAGCCGATATGTCAGCGTCGCGCACTTCAAAGCTTAGGATGGCATCGGCCGCCGCTGCCTGCGCGTTCGCGATCCGAAGCATGTTACCGAGCACCCGCCCCGTCGTAGTAGACGAGGATGGCAGCGGGCTAGAACCTGTCGAAACTGAGTAGGGAGCACCAGCAGCCGCCATCACTGCCTCTAGTTCCGAGGCGCGCTGAGCCATGAAGTTGATGATGTGCGCCGAAGTCGGAACGCTTGTAGCACTGAACGACCCGCGCTGAACCCACGACTGGACATCTGCCAAGGAGCAGAACGCGTCAGACTCGGTGTAGACCTGAGATTCACTACTGACGGATCGGAAGTTGTCGTGAGTTCTCTGCGCTGACAATGGGAACGTGTTCTGTTCCGTCATCGTCAACCAGTAGATGTACCCATCAGAGTCAGACGCGAGGACCCAACTGAATTCGTAGACCCCCAGCGTCCTCTCAGTAGTGGTAATGACCTCACTCGCAGCCGCGTAGGCACCCGTGCCCGTCCTGCGCCGAAGAACCGGAACTAGATCCGCGTTCGTCAGTCCAGTGACGGCAGTTCCGTCCAGGTTGAGTACCCGGATCGGAACAACGGCAGTTGTGCCTACGATCAAGTCGGCCATTTACCGGCGGCTCCGTCGCGGAAACATCGGGGGTGTTTTCTCCGCGACTTGCAACGTGTCGCTGACAACCGGCTCCGGCAAAGGGCGACCAATCTGCGGCGGTGGTGTATCGTCGATCATTTGGAGCTTCGGGCTCTCGCAGACCTCGAAGCCGTTGGCAAGTAACCAGTGCAGTTCGTGCTCCAGAACGTCGGCTTCGTGCGTCTGACCATGCAGCCACGTCTTGCCGTGCGTCGAGAACTTGCGCCGTTGTCCCTGGTATCTCAGAAGCATTAGAACCTCTGTGGATGGGGACCCATGAGGCCCCCATCCGAGTAGAGATTAGATGAACGTCACTTGAACAGCGGAACGCCAGTCGCCGTAGGTCGCGTTGTAGCAACCGAACGAACCGAACGAACGATCCTTCGTGTTGAACTCTTCGTCACCACCGAAGTCGTCCTCCATCCGCACATCTTCTGCAACCTGAAGAATGAACGGCTTGCGACTTGTGCCAGTGTTGAACACATGGAGATACTGACCTGTAGTCAGGAACGGGTTGAACACCGGCTTAAACAGACCCTTGACCTGGTTTGTGTTGCCGCTGGTCAAGTAGTCCGCGTATGCAACCTTCATCAACAATGACGCTTGGTCCGCGCCAGTTCCTGCGCTGGAGTGAACTTCAATTCCGCCTGGCTGCACCGCGCCGTAGGTAACCGGATCTCCCGCGCCGTCCCTGAACGACATCAACCGCGTGATTGCCGCTCCGATTGCACCCGCCAACTCAACGTCATTCGGGGCTGTGCCGCTCGCGGCAGCGTAGCTCAACATATTCGTTTGGTTTGTCATGTAGATCGAACCTGGATCAGAGTGATCCGTGTCGTAGAAGTATTGTCCATCGTAGCAAGTCGTGCTCGCTCCAACATCCATCAGGCTTAGACTGATGAGTTTGTCGCGGTGTGCGCGAGCCTTTTTGCCAGTCTCTTCAGCCAGACGCGCGATAGCCCCGTTCTTGTTGAACTTCCACGTCAGGTAGGGGACCGATGTGGTTGCTTCCCAGATTTTGTTCTTAACGGTAAACGAGATTTCAGGAACGCTCTGCTTCAACTTGCTGCCGCCCGCCATCTCACGAACACCAGGGGCATAGGCGAGCCAAGCGTAAGTCTCCTGGTCGCTGTTGCTGTCCATGGTGTACGCGATGGATTCGGTAATACTCGGGAAGTTGTCCCAGCCCTGCCAGAAAGCAGCGCGGGCCGTATCCCGGAGGATCTGGATACCTTGTGTGCCTGCCATGCTGCCTCCTTACACCCAACCGATGAGGGCGTCGTAGATTGCGCCTGGTTTGAGATCGATTACTACCTGGCCGTTTTCAATTCTCAGAATTCTACCGACCATCACGTCGTTAGCTGCGACAGTTGCGTCGACACCAGCAACGCAGTCCGCCGGGTTATCCGTCTGTGTCGCGCTGATGTCGTGGATCAGATAATCACCGACATCGGCAGCCGTTGTGCCTGCCGCCTTCGGAAGTGAGAACACGCCATCGACATAGACCGACACCGGGTCACCGATGGCAGTAGTGGTGACAGCCTCGGCACAGATACCAAGGATTCGATCACCTGCCGCAATCGACGTGTTCTGCACATACCCGACAGTGGCACCACCACTCGTGCGGTCAACCCAAACCAGAGAACCCTTACGGAACGTGTACGCAGCGGCCGCGTACATGGTTGTTTTCTTGGGCGTCCCCTCGAAATTTACGTTGGCATCTCCTGTGAGAGCGGCCATGGTTTACTCCTTCGCTTTGTTGCGGAGAGCCAACAAATCAGACTCTTCGCGAACACCGAAATACTTCGGATTGATCCCGAGCTTGGCTAGGCGCTTTGCATCCGCCTCGCTCGGCGTGTTGTCGTCATCGAACTGCACTTGCTGATTGTTGCCAGAGATCACGCGCCCCTTGTGACCAGGAATCGCACCCGCAAACGCCTTGAATGCGTCCAGGCTGGCAAACTTGCTGGACAGCCAAGCAACGGGATCGGACTCGCAGCCATCGAACAGCGCCGGATCGACCCCGCGCCGAGTAGCCTCGAGCACGATGCGTTTCACTTGGTCGCCGACCTGAGAATCGGAAACCTTCTTGAGCTCCGATGTCAGGCGCACGTTCTCTGCTTTGGTCGCGTCCAGGCTCTTTTCCAAATCCTTCACGCGAGTTTGTGCGGCCCCAGCATCCGCCGAGATCGAAGCGAACTTTACGCGTAGTTCGTTGATCTCCTGACTGAGTGCAACCTTGTCTGCGGCCGTTGCCTCGCCGTGCTTTTGCGCTGCTTCGAGCGCCTTATCGCGCTGCGCTACTTCCGCCTCCAGTCGGATCTTGTCCGCCTGGAGAGCGGTCAGACTGAGCTGATCGCTCATACTGTCGTTCTCCTTCTGTGGCGCGTCGAACGCCACCGTTAGGCGGACGCTCTCGGATTCCGAAAGCACCGCTTGAGTTGCTGCAATCGAATATTCGACCGGCAATGCTGGGTTGTTCGTGATCGCGAGGCCAAAGAGCGCCCATCCGCCCAACTCTTCAGTCGGAGTCTTGGCGTCCTTGCGCATCTCGACTGAAGCGCTGCGATATCCGCGTTGTTCAACCACGGCTGCAAACGCACTCGGGCCGAGATCCACGTCGCCCCAGAGGTCTGTACCGTCGAAGGAAACGGCCTCGACGAAACCGGCAGCAGGCGTCGTATCGCGCACGGCATCTTCGATGTGGCCGAAGTAGACCGGCACCGGCTTCTTGCGGCGCTTGAAGTTGGCGACCACTTGCTCCCACTCGGCCTTACCAAGTGACAGCACGCCTTCGCCTCCGCCAGCGGTCATCGACCTGTCGAGCTTGGCTACGCATCCAATGGGCATACGCACGCGGCCCGAGCCATCCTTGCGACGCTCCAGAACTTCGAGCCTGCGAACTGAGAGTTCAATTTGCATCAGACACCCCTTGCGCGGCCAACACGAAATAGAAGCCTCGGCATCTGTCGCGGCCAAGACAACGCGCTGGTGGCATTAATCGGAAATACTGATCGCTACCGATTCTTATTTTAAGCGCGTGAAGTCGTAGGCAGTTTTCACAGATGGCATTATCTAGAACCTCCACCCGGACGACCCAATCTGCTTTGTCCTCCATAAGTGCTGTCCGAGCGCCCAGATCCCTCCCGGCACTGTAGGCAACCGTAGACACTTCCCTGGCTGCTGTTTTTATTGGTCCGTCGCTCAGATCGTCAAGGAACGACTCCAGCTGCTGCCACAGCGCATCACCGCGCAAGCCCTGACGACGCAACCGCTCCCATTCACCAATACCCTCACTGACTAGCCGGGACCATATTTCATCAACAGACACAGAAGCCGAGACAGTGGACTGTTCGGCAACATCACTAATCAAGACTTCCACAAAACCGGATACCGGGAGATTCTTTGGTTTGGGTGTTTTCCCCTTCGGAAGTGCTGCGTCCGCTGGCACAGCTTCCAGTGCAACCTTGTGATTCATCTGCCGTGCTAGTTCATCCTCTACGTGCTTGCGCCCGTCGTAGGCTGTGGAGATAAACGCAGCGCGCAAAGCGCTCTTGATTTCGTCCGACTTCTTCGGCTTGCCGCGACGGAACTTCTCCATCGTCTCTGCACTCAACCGTCCAGACTTACCAGCGGCAACGATCTCAGCCACGAACGCGGACCACGCCTTGCGGTAGATACCGAGCATCCGTGCTTCACCATCGGCAAATGACGCACTGACCTGCGCGAGTACGATGTATTCAGACTCAAACGTAAGCGGTTCGCGGGCAGGTGCTTCTGCATACGCGGCGGCCTTGACACTCGGCAACCGGATCGCATCGACCAGGCGCATCTGTAGCTCTACCTGTCGCGCATCCTTCTTCGCTGTCGGATCTTCGGCCTGGGGATCTTCGGCCTGGGGATCTTTGCTGTCATCGGATGGAGTATCGGCGGCCGGTGTACCGGGCTTCGCAGTGTTGACCACAACGGGTTGCGGCGGCCATTCCATCGACTCAAACACCTCATCGGGAATCACAAGCCCGAACCGCTCCGTGATCTGGCGTTGAATCTCCGGGTGTTTCGGAATCAGGCCCGCATTCACGCCGGCAACCAATTCGTCGAAGTTCTGAAACGCCTCACCCGGAGCGACGTTGCTCACCCTTAGTTCCGGCATGGAGCGCACGTTGGCGAAGTTGCGCGCGACTAGCTCTTCGATCAATCCAGGCAGCGGACCGACGCCGTGAGTTTCCCACTCGCACACGACATCAGCGGCGGCCTTGACTGTCATCATCTCGCGGTCTTGCTGCGTGCCACCGACAGCGCGAGAGCCCGAAGATGTCTCGCCCAACAGTTGAGATTTACTCGCGCCCGCGTGTGCGATCTCGGCATTCTCGCCGTCGATCAAGCCGCGCATGCGATCCACTTCGCCCGAGTCCGCACCGACGTACTTCATCACCGGCTCTTGCCCATCGTCGCCGAGCGGACCAGCGAAAAACGCATGGTCAGGAGACGTGCCGCGCATCATTTGCACGGCCTGCTCGAATAAAGCGATGTCTCTATCGTTGTACCCGGTCTTGGGATAGAAGCCGACCGGGATAGGGTTGCCTGCCTTCTGCGCCCAGATCAATGCTTGGCGTAGCACGAAGTCCTTGCGCATCCATGGACCGTACATCGCGCGCACAAACGGAGTGCCCGCGTATCGCGCACCGCGCATGTCCCAGACATAGAGCGCGAGATCCGCAGCGGCTATCGGCTCTTGAAGTACGGCGTTACTGTCCGGCTTGCGGAAGGTTCGTTGAACCGAGACGAGGTTGTCGGAGTTGTCGAGAATCCAGCCACGCGGATCAACACTCGACGGCTCAAGCCATTGGATGCGGTCATAGACGAGTTTGCCGTTGACCTCGCGCCACGACTTCGCAAACAGGGAGAAGCCGTGCCACAGCATCTGAAGGATCTCGGGCAGCCGTTGCGCTCTCCAGCTCGACGCGCACCAATACTCGCGGCCGTACTTCTCGCCGTTGGTGCGCAACAGGTTCGCTGACACAAACTCTGCAATCTCGAGGTCTTTCGGCTTGTCGGTCGCGGGCTTAATCTCCCACTTCGCACCCTTGAGCGGATCGACGATTCCCGACACGCTGCCAGCGACGTGTGCGTCCGTCTCCATCTTGGCGAACGTCGTCCAGCGCTCCTTGCCGCGCAGTGCTTCGGCCACGTCGTACTGGAACTGCCCGTTCGTGATGGCCACGCCTGACGCCATCTTCGCCTTCTCGCGTGCAGCGGCGAGCCGTAGACTCAGCGCGTCAACATCGGCACGCGCGCTGCCTACGATCTGAGAAACCTCGGACGCGGGCACTCCGCCGAGAAACCGAGTCACGCGCTCACGCCATCCCATCACCACACCCCATGCACGACGGGATCGACGTGCCTTGGCAATGGTGCAGGAACGATCTGGCGGACAGTGACCGCGGGTCTGGCAAGGTTGAACACGGCGTAGCCGAAAGCGTCGGCGGCGTGAGTCCGAGCATTGTCGGACTTGTCTATGTCGCTCATGCCCTCTTTCCAGACGTTGCGCTCAAGGTCCAGGATCAACTCCTTGCACCGAGGATGAATGAACACCGAGCGCCCGCGCCCGGAGAGGTGGTAATTCACAGATTCGACGCGCTCACGTTGGCGCGGATTTGCAGCCGAGACGTTGAGCACTGGCGCAAGGTGCGCGGCGCGAAGCGTTTCGACGATGACTTGATAATCCACCTTGCTCGCGCTGGTCTTGCGCGCTTGCCCGGCAGAATCGCCAGTGACGACGAGTTCGCCGCGATGCGATCCATATCGATCAACAAACTCACGCGCCGCCTGTTCGGTGGTACAGTTCTTACCTGGTGCGATCTCGTCTACGACGCGGATCTCGTCGAACGTGAACTGACAAACCTCCCATCGCATATGGTCTACGTTGAAGTCGCAGGCCAGCACCAGCGGAAGATTGCGGTTGTATTCCACGCGCTCGGTGACGTGTTTGGTGTAGTTGAATTGCTTGTAACACCCGCCGCCAAACAGCGACGTGAAACGGCCCTTGCCGTAGGTGTCAAGTAACGCTTGGTCATAGCCATAAATGCGCTTGAGTTGTGCGGGGTAGTGCGACTGCGATTGATGCCAGCCCGTCGCCCACACAGTGCGTCGGTGCTTGCCGTCAGGGTTACCGAACAGGTCAGCAAACCAGTTGATCCCCTCGGGTGTACCACCAAGCGCCACTTGTCGGCATGTCGCCTTTGGTGCGCGCACGCGAGAGCAAAGCACGTCGAAGGCCTCGCGTTCGATCTGACCTGGTTCATCGAGCAGCGCATGACCAGCGTTGATCGATTTCATGCGGTCCGGCTTCTCGGCGCTGACGATCCACGTCTTGTCGCCCCACGGCCAAACGAAACACGGATTGTCGCCCTCTTGGATCTTGACCACATGATCGAACCGCGCCCAAAGATCAGGCCACTCCCGCTTGTGCACTCGAGCCGCCATGGCGTGAGTTGGAACCAGCAAGATCGAATCGGTGCCGGCGTTCGCACGTTGCAGAATCAGCGCCTTGATTCCGAGCGCCCATGTCTTACCACACCCGAGTGGGCCGATGAACGCGACCTCGCCTGACGCCATGTCCGACCAGAACGCCACCTGAGATTTCGTGCCCTCAGGAGAAAGCCGGAATGACTGCGGTACCGCTTGGAGCGCGGCGCTCACTCGACGGCCGCTTCGATCTCTTCGAGTGAGACCTCAGTAGCAGCGACGGGTGCGAGCACGGTAACGCCACCGATGGGCCGGTCTGGCGTCGTGATGTCGAGGGCTTGGGGTGGTCGGCCGTAGGCATGCTCGCAAACCTTCAACGCGAACTCAGGGTTCTCTCGAGCTGTGTCGTGCATGAGTTTCTGGACTTCCGGATCGGCCGCGACTTTACGGCACCACTTCCGAAACTCTCCACGGAAGCCAGGAGCCTCTGCGTTGTTCCGGCCTGATTGGAAGTTACCCATCCGGATCTACCCCGCGAAACGAAAAGGCCCGCCCCTGTCCTGCGCAGGAGCGAGCCACCGGGGAGAGGGCCCGAACGGGGATCAGCCGTTGGCTACGGTATACCGGACCGATCTTGTTCGGTCAAGTGGTCTTATCCACTTTTTTGAATCGCCAAGCGAGCAGCCTTAGGCTGACCGAGATCAAGGCGCTAAGGATCATACCGGCGACTAGGCCAACGACGACGCCGACGAAGAAGTAGCTGGTAATGACCGATTGGATGATGTGGTCGTTCATGAGGCTCCTTTTTGAGCGTGCCTGACGGTGCGCCATTCCGCTGCGTCGGCGTAGGACATGCCGGCTGGCCCGGTGTAGCGCCAGTTGGCGGAAACCGAGTCGCCTGGTGATGCACCACAGAAGCCGCACTGGCCTGCCGCCTTGTCGGCCCAGTTGCATGCTTTGCCTGGGAGTCCGTGTTTGGCGAGCCCGGCTGAGCAGTCGAAGCAGGGTCGGACTTCAAGTGTGGTGTAGCCGATGCGTTTGTCGGTGACGGGGACGTAGACGATGGCGGCATCGAGGCAAGTGGCGCAGTCGTAGACCTGTTCGCCGTGTGGCATTTCGTTGGCGGCGCGTTGTCCGATTTTGATGCCGATGGTGTTGAGTCTGGCTCTGATGTTGGCTTCGGTGCTCATGGGTTGACTCCGAGTTTTCGCAGCGCTTCTTCGGCCTGTTTGATCGCGGTTGGAACGCCCATGGCGCGAAAGCCGTCGAGGTCTTCGCGGAGTTTGGCGATGCGGATTTCGCGTTCGCGTTGTGGCGTGAGTGGTGTTGGGTCGTTGGGGTTGAAGCCGTTGGGCTTAGCGCCGCCTTTGTCGGTCGAGCGGTTGAGCCAACCGACGAGGAATCGTTTCATGCCTGCGGCTGTCTTGCGTCTACCGGCGTCGGTCCAGGCACGGGCTCTGTGGCATTCGGCGGTGACATCGAGGTTGGGGTAGATGTTTTGCCAGGTTTTGATCTGGGTTTGGGTCAGGTGCCAGCGGTCGGGTGAGCCTTGGCAGTCGAAAACGATCACGGAGTCAGGCGGCGGGGTGATATCGCTTGGCGATGTCACCGCGCAAACGTTCTTAGTTTTTTGTCTGTCTGTTTGTATGTATGTCTGTCTGTCTGTCTGTGGATGCCCGCCACGTGCACGCCTGGTAGTCGTGACGTGCACGTCAGAACTACGTGACGTGGAGCGGTCGCGTTCGGTTTGGGAGCGCCATTCACGGCGTTTGAGGAGTGGTTGACGTTCGACCCAACCGTGGATAGTCCTTTGCCCGTCTGGGTTTTCGTCGACCAGCTTGCATTTGACTAGGGCATCTAGCCAGGCGTCTGCGTCGCCTTCCCAGTCGGATATCTCAGCGATCTCGTCAGCGTCAAGCCCGTCCAGGTTGCCGTCCTCGCGGTTGCGCGCGGCCCAACTCCACAGGACTACCAGCGACCACCCGACGTGCACGCGGGGACTACCGAGCGTGCGCGCCAGTCGTCCGAGTTTGTGATGTTGCGGGAGGCCGGAGTCGACTCGGAACCAGTCCATCGTTCACTCTGCCTTTTGCTGTTCGAATTTCAGCGCCCATCGCAGCAGATAGTTGACCTGTCCAGCGAAGGATCGGCGTTCACTTTCTGCGAGCTGTTCGATGGCTGTTCGGATGTCCGCGTCGATGCTGGTAGGTCGTCGTTCTTGCTTTTTCTCGTTCATGTAGAAATTTTATCACGAGCATGGGGTAAACACCCCATTGACCCGACCGAATTTCTTTGACCTAGCGCAAGTGCGGACAAAAAGAAAGCCCGGTTTCCCGGGCCTCCGTGGTTGCCTTGCCTTGCCCCTCCCGGCCTGGCCGCGCCTAGCCTCGCCGCGCCGGGCCCATCCTTGCCCTGCCTGGCCGCGCCTTTCCGAGCCACGCCCTGCCACTCCCGGCCGCGTGTCATCTTTTCTTCGGCCTACCCATCGGCCACGGTTTGAATCCATCCGCCAGCATCCGTTCTAGGACGCTGCGGCGGAAGGCGAGTCCATACGGAGTCTGGCGGCACGGCAAATGGCCGCTGAGCGCACGCCGGCGAACGGTCGCCCGGTGGACTCCGAGTAGCCTCGCGGCCTGTCCTACGGTGATTTCGTCCTGTCCTGGATTGGTTTCCATGGCCTCAGAATGGCACGACTTATACTGTCACGCTAGACGCAAAATAATTATCTCTAGGCGCTTGACTATCTGAAACCGCTGGCGCATATTCCTCGGCGTACCACCCCGGTAGGAGCCGGGGCAACGAAAGGGGAAAGACAATGACAGCCACAGCAAACGAAACTGTCGGATATAAGGTCACTGAGACAAATGCCGCCAACGTGCGAACCGAGGCTGAAGTCGAGGCGTACGACCAAGTGTTCAAGGCGCGTTTGGGCGCTTTTGTTCGCGCGGATGGAACGGCAGCTGACGCGGAATACTTGTCACTCCTGCTGTCCCAGATCCATGCGCTGGCGTGGGATGTGAAACAGCAGATTGACGCTCTGATTCAAAAAGACATCGACGCGGCCAGGAAGGCGGCGCTATGAAGATGAACCCGAACAGTCACAGCAAAGACAGCGATTGCACCCTGGACGAAACCGACTGCTGCACGGTCTGCGGCTCGTACCACGCTGACCCGTGCCCCGGATGTGGCGGCCGTGGCTTCCATGTCGATGGTTGCCCAGAGTGTGACGAATGACCGCGCGCGGGATCATCTTCGCGGAGGGAAGGCCATGAGACTCGCAGACGAGAACGACTTCACCCCCGCAGAGAGCGCCAAGTATCAAGCGCTCTACGTTCACCGCAGCCAACTGGAGGCACAGCGCAACATCATCACCGGTCACCGCGTCTGGGCCTTGATCTACTGCCAAGCCGCCGTGCCGAGTCTCGAGCGTGCCGAGGCGCAGATCGTGGCAGCCGTTGAAGAGATCCGGCGCGATCTGGCGTTGCTGATGGGAGACGAGACATGAGCCGCTTTCCCGACTACGACCCCCGCGCGTCCGAGGTGCTGGGTCACCGCGAGCGCATGGCCGAACTGCGGCAGATCCGCGAGCGCGTTGACTACATCGCCCTGGCCACGCCCGTATTCATGTCAGAGGCGGACATGGCGTGCCAGCGGGCGTCGATAGAGATATCGCGAGCAATCGCGAACTACGAGCGCGGCATCGAGGCCGCCTACAAAGCAGGCGCACCGCGGGAGGAGAAATGAACGAACTGCAACTGCGCGATAGTTTCCAGCCTCAGACCTTGGCCGACGCGCTGGTTCTGGCTGATGTCGTGTCGAAGTCCGAACTAGTACCAGCAGCCTATCGTGGCAAGCCCGCCAACGTGGTCGTGGCGATCATGGCGGGTCGTGAACTCGGCCTTGGTGCGATGCAATCGCTCCGCATGATCTACGTCATCGAAGGCAAGCCGGTAATGTCGGCAGACGGTGCGGTCGCGCTGGCCGTGTCGTCACCGCACTGCCGCCGGTGGGACTACATCGAGAGCACGGATACCGTCTGCACCATCGAGACGCAGCGCGGAGAAAGCGCCCCGGCGCGGTTCTCGTTCACGATCGCGCAAGCTCAACAGGCCGGAATTGCCGGAAAGTCAACGTGGAAACAATACCCACAGGCGATGCTCCGTGCGCGCTGCGCGATGATTACAGCCCGCGCGGTCTATCCCGACTTGCTGGCCGGTGTGTACGACCAGGACGAGGCCGAAGGTTTCGGCGCGCCGAAGTCGCCGCCGGTTACCGCGAGTGTCGATCCGCCGCCCGTCTACCAGGATAACGGCGACCCCGCCCCGTTCCGCGTGGTGCTCGGCGCACACAAGGGCAAAACGCTTGCCGAGCTCACCGATGCCGAACTGTCGGCACTGCTGGACGGCATGCACAACGCACCAGACCAGATGCGGACAGGCGTCCACTTTCTCAACCAATTGAAGCACGCTGAAACCGAGGTGAAGAAGCGCACGCGGCTGGCCGTCGATGCGGAGGTGCAACCGTGAGCAACCTCCATGAACTCACCGTTCAATTCCGCACGCTGGCCGACGAACTCGAGCGCGCCACCGATGACGAGGCTAGCGCGATCATGCTGGCGCAGATCGAAAGCCTCGGCGCTGAAATCCAATACAAGGGCGAGGACTATGCCCTGATCGCTGACGAGTTCGACCG
>OFRM01000228.1_pt1 | contig 25123 bp, 40 predicted proteins | sample 1543101 | NCBI WGS metagenome assembly OFRM01 (sample SAMN07774223, study PRJEB24372) | wastewater metagenome | isolation source: Exp Tend VB 0WW | collected 2016-02
GTTGCTGCGCGCCAGGGACAGATCTAAGCAGTACCCTTCCCAGTTGATTGCAACGACGCGCCGTGAACATCACGTCCCCCAACGGACAGGCGGAAAATACACGGGCAAATCGTTACTGCCAAATTCTTTTTGCGAATGTTGATAACAATCCGAGTTTTTCACTGCTTGCCCACACTTCGGGCGCTACTTTTTCTGCGGGACCACAAGGATCACAGCCATGAATACACCTGCTTGCGTTGCTCTCGGTAGCCTTCTAAGTGCTGGCGCCGCCGTCGCCCTCACCTGCTTTTTCTTTGTTTACCCATTGCGCCGTGAGAACGTCACGATGCGCGACATGCTGCGAAGCCAGGCCGATGAACTGGATAAGCTCGATTCCGTCACCAAACGGCGCGTGGGCGAAAAAACCCTGCCCGACATTGCCACTGATCTGCGCCGCGCCGCCGACTACAGCGCGCCTGTGTTCGCAACGCCCTAGCGGCGCAGCCCGCCAGCCGCCAAGCCAGCGGCCAGCAAAACAGCAGCGAGCAACGCAACGCCGCCCCAATCTGTCGCGGCGCGATCATTCACCGCGTCCGCCGCGCGGTTGGCCGCGGCGACTGTGTCCACCAGCATCTGCTGCACTGCCGCCACAGCCTGGTTCGCCGGGTGCCAGTAGCTTTGGAGCTCGCGGGCTGCGCCGGTGTAGGCCGCCGCATAGTCCAGATATTGCTGGGCAGCATCGGCATGGAGCTGCGCGCCGTCACGATCGCCTGCGTTCCAAAGCGCCTGGGCCTGCTGCTGTTCGGCGTAGGCCATCGCGTTGGCCTGTTCACCGCGCTGGGCGAGGATTTCAATGTTGCCAACGGCGGAAGCCAGCACCAGCTGCGCGACTTCTACAAAGCGCTGGTACAGGTCAGCCTCGCGCGCCCACTCCGACAAAAGAGCCTCGAGGGCCGCCACGCGCGCGTCGTGATCGCTCTTGCTGGCCGTCTTTGCGGGGAGCTTGAATTCATTGAACCGGGCAATCCATGGCTGCAGGCGCGCTGACCACTGGCCAGCCGTGCCGCGCGTTGCTTCAAGATTCGGGATGCTTCCACGAGTGTCCACTGCTGGCCCCTGGATGGTTTCGCTTTCCGGCACGTAGCTGGGGGGCATCACCGCGGGCTGGAACGTGGCGCCGGATCCGCGGGCGCGGCTTGCGAGAAGATCACACACGCTGTCCATAGTTCACCTATCGCAGCCCTTCCGCTGTCATGGTCAGGATTTTGGGCGCATCTTTCGATTTGCCGTTTCGGTTTTTCAGCGTGAACAGCTGGCGCTGCGGGCTGTTCTCTGCGCCGCACAGCTTCAGAATCGCGTCCACTTCGTGCCCGTAGCGCGGGCCGCCCTTGACGTTGCCGCGCGCATTCACTTGCGACAGGATCAGCGTGGCGGCCTTGGCTGCGCCCGACAGGGCCAGCAGCTGTTTGAACGCGCGCCACTGGCGGGTTTCGTCGCGGCCCTTGCCGCTGGCATCATCGAGGCACTGCAGGGAGTCAATCACGATCAGCGGCGGGCGCGCGCCGCCCATCAGGTGGCGCCGGATGTTGCCCAGGTCCGCGGGGTTCGTGAAGTAGATCCACTCGGGCGTGAGCCCGATGCGCCGGCAGCGCTCGAGAACTTGCGCGCCGCCTTCTTCACCTGAAACGTAAAGGGATTGGCGTTTGGCACGCACGCCGATCCAGAACGCTGCCTGCAGTGCCAGCGTGGATTTGCCCAGGCCGTATTCGCCCAAAAGGATCACGGGCAGGCCGGGCATGAAGCCGCCCGACAGCGCGGCATCCAGCTGCGGGATGCCGCTTTGCATCTTCAGGCCGCCCGCGCCTTCGAACGTGTTGAGCGGTGCCGGCACTGACGGCCGGCCGGTGATCTGCGTGGCGTCAACGTAGGAATCCCACGAACCACAGGCCGTGCAGCGTGCCGCATAGCCCGCGTGGATCTGCAGGCACATGCGGCACTGGAATTCGCGGGCTGTGAACGCTGTGGGCATCGTCAGGCGGCCTTTTTGACTGCGGCTCTGGAACGTTGGGCGCGCACTTCCTGCACCTTCGATTTCAGCGCGGGGCTGTGCGTGTCGCCCACAAGTTTGGAAATGGCTTTGCGGGCCTCGGGGACAGAATCAATGCTTGTCACGAGCTCTTCAGTCAGACCGGCTTCCGCCAGCCGGCGCGCTCGCTCTTTGCGGATCCAGACGGCCAAGGCGACGTTCGCCGCGCCGAAAACCAGCGTGCCGATGCCGCCAAAGGGCGGGGGCAGCGCCTTGCCCAGCATTTCGCCGGCATCGTCAAACAGACTGGTTTTTTCGGGCAGCGTGAACTCGGCGCGCGGCTTGCCCTGGGCATCCGTGGCTTTGGTGTTGACGTTTTTGCCGTCAGGGTCCATGTAAAGTTTTTCGCCGGTGCGTGGATCGGCTTGCGGCACTTCGCGCTGCAGGGCGCTGCAGCCGGTCAAATAGAACGTGGCGCCGACACCCAGCAGGATCAGCAGGATTACGGCCAGCGCCAGCTTGGCGATGCCGGGCCAGTTGAATTTCCAGTTGTCCACGGGGGGTTGCGGGAACAGCGCGAGCTCCATGGGCTCTTTTTCAATGCGGGCCGTTTCCGTTTCGGTCTGCGGTTCAGGATCCAGCGTTCTGTATTTTCGGTTGCTCATGCTTGCCTTCCACCTTCCGCCGCGCTGCGCGGCGCGCGCCAGTGCGATCATTGGTCTTTTTCGTACCTGTTCTGGATCTCGAGGACTTCAAACGGCGTGTCATCGCGCTTTTGTTCGCGGGCCTTGCCGAAACGGTTGCTGGTGGCGCGCCAGCCCTGCAGCTTGCGCTGTTCATCGGGCGTCAGGTTCGCGGCGCTGGGCGCTGTGATCTGCGGTTTCATGCGCGGGCCTTTCGCAGCGCGTTTTGCTCGAGGGCCTGGATCTTCTCGCTGTGCTTGGCCTGGCGGGTTTCAATGGCGTTGATCTTCACGCTGTGGCGTTCCTGGCGCAGCGCCACTTTCACCACCATCAGGAACGTTCCTGTTCCCATGGCCGCGGCCCAGCCTGAAAGAATCATTTGCCAGTCCATCAGTTCACCGTTACTTGCGCGTAGCCCAGCACGCGGATCAGTTTCGACTGCACCGGCAGCGGGCCGGGCGTGGCGATGCCGCTGGCCACGCGCAGGCCGTTTGGGTGCTGGCCGTCAATGGGGCAATAGAGCCAGTTGGGGTCGATGCCGCCCCAGTAGTCCGTGATTTCGCACATGCAGAATTCGCCGGCCCAGTCGCCGCTGCTGACGCTGGCGGCGAAGATCTGCACGCTGCATTCGATCAGCTGCGTGGACCAGGCGTAGTCAAAGAAGTCATCCACGATCACGCGGCGGCCTGCGCTGCAGTCCCAGGCTTTCACGTTCTGGCGGAAAATTTGATTGTCCCACTGGTAGTAAGTTTTCACCACCAGGCAGGGAAACGCCGGGTCCGGCGTGTAGTCGTATTCCAGAATGGCGTGCCAGGCATCTTGCGGGCCGCTGAAAATGGGGTTGCCGTTGACGATCTGCACCACGCGCACGGTCAGCGCGGGCGTGGCCGGAACAGGCGCAGGGTTCGGGACCGGCGCAGGCACCTGCCCTGAGCCCGTCGAAGGGTGAACGGGCTGGATCACGTCAGCTTGCGAGTTGTCGCACGCGGCCAGCGCGAGAGTGAGAAGCGCGATTGTCAGAACGCTGCGCATGGTGTCCTAGAAGTAAGTCGTCACGCGGATGTAACCCGCGCCACCGTCGCCACCGTTGCCGCCCGCGCCGGTGCCTTCACCCACACCACCGCCACCACCACCGCCGCCGCGCGCGCCGCCGTTGCCACCGTTTTTTCCTGCTGTGTTCGCGGTGACTGTGCCACCGCCACCGCCGCCGCCCGCGCCGCCCATATACCCGTTGCCGGCAGCGCCGGCCGTGCCATCGGTTGGCGCTGCGCCTGAAGTGCCTGCAGCTCCGCCGCCGCCACCAGACGATTGGCCTGTATAGGAATTGCTGGCGCCGCCAGCCGTTGGCGCCTGCACGGTTGGCGTGGCAGTTGAAGATCCACCAGAACCGCCGCCGCCGCCACCATTTAGCGATTGGCCGCCCGCGGCTGCCCCAGTCCAGTTGCTTGACTGGCCACCGCCGCCGCCGCCGCCACTCTCTGCGTTGAAGCCCACCGCCGTCTGGGTAGTGCTGGCATAACCGGGCGCACCAACACCGCCGCTCACACCAGACACCGCAGTGGCAGAGTTGGGATAAGGCGGCCCGAAAGCCGATGCCGTCGATCCGCTGTTCCCGCCTACGCCACCAGTTCCGCCGCCAGCACCACCAGACACTGCTGTGGCAGAAGCCCGGCCGCCGCCGCCGCGGCCGCCGCCGAAAGCGCTCAAACGATTGGCGGCTGTGGTTCCAAATGTAGATGCTGTGCCGGCTGTCCCTGGGTTGCCGTCCGCGTTACTGCTTGCTGCAGCGCCAGCGCCGCCAGGGCCTCCAGTGCCCACCACTAGATCTTCAGTAGCACCCAGGTCACTGGCGTTGTATTCGCGGCGGGCAAACGCACCGCCGCCGCCACCTGAACCGCCAGAGCGGCCCGCAGCGCCGGTAAGATTGGCGCCGCCACCACCGCCGCCGCCCGCGCCGTACATTTCCACGACAACTTTCACTGCGCCGGAAAGTTTGGTCCAGGTGCCGGCGCCGGCTGCTGTGAACTCCTGAATGTTGGTTCGCAGGCTCATGAAATGATCCACCAGTTCGTGCCATCGCCCATCAGCGTGACGCTGGAAAGCGGGCCAATCACGTAGTTTGCGGCCGCGCCCTCAATGTTGTTGCCGTTGCGCGCAATCGTGACGTTGTTGCCGCTGGCCACGCTGTTGCCGTTTTTCACCGTGAGGAAATAGCCCTGGCGCGCGGTGGCCGGCAGCGTGAGCGTGGCCGCGGCCGTCACGTTCACCACGCCGCCCCAATAGGTCAGATCCACCGTGCCGGGCGCGGCGCTGGCCAGGTAGCCGCTGTTGGAGAATGTGCAGCCGTTCTGTATCCAGGTGCCCGCCGTGATCGTCACGCTGCTGCCCTTGAAATCGCAGCCGGATGTTTCCAGCGCCGCAACGGCTATGCTCAGCGAACCATCGCGATACTGGCAGGCCGTCATGCTGACGGTGCCCGCGCTGCCACTCAGCACCAGAATGCTTCCGCAGCAGCCCACCACCGTGGACCTTTCACTGCCGCCGCTTTGGGCGATGCGCAGATCGTCTATGGCGCTGTCAAACAGCCGCACAGCGGCCACTTCCGTGCTGGTCAGGCGGTCCACCACCGTGCTTGCGTCCATGCGCAATTCATCGGTTCCGCCGCTGCGCTTGTTCATGGAGAACGAGTCGCCGAAATAGCAGGCGTTGCAATAAACCGCCGAGGTGCCCGCGGTTTTGGCGTTGAAATTCAGGGCCACGTCGCCGGTGATGCGAACATCGCTGAAATTCAGTTCGTTGGCCACGGCCGTGGCGCCCGCCGTGAGCGTAAGCGTGCCGCTGACAATGCTCACGCGGTTGCCCAGGCCGCGCAGTGAAAGCTGTTCGGCCCAGGTGAGGTTTTCAGTCCAGGTGCCGGTGCCCAGCTGGATGGTGTAGGGGCCGGCGCCGCCTGCGATATCAGCGGCGGCAGCGGTGATGGCCGCGGCAATGGTCAAATAGGGCTTGGCTTCGTTATCGAGTTCTGCCGTGGCATCGTCGCCCGCTTTGCTCACGTAGGCCACGTTGGCCAGGCCTGCGCTGCCGCCGTCAAGCTGGCGCCAATCAGCAGCGCCCACGGAGGCGTCAACGCACATGTAAATGTTGCGTGAGCCGCCCGCGAGCATCCACAGGCTGCCCGTCGTATATCCTGCGCTGGAATCGTCGTTCACCGTGGGCGCGAGCGCCGCACCCAGGTTGTTCCGGTAGAGCCCTTCAACGGCCACTTTGCCATCAGTGCTGACGGCCACCGCGGCCCAGGCCGTTGTGCCGATTTTGGTGAGAATCACCGCGGCGTGCTGCGGGTACATCACGAACGTTGCCTGGCCGTTGATGGTATCTGCGCCGTTTGGCGTGATCGTCACCTTGCGGCCAAACGTCGATTTATAGATCCAGCAGGGCGCGCCAAGGAACCAGGTGGCGCTGTTAGCGGCCGGAAGATTCAACACACGGTCAGCGGCCACGGGCGCCATGTCCACCACACGCCAGGAATCAGTACCGGCCAGCGTCAGGTTGGCATCGCCGGCGCTGGCGACGTTGTTGAGTATTGAGAGCGTCAGATTGGCCGAAAGCGGGCCGCCGCCCTGCAGCGGCGACGTGGTGTCCACACGCCGCGTTGACGGCACCACGCTGGCGGGATTGATTGTCGCGCCACTGATCTGCTGGGTTGATCCTGCGTGTGCCATGTTAGAGCCTGCACTGGCCTGGCTGCACGCAGTCCGGCGTGCCTTCCAGCGCCCACATTTCAAAGATGTTCAAGAGAAACACGCCCTCAATCAGCGTGGACCAGTCATCCTGCAGCATTACGAAAGCCATGGGCAGGCGTTCCTGGTCCACGGGGATGCTGATCACCGTGGCTTCACCCGGCGAAAGCATTTCACCCATCATGCCCGCGCCCATGGCCGTGATTGTCTGCGCCAGCGTCATGGGCGGCGAAAGCGCAAACACAAGATTGGCCGCCGTGCCGCCCGTGACCGTGGGGCGGTTACGCAGGTTCAGTTCATAGCCGATGGTGCGCCCTGACTTGGGCAGGCGAATGCCGTCCATGCCGTCAGCATCGGTCAGGATCAAACCTGTAACGGCGCTGACGGTCAGCTGGCGGCTGTAAACCGTGTTTGCGCGTGCCGGCCAAACGTTGCACTTATTCATGGTTCGACTCGCTTTGCTCGCTCACCACAGGCCGCGCACCCTTCGAAGAAAACAGCGGCCCACAACACGGTGGCCGCTGTCAAGTCACTGCATTTGACTAGCGCGCACCCGCCAGCAGATTCAGCGCGGCCGTGAAGTGCACGCGCGCCGCATTGCTGCGGATCTCGCGCGCGAAGTCGCTCCACTTGGCGCAGAACGCGGGCGCGGCGGCCAGCAGATCTTCAGCGTCCTTGACGTTCTGTTCCTTCAGGAACTTCGTGAGATCCGCGCGGATCTCCGCGCACAGCTTCGTGGCGCGCTCGCCGTTCTTGCCGTGGAAGGTGATGATTTCATCGTGCTGCGCGTCCGTGCAGCCGTCGCCGGTGCGGCCCTGCTTGTCATGGCCGGTGGTTTTCAGGCGTTCGTGTTCGGCCACCGTGGCCGCGCCGTCTTTGGTTTCTTTCTCAATGCACACGTCAAGCATGGCATTGAAGCCTTTGAGCGTGTTGGCCAGGGCTTTGGGAGTCGCGGTTTTTGAACTCATGGCTTTCTTTCGTTGTGGTTTTCAGTTTCGCACTGCGGCCTAGAAGGCATTGGGGCCGCAAAGGAATTTCTGGTTGTCGGGCTGGCCTTCGAAGATGCCCACCAGGCGCGTCACGGTGTCAGCGCCCGGATCGGGGCCGGAATACTGGATCAGCGAGTGACCGCCGTCGTACAGGTCCACCATCAGCGCGCCAGGGAACTGCAGCGCGGCATGGCCGATTACTGTCCGGGTGCCCACGGGGTCAACCTGGTGGTTGTTTTCCGTGTCCGTGGACACGATCACGCTTTCGAGCGCGAACGTTGATTCCACCACGGCCGTGGCCGATGTTTTCAGGCCGCGATACTCGAGGCGGCGCACGCGGCACGTGTAGGGGCTGTGAATGATCTGGTCCACGCGCGTGTTGACCACCGCGCCGTTGGGCGTGGTGACCGTGCTGCCGTGGAAGTGGATCTGGCCGTAGCCCTTGCTGAAGTTTTCCCAGAAGGCTTCAAGGGCCGGGTCATAGTCGCCCGCGGCGATCTGCGCGGCGCTGGGCGCGTCATCGAACTGCGCGAAGTGCAGCACGATCTGCGAAATGGGATTGCTGCCGGCCTGCACTTCGGCCAGGCTGATCGTGATCAGTTCGCCGCCGCGCACCAGGATGCCGCCCGCGAACTTGCCGCCCGGCAACGGGATGCCATGGCCTGAAACCGTGCCGTCAGGGTTCACCTGGCGCGAGCACGGGAAATAGGGGAACTGCGCCCAGGCGTTGCCGCTGTTCGTTCCCAAAGGCACGGCGCCCTGCGCGATCACGCCCAGGGAAACGCCGCCCACGTCGCCCTGCACGTACTGGCGGGAACCCACGTTGAACTGCGTCAGGTTGACCAGCAGCACGTCCTGCGGATCCACGGCAATGGCCGTAATGCCGATGATGGCCGTGCGGGATTTGTCGCGCGTTCTGCGCGGCATCTGCAAAGTCACGACACCACTGGCAAAGGTGATCGTGCCTGACTTCATATCGAAAAAGCGAACGTTCATGGCGTGCCTTTTTGTGTTGCCCTGCGCTGCCAGGGTCCAGACTTCAGGGGCCTCGAGCTCGAGGCCCCGTCAGTGCAGATCCTGCTAGGCCATCACGTATTCTTCGCACAGGAAATACTGCGTCAGCTGCACGCCGCTGACCGAATCGGCCACCGTGACGCCGGACAGGCCGCCGAAATCGGTTGTCACCGTGTCGTTGGGTGCCAGCACGAACAGCGGCACGCCGTCCACCACCATCTCTTGCAGGCGTTCGCGCAGGTTGCGCTGGGCCTGGGCCGCGCCCACCAGCGTGGTGATCGTGTCCACGTTGATGTCGATGGGGCCAAGGTCGTGTTCGGCGTAGCTGCGCTGGATCTGCTTGCCATAGGGCGGGTGGAACGTCAGCGAGCCCTTGCTGCGCAGCTGGCGGATCGGGCCGTCCGCGGGCATGGTGCCCCCGGCGCTGGCCACGATGTTGTGCACTTCGTAGCCCGCGGCCCACACGATGCAGAAACGGTCCGTGGGGTTCTGGTAGGTCCAGCCGGGCGTGAAATCGGCAAACGCCGTGGTGGCGGCAACGGTCAGGTTGCTGGTGAAGTTGAGCGGGCCAGGCACGCGCACTTCGCGGAATTTCACCTGCTGCACGAAATTGTCAGGCAGGAAGCCGTCGCCGGCGTAGGCGCGGAAAGTGGCCATTGCTTCCAGGCGCTGGGCCACCAGTTGGTTGCCCGACATTTCGCCTACTTTGGCGGCGAATTCCTGGGCGGCGAGGATCTTTGATTCCATGTTGTTTTCTCCGGTTGTGCGTCAAAAGGTCCAGACTTCAGGGGCCGCTGCTTTCGCAAAAGCCCCGTCAGTGCGAATCTTTTTCATTCACAGCTAACGGCGTGAGCCGTTAGCTCATGACGTACTCTTCCAGCAGCAGGAACTGCGTGATGCCCACGCCGCTCACGCTATCCGCCACCGTGGCGCCCTGCAGGTTCGCAAGGCCCACGGTCAACATATCGTTGGGGCGCAGCACGCCCAAAGGCTGGGCGCGCACGATCATGCGGCGCAGGCGTTCGCGGATGTTCTGCTGGCTCATGGCCGCACCCACCAGCGTGGTCTGGCCGTCCTGTTCGATCTCGATCGTGCCCAGGTCGAATTCGGCGTAGCTGCGCTGAATCGCCTTGCCGATGGGGAAATTCATAATCACGCTGCACAGGCCGCGCAGCTGGCGCAGGGGGCCGTCCGCGGGCATGGTGCCGGCCGCGGCAAACAGGTTGCCCATTTCAAGGCCCATGGCCCACACGATCACGAAACGGTCGCTGGGGTTCGTGTAGCTGAACGCCTGGGCGTTGTCCGCAAAGGTGGTGGTGGCCGCGTAGGTGAACAGGTTCGTGTAATTCAACGAACCGGGGATGCGCACTTCCTTGCGCTTCACCTGTTGCGCGAAGTCCTGCGGCAAGAAGCCGTCGCCGCCAGAGCGGCGGAAAGTGCTGGCGGCCTGCGCGCGCTCTTCCAGCGTGGCCTGCTGGTAAACCAGCTGCGAATAGTTGGAAAACTCGATTGCTGCAGCCTGGCGTGAAGCGTCCATGTTGTTTTCTCCGGTTGTGCGTCAAAAGGTCCAGACTTCAGGGGCTGCTGCTTGCGGCAGAAGCCCCATCAGTGCAGATCTTTTAGGCCACCAGCGCGCGCATACGCGCGAGCTGGTCAGAGCCGCTGCCCAGCGTCCAGTTGAAGTCAGACACGCCGGCGCTGCCGCCAACGATCTTGCCGAAACCGCCCTGGAAGAAGCTGCCCACGGCGCCCAGCGCTGACTGCGCGATCACCGCCAGGTCAGACGGCGGCTTGGCCGCCTGCTGCACGTAGGTGATGCTCTGCGGTGCGGCGGGCGCGGGCTGCGCCACGGGTGCGGGCGCGGCATAAGGCAGGCCGCCCTGTGCCGGCATCAGGCCAACGCCCAGGGGAACGCCACCGCCCTGGTCATAGCTGAAATAGCTGGAACTCGACGGCACTCCTGACGGGGCTGCGCCGCCCTGGCCGGTGATGCCGCGGAAAGAGCCCGCAAGCGAGTTGCCGATGTTGATGGCCTGGCCGCCCACGAATTCCACGCCTGCCACCACCAGGCCGGAAGTCAGGGCCATGCCCGCCACGCCCGTGGCGCCGAACGCCTTGGCGCCAAAGCCCAGCAAAAGGGCCGCGCCAATCGTGAACAGCGCGTCTTTGCCGGGTGTGCGGTTGTAGCTGATAAACTGCTTCAGGGCCGTGCTGACCACGATTACACCCAGCGCGGCCAGGGCGAGCTTGAAGCCTGTTCCCCATTTGCCTTTCATGTTTCTTTCTCCTGTTGCGCGGGAAATTTTCCCGCAGTCCCTGTTGGTCCGCACGCGCGGGTTCTAACGAACTTCCGCCCAGCGCCGTTCGCCTGCGATATACGCAGCGCGCGGCACGGGTTGGCCTGCCGTGTTCACTTCAAAAGCGGTCCACAGCGGCCCAAACTCTGCGAAATTCAGATAGCCGTAATAACGGCCGTCAGCGCCCAGCTGCAGTTGCGGCTGCGCCTGCTGGCGCGCGGCGAGATCACGCTGCACCGGGTCCACCAGGTTGCCCTGCGCGTCAATCTGGCGGCCGTAAGCGTCCACCTGCACGGTTGTTGACACGTCAAGAGCGCTGCCAAGGCGGCGCGCAGCGTGATTGTCCACAAGCGTTTTGATGGTCTGGCCGATGGCCACGTTCGCGGCGCCAGCCGCGGCGAACAGCGGCGCCCACGGGCCGGTGAACGGCGCAGCCGTGGTCAGCGCCTGGCCCACTGCCTTGAACCAGCTGGCCATGGAATAGGTCAGGCGTTTTTCATCGAACGTGGACAGCGAGCCGTCCTTCACGGCATCGCCCAGTTCGGCCACGGCCGTGCCGATCAGGTGGATGCCCAGCGGCTTGAAAAAGAACTGATTGGCCCAGGGGGCTTTTTCGGACAGCGCCACAATGCCGCGGCCCACCTGCTGCAAGCCGACACCTACGCCTGTCTGCACGGCGCGCAACTTCTGCTGCGCCACTTCGCCGATATCTTCGAACTTCTGGCCGATCTTGTCGAACAGGCCGCCAGAGCCGCTTGCGGGGTCATCCTGCGAAGGAATGGCCACGCCGGCGAACTGGCCGAGATCACGCACGGGCTTGTCGGCAGCCGCGGCCATCAGCACCAGCGCATCGGCAAGTGCGCCCGCGCGCTGGGCATCATCGCCCACCACGCCCATGGCGTCAGTGACTTGCACAAGCTGCTGGCGCGGGAGCTTGGAAACGATCCAGGCCGCCACGAATTTGTTGTCGCTCACGGCCACGGGCGCGGGCGGAACAACGCGCACACCGGGGGGCAAAAGCGCGGGATTCACTTGCTGCTGCGTGGTGCCGGGCAACACGCCCGCGGCTTCACGCGCCCTGAAACGTTCCACCAGCTGGCGGGCCACATTGGTGATGCGGCCATCGAGCATTTCAACTTCCCACGCGCTTGACTTGCCCAGCTGGCGGATCACGCGTTTGATCTGCGCGGCCTGCAGGTCCAGGTAATCAGCGCCGGAACCTGACACGCGCGGGCTGGCGCTGTTGCTGTCATTGCACTGCGCGCACCCGCCGCCGCTAAAGCTTTGGCGGGCAAGCCCGCTGCCATTGGCCTGGCGCGCGTGGCGCGGGCTGGCTGCGTCAGAGTTGTTGCACTTCGCGCAGCCGCTTCCCCTTACTTCGCGCGGCTGTCTTGACACGTCAAGGGACCAGGTGCGGCGCACAGGGAAATCACCGCGCGAGCCGTAATCCAGGCCGCGCTGGCTGCCTTTGGGGTCCATCGGGATCCAGCGGCCGGCGCTGAACACTTCTGCGTACACGTGCTGGAAATTGTCCAGGTCATCGCCGGCCGTCACGATGCGCCAGGGCCAGCCGTTTTGCTGCGCATAGGCGCCGATCACGGCCGCCCAATCTTCGCAGTCGCCGCCGTTGGTCAGCGTGGCGGGAACGTCGCGCACTTCATCCTGCGGGCCATCTTCGGCCACGTAGGCTTTGGCGCGGATCCACTCATGCAGCTGCGCGGGCGTAACTTTCGCGCCGGCGAATACAACGGGCGCGGCGAGGGCCTGCGCGAAGATGAGCGGAATAGTAGCAGCCACGTACAGGCGCTGTTTGTCGGCAATGTTGGCGTAGTTGACGGTGGCGTTCACGCGGCACGCCCTTTCAACAGCGTGAGCGCAGGAACGGCGCCCGTCTTGGCCAGTTCGGCGTGCTGCGTTTTCAGCGCGGTGTGCCACGCGCCCACAGTGGCGGCCAGCTGATCCACCTGCGCGGGGTTGGCGTTGAAATGCGCGTTCACGCGGTTTTGCGTGTCGGGGTCCATGTAGGCGAACACGGTGTCAAGGAACTGGCCCACGGTGCCGTTGAGGATCTGCAGCAGGAACGCATCGGAAATGGCAGCTTTGATCGGCTGGCCCTGCGCGTCAGGTTCGAACGTCAGGCGCCACAGCAGCGCGGTGCCATGCTCGGGCGTGAGCTTGCTTTGCGCCGCGGCTTCCACCAGCGCAGCCACGAATATGCCGAAAAAGGCGCGGTCCACAGCGGGGATTTCGAGGATGCGCGACACGCTAGGCCACCTTTCCGAAAGGTGACTGTGCGGCGGGGTTGGGCTGTGTGACGGGCGGCGCGGCCGGTTTCAGGAACGGCGCCACCACCGGGATCAATTCTTTTGCGGCGCCGGTATAGGCGGCAATCTTGCTGGCCTCGGTTTCAACGGGCGTGGTCAGCACCTGGGCCTGCTTGCTCATATTGGCCATGCCGGTGAACATCGCGCCGGCAGCGTCAAAGATGGGTTTGATCTGCGCGGCAGGATCCGCGGCGGGTGCGGGCGCAACGGGCGCGGGCTGCAGCGCCTTGAGCGTGTTGGCCACTTCTTTGAAAATTTCCATGGCCTCTTTGAGCCCGCCAGCAGCGCTGGGTGCGGCGGCAGGGCGCAGCATGGCCAGGGCGCGTTCGTGTTCGCGCTGCTTTTCCTGGCGCGCAATCATTTCGCGCAGCTCGGCGATCTGCAGCTGTTCGGGCGTCAGGTTCGCCTGGGACTGCGGCGGCGGCGCCATCATGCCAAACGTGATCGGCAGTTTTCCGTCGCGCGTGTCTATGGACACGTAAACCAGGCCGCCCTGCTTGAGTTTCTCCGCGGCTTCAGCGGGGAAGTTGAAAACGAAAAACATCAGCGGTTCCTGCAGCACGGTGCGGCCGTTGGGAGTGCGCAGCGAAACCAGCGCCGTTGTCGGGTCGCATTCTTTCAGGCGCGCGATCACGCGCACGTCAAGCGGCGGGGAAATCGGAACCTGGAAAGCGGCCGGCACGCCGGGCTGCTGCGTGCCCGCTTCAGGAAACACGGCCTGCGCCGGCAGTTGGTTGGGCAACTGTATCGGCGCAGGCATGTTCTGGCTGGAACTGTTTGGTTCCATCGCAATAGCAATTGTCGGGTGTCAAACACTAAATTGCAAAAGTGTCACCCGCTGAACTGACACACCGGCGCCGGTGCGTCAGGAACGGCCAAAACGTGCTTTATGCGCGGGGCGGTGTGTCGGAATCCGGGAGAAATTTCTGTTTGTATGAACTCATCCGCTGACGCGCGGGCGAAAGATTGTGATAAATAGCGCGTGTATAAGTCTAGTCGCGGGTTGCACTTGCGCGCGTCCGCGTGGCTGAACGCCACGAACGGCGCAGATTTTCGGCCAGCACGTGGACGTGGGGCTGTGGCAAAGGGTTGCCCCATTCGCGGATTGCAGCCGCGGGGTTTGCCAGGATCGCCAGGATGATTTCGAAGATGCCCACGGGCAAAGCGTAGCCGCCGATCACAACAAAATAAACGCCGATTCAGGATCGGCGTTTATCGCTGTGATCGGCGGTTGCTTTATGGGAACAGCACCTGCGCGAAATCTTCCGCCATGGCCAGGGCGGGTTCGCAATCCGGTGGCGGCGTTTGCTGGGCCATCAGCGCCGTGGCGGCCTGCGCTGCTGTGCTGTGATCGTCCAGGTTCGCGCCGGTGATGGCCCAGGATGCCAGGGCCTGTTCCTGCTGTGCCCGCGGGCGTGTCATAAACTTGAATGCCTTTTGATCGTGGAACACGTACTGCGGCCTTTGAACGGGCGCTGGCGCTGCCGTCGCCATGGGCGCGGCAACAGCGGGTGCGGGTGTTGGCAAAACTGACGGCGAAATTGACGGTGGGGGCTCAATAGGTGATTCAGGCGCCAGGCCGGGCAGCAGCACCACGTACTCATCGCCGGCCTGCCGGATCAGGTCGTTTTTGATCAGCGTGTCAGTGGCGCGGCGGCACAGCGTTTCATTGAACGGTGAGCCGCGCAGGGTTTTATTTCCAGCGAGAAACCAGAACAGCACGCGCCAGCAGCCGGCGCTGATCTCGAGCGGGACCAGGCGCGAAAAGAATTCAGGCAGGTTCATAGGTCAGTTCCAGTTGTTGGGCGGGCTTTACGTCGTGAATTTCATAGTCGCCGGGCGCCAGGTCCATCACGCGCGAGCCCTTCACGCCCAGCGCGCTGCACGGGTTCCAGACTTCCATCGCACCGGCGTTTTTGCGCCCGGCGCCGGGCTGCACCACGAACAGGCCGCATTCGAATTCGACATACGGCCCGTGCCACTTCGCGCCGCGCCGCTTGAACGTCAGTTCACCGCCATGCAGCGCTTTGGCGCCGCACAGCGGGCAGGGGGCTGTCTGATCCAGCACGTAAGGGCGCGGCTTTTTCATGGTCAGAACAGCTTGCGTTGCGGCTTTGGGGGTGGCGGAAGAAATGGCGCGGCCACCAGCAGCGCTTTGCCCGGGGCGCACCCAGGCGCTTCACCCGTGAATTCGGCCAGCGTAAGCGGCGGCAGGCCGTGTTTCGCGCGGTGTTGGTTCGTGGCCAGCAAACGGCTGGCGTCGTTGGTGTTCGGGTTGCCTCTAAAACGGTAGTGCATGGCGTTCCTAGAAATATCTGCCCGACAGCTCATCCTTGATTGCGTCAACAAGATCGCCGCAGCGGGGGCGCAGCGTTTCCCACAGCCAGCTCTGCGACATCAGCCCAGACGGGCGCTTGCTGGCAACTTCGCGCGCGATGCGGGCCAGGTGCAGCCTGAACACAGGCAACAGCCGGGTTTCCAGCAGGACGTGGATTTCGTTTTCTCTTTGTGCTAGCGATGGATCCGGCATCGGTTCCCTTTCACGGTCGGAAGGTTTCCAGCAGATCCCGCTGCTGGCCGGCGTATCTTTGGGCTTCACGGTCGGCCAGGCGGTCGCTGGCTTCACGATCTGCCATTTCACGCAGCGTCACACGTTCTCGGTACTCTTCGATCTGCTGGGCCTGGTTTCGCAGCAGGCGTTCCCTGAAATCCGCGTCAGCGTGTTTGTTCAGCGCGCGCATCACGTCAGAAGTGGCCAGCGGGAAGGCGATCACCGGCGTTTGATCATCGCCAAAGCAGAACGCCAGGTGGCTGCGCAGGGCCAGCGTTTGCTGCTGATCGTTGTCGCTGTCCTTCTCGAGCAACTTCAGGCAGCGCAGGCCGTCCTGTTCAAACTGGTGCAGGCCATCTTCGTTCAGCTTGCCTTCCACGGCCAGCTGCGCCTGGCGCACCAGGTCCAGGTAGCTGATCGTGCGGCACTCATTGGCGGCATCTTCCGCTTCCGCCAGCAGCGCATCCTCTTGCTGTGCGGCTTCCGCGGCGGCCGCCCAATTGGCGCTGCTCTGGTGCATGTGCCAGTTTTTCAGGCCGCGCACGTAATCCAGCAGCTGGTGGGGGTTGTATTCCAGCAGGCCCAGTTGGCCCTGCTTGCGGCCCGTGGCCTGACGTTTGGTGATGTATTTCGTGAACTCGCGCACCAGCTTTTCAATCGTGATTTCGATTTTGCGGGGTTTCCCCTGCGCATCGCGCCAGCGCTTTTGAACGTAGCCCGTTTTTTTGCCGGGGCGGATCATGGTCAGGCGCACGGCAAACGATGGCCGGCCCAGCTTGCCCGTTACTTTCAGCCAGTCCGCGCGCAGCATCGCTTCCAGCAGCGTGGGCGGCATGGTCACAAAACGCGCTTCGTTCGTGGGGATGCCGTTTTCTTTGCAGTAGCGCTTATACACGCGCCACAGCGGCAGTTTGTGCAGCCGCCCTTCACGCCACGCTGCCTGCAGGTAAGGTTTCAGCGCTTCCGCGCGCAGCTTCACGGCCAGGTGAAAATGCGGGTGCGGGCCGTTGGCGCGCGAGAGCTCGCATTCCGCAACACGGTGATAAGCCCCGCCCTTGGCGCCGTCGCAAATGATGGCCTTGAACGGTGCGCGCTTCGTGAACGCAAACCAGGCTTTATCGAGATCTTTGCGGATCAGCTTGGTGGATTCGCCTTTTTTGTGGCGCACCGTCAGCGTGAGCATGGCCAGCTGCGCGCCCTTGGTCAGTTCATCCGTGAAGATTTCCACCAGCGTGGCGGCCACTCTTGACCCGTCAACAGCGTGGCAGAACGGGCAGTGGCGGTTGCGGCAGCGCTTGCGCGCGCTCAATCGGTCCTGGGCCGGATCTGACTTGTGCAGGCTGAACGTTTCAGCGCGCGAACAGCACTGCGCGATGGTGTCGCCGAATTTCTGCAGCGTGATTTTGCCTTCGCTGGGCATGAACATATCCCGAGCCGATGAACGAAACAGCCCGGCCACCTTCAGCCGCTGGCCGCGGATCATTTCGCGCAGTTCGTTGTCGGTCAGTGATTTCACGCTAGGGGTTCGCCTCGAAAAATGCGCGGGCGAATCCCGCGGGGGTCATGCTGCGCAGCATTTTTGTGCGGGCGCTTTTTCCGCCCAGCTTTTGAATCCATGAACCCTGCGAACAGACGCGCACCGGCTCTACCGGCGTTTTCTGTGGCAGCGTGAATTCGCCCCACAGCAACGTGCGCTTTGTGTAGGCGTCTCCGAAATCGCAGGGATTGAACGTCAGACGGGGGGGGCCATAGTAGTGGCGCAGGCGGCCCACCGGGTTTTCCAGCGCCCACCACGCCAGCGCACCGGCCAGGCGGCACACCGTCACGATGCGCAGGCAGGCGTCAGCCACAGCCAGCGCGGCCAGCAGCGCCTGTTCACCTTTGGCAGCCCAGTAGCGCACGCCGCTGACTGCAAGATCTGTGCAGGGCGGCGCGGCCAGGATCCCATGCACGGCCATGGGCGGCTGGAACAATCGACAATCACCAGTCCCAGCCACCGGATCCACCACACGCACGTCATAGCCCGCGGCACGGTAGGGCGCTGACCACGAACCCGTGCCGCCGCACAAATCGAGAATGACGCGGCTGCTGTTCACGCGCGCACCCCGTGCAGGATTTCGTCGGGGACTTCGAACAGCTGCTGGCGGCCGCGGAATGGGATAGGATCGAAGCGGCTTTGCCAGCGCAGCAGCCAGCCGAAACGGTGCAGTGCGAAGTTGCCGCACAGGCGGTCTTTGTCGCTGACGATGATGCAGTCGCCGCGCTGCTTGCTCGGGTCGTACAGGTTACCGCCGCCGTCTGTCGGGTAGCAGCCTTCCAAAATCGTTTCGCAGAGAACGGCGCCGTAAGGCACGTCGCTGTGCAGGCCGAAATGCGCCAGCAGCCGCGCGCCCAGGTCATCCATGGGGCGTTTGGCCGCATGGATCAGCAGCGGGCCGCGGTACTGCGTGGCCCAGCTGCGTGTTTCGATTGTCTTGTGGCCCGTGGCGATCAGCGTTGCCCACGGCTGCCAAAGTGAAATCGCTTTCATGCACGGCCTTTGCGTTTGAATTGGCGTTTGAGGCGTTGGGACCATTTGCAGCTTTTCTGGCCGGCGCCGAATGTTTCGCCGGCGTGCCAGGCCGCGCAGTTGCTGCACCAGCGTTTTCCGGCTGCGCGGTTGGTGACGTAATCGCACGGATCCACGCCAATGGCGCGGGCCGCGCGAATGACGGGGCCTGTTACCAATGCAGCCATACCTGCAGCGCTTTCATTGATCCGTAAAAGATGGCGCCGGCCGCCAGGCCGGTGGCAATCGCCTGCAGCGAATTCCACCACCAGCGCCGCGGCGCAGGGTCATTCGACTGCCTCGCAACAGGGCCGCCCGCTGCTTTGGGTGCGTAGGGCGTGCTGACCAGCTGCACCAGGGAACCGCCGCCCGTGCCGCCTGCTGCGCCCACGATGGCAGCGCCCAGGGTTTCAGCTGTGCTTTTGGGTTTTGCGCGGATCAGTTCGGCCAGCTTGAAGACTTCGTTTGCCAGGTCGCCTTGCCTGCGTTCGATGTGTTCCAGCAGCGGGCGCGCCATGTTCACGCGATCTTCAACGATGCCAGCCAGGCGCCGCACCACTTCATCCACGGCGCGCGCGTCAAGCTCGAGCCTGGGCTGTGGCTGCGGCGGCACAGGCACGGCCACGCCCAGGATCTGCACCAGCGCAGCATCCTTGCGCGTGGTGACAATGTTTTTCAGACACATGGCCATCCAGTCAGCGCGGCGGAATGCCGCCTCGAAGTCACCAGCACACACGCACCTGGCGATTGCGGCGCATTCTTCTTCAAACTGTTGGACCAGCGGGGCCTTTGATTCGTTCATGGCGTTCCTTTCAGGCTGCGGCAAAGCCGCGGCGGTCGTGCAGCCATTTTTCTTTTTCAAGTTTGAACTGTTCGGGCGGCATCGCTTCAGGCATGGCCTTGCGGATCTTCATGGCCAGGGTTTTGCCCAGGGCCGTCATTTCGTAGGCGCAGCCCAGCGGGCCGCTTTCCGTGATCACCAGGTAATGCTGTTCACGCAGCCGGCCGCGCAGCAGCGTCAGCGAACCCTGCTGGTAAATGGTGCGCTGCTGTTCGCAGAAGCGGCGCACCGTGATCCAGGCCGCGATATAGCGCTGCGCGGTCCACAGGGCGGCACTTTCCTGGGCGCCGGTGCGGATCGGGCCGTAGTGCGAGTAGGCGCATAGCAGCGCCGCTTCGCGCAGTTCGAAGCGCTGGCCGTCCACTTCCGGAACTGTGATGGGCCTGGGCATCACGCACCCCTCGGAGTGAGCGGGATTTCTTCGTGATCTGCTTGCCCGTCCAGCATCTTGTCGAATGCAGCGCGCACTGCGTTCTGCAGCTCGAGGCGGTCCATCTTGCTGACTTTCGAGGCGGTGTGAGCAAACTGGATCACCGCTGTGGCCAACGCCAGGCCGATTGCTGTGGCGTTGTGTTCGGGCGTTGGTGTTGACCGGATGAGTGCCAGGAACACGTGCTTTCCTGGCATCCCGCCAGTTGCGATGCGCACGATTTCCAGCATTCCTGGGCGCAGGTAGTCGTCAGGCAGCCGGTATTCGATTTGCGGTTGGTCAGGCATCACGCACCCTTGAATTCGTGACAGGCGATATCGCCGGCCTGCACGGGCGGGCGCATTCCCATCACGCCGGCGCCGCCCTGCACCGGGAAAGGCTTGGGCGGTTCGAAGTGGCAGATGCCCTGCAGCGGGTGTTTGCCGTCGCGCGCGTAGAACGCGCAGCCGCTGCAGGTTTTGGGCTGGGGCTGCCGGCCGCGGTCAGTGTCAGCGTCGATCATGGTTTCGCTTTCGTGAGGATGAAGAATTGGCCGTCGCCGCTGATCGTGTCGCCGGGTCCGGCTGCGGCCAGAGCGGCTTCGTAGCTGGTGAATTGTGTGATCTCGGGTTTCACTTCGGGCGTGGGCGGCAGCGGCGGCAGGCCGTTGCGTTCGCGTTCAGCGGCAATGGATTTGGCCATGATGCCCAGCAGCCATGCGGGTTCCGGCGTGGTGTCGGCCAGGCCCAGCGCGCGGCGCTGATCCAGCGCCACTTTGGCGTCAACGTAGGCGCGCTGATTCTGCGCGTGCTGGCCGCGGGCTGCGATGCGTTTGGCCTTGCGTGACGCCAGGCGTGACGGGTTCGAGCTCATGCGCGCTCCAATTGCTCGAACGTTCCGACGTGACGGCCGCCCGCGTAAATATCGCCGTAACGATCGAACACCACATCACCAGAGCGCAGGTGTTTGCGTATTTCTGCCAACAGGGCGTCACACGAGCTCGCGTGGCACTCGCGCGTCACCTTGTCGCAGCCGATCTCGACCAGGCGGAAGCGGCCAGGGAATGACGGAAAATCGCTCATGCGAACTCCAATCGGCCGGACACAGCCGCGGCACACGACGGCGACAGCCAAAGCACTTCCATTCTCGCGCGGGCACCGGCTGCGTTTGATGCGCGTTCGAAGCGCTCCCAGCCCTGCAGCGCTGATTCGTAGATCTCGCTGGCGTAGCCGCTCAGCACCACCATGCCGCGCAGCTGCTTGAGCGTGGCCAGCAAGGCTTCGTGGTCAGCGTTGGATAGTTCGTGGAAGTGGCTCACGATCCAATCCGCCAGCAGCCATTTTCCACCGTGGTAACGCAGCACGGGCCTGGTGGGGGCTTCGTTCATGCCGCACCGCCTGCTGATTCAGCTTTGACGCCCAGGAACGTGACGGATTCGGCCACCACTTTCAGCTTCGTGCGGTTTTTGCCGGTTTCTTTGTCCTGCCACTTGTCCTGTGCCAGCCGGCCTTCCACCAGCACGGCATCACCCTGCTTTTTCCAGCGGCACACGGTTTCAGCGGTCTTGCCCCAACAGGTGCAATCCACGAACGTGGCCGATTCGTGTTTGGCGCCCTGCTGGTCCGTGTAGTTTTCGTTCACGGCCACGGTGATATCCGTAACGTGCGTGCCGCCCGGCGTGCTGCGCAGTTCAGGCGTTCGCGTCAGGTTGCCCATCACCACCACTTTGTTGAAACTGGCCATGTGCGGATCTCGTTCGCGTTTCGTGTCCACTGCAATTTCAGGTTCAGCGGGTTCAGCCCTTCCCACATTTGTTTGCGGCGCGGCAGCTTCGTGAACCCGCCTTGCCATCGCTTTTGCGTTTCGCTTCCCGGCGTTCACCGGATCGTGCCAGTGGGCCGCAATCACGGCCGCTTCGTTCAATGCCCGCAGCGCTCCCTGGTCCTGCACTTCCTCTGCCAGTTCGCGCGCGTGGGCGGCCGTCAGCGCCTTGCCCCTGTCTGTGATCACCTTGAGAATGTTCCAGGCGCGCGCGCATTCCGGTTCCGTGAACGCTGCGTCAGTCAACAGGCTGCGCAGTTCGGCAAAGCAGCTGGGGCTGCGCATGGGCGCAGCCAGCACGGTCAGTTCATCCTTCCACATGGGCGGGCTCGGCCAGGATCTCGCGGAACTTCTCAGGCCCCACGATTTCTTCGATGGCATCGAACGCCTGGCCCAGGGCGGCATCGCAGTGCAGCAGGATCTTCCAGCAGGAATGCACGGCGCCGGGGCGCCAGGCGATGCCGCGCCGGAAGTGGATGAAATTCACCTGGCAGCCGCATGTGAATTCGATGCGCAGGCCCTTGCTCGAGACAGGCGCGCCACCGCCCACGTGCCCCAGGCCGCAGCCCTGCAGGTAGGGGGCTTTGCACACCGGGCATTGCTGCGGCTGTTCGCCGGGGATCCAGTCCGCTGTGCTGCCCTTCTTTTTGAATTCAGGCATGGTCATTAGGCGGCCTTCTTTTTGGCTTTGCGGGCGCGCATATCGGCCAGGCGCGCGCGCGCTTTTTCGCTGCGCGCTTTCATGGCCACCGTTTCTTCCGGCGTGAGTTTGGAAAGCGCAAAGGTTTTCAGCTGTTCGAAGTTGATCGCGATCTTCTGCGGAACTTTCAGCATCACGCCGTTGCGCTTGAGAGTGCCCAGCAGCCAGTCGAGATCGTCCTGCGTGATGCCTTCCGCTTCGCAGGCTTTTTCGCGGTTGGGCGTGGCCTGCCAGAATTCAATGAAGCGCTGGTAGTCGTCTTCGTGCCAATCCTTGAAGCATTCCGGCATTCCCCAGCGCCGGCGTTTGGTTTCTTGCTGCGGTTCAGGTTCGCGCGGCGCCGGTTTCGCAACAGGCAGCGCATCGGCGGCCGGGGCTGACTGGCGCAAATCGGGGGGCAGTTTCATGGCGTTGCGGATCGTGATCACCGCGCCTTTGCTCAGGCCGGTGGCGTTCATTACGGCTTCAACGTTCGCGCCTTTGGCAAGCAACTGACGGGCGCGGGATTCACTCGGAGTGGATGCCATTGGTTCCTCTAGGCTTCGTAGATGTTGGAAATGAGAAATTCACGGCGCACCCAGCAGGGTGAATCCGAGAGTTTGACGGCTTGCAACGTGCCAAGGTTGTCCGGTGCCAGTTGCGCGCGCGGCACTTCTTTGCGCTTGAGCGCCACGATGGTGACGGGGCCGCGCAGCTCGAATTTGGGCAGGCCAGCTTCAGGCACCAGCAGCCAGTAATTCACGGTCATGCCTTCGTGCAGTAGATCAGCTTCAGCCTGGCCCATGTTCTGTTTCACATTGCCCCCATGGCGCGCTGCACGCTGTGAATGGCCATCTGGCGCGCGTTGTGCCGGTAGCAGGCGTGGCTGATTGCTTCCAGCCGGCGCCATGCGTGGGCGTTCCAGAAAAACCACAGCCGCAACACTCGTTTTTCGTTCATTAGCCGCCCTCTTTTTCGGGGGCGTTGTCGGGCAGATCGTGCGCCATGGCCTCGAGGGCGCCGCAGGTGTTGGCGCTGGCCTTGATGTTGTCGGCCAGAAGTGTCAGCAGGCCGCGCAGCCGCGCGTTGTCGCGCAGGGCCTGGTCACGCTGGCTTTTGTAGTTCAGGGCTTTGTGGTTGGCGTCCTGCAGGTCCGAATTGGCTTTGACCAGCAGTTCTCGCGCTTCGTTCAGCAGCTTGTATTTTTCGGCCAGCGATTCAGTTAGTTCAGTTTGGCGCTGGCGCAGGCTTTCAACGCCACGCAGCGCGTTCAGATAATCGGCGCCGATGGTCTGCACTTCGCTCTGGAACCGCTCCAGCACAGACAACACCACGGCGCCGGTGTTGCTGCGCGCCAGGGACAGATCTAAGCAGTACCCTTCCCAGTTGATTGCAACGACGCGCCCAGCGCGGCCTTTTTTTACGCCAAACAGGCGGGAACAGAGCGCTTTCACTTCTTCAGGTGTCATGGGCGTTTCCCAGGGCTAGGCAATGCGGCAGAGTTTGACCAGGTTGGTTAGGTGTTCGTGCAGTGGCATGGGCGCCATGGCTTTGGCCATGTCGCGCGTTTCTTCGCGTTCGTTCAGATCTTCAAGGGCGGTGGCGATGCGCTCGAGGGCTTGCACTTCGCGCAGCTTCAGTTGTTCAGCGGTGGGTGACTCGGGCGCGGGCTTACGGTCAGCCTGGCGCGCGGGCAGCTTGGCTGCGAAGGCTGCGCGGCGCGCTTTATCTTCCGCGCCGGTCATTTTGCGCAGGCTGGGGGCTTTGCAGGCCACGCAGGCCGTGTCGCGCAGGCGTAAGCCGCCCTGGGGCGCCCAGCACTGGATTTCGCGGCAATCGTTGCAGATCACTAGCATGGGGCGATCTCCCAAAGGAAATCGCCTGCGATGCAGTGACCAATCGGACAGTTCCGACCGGCGCCGGTTTTCTGGCTCAAGGTCCGATAATCGGTGCGCTGGTTGGTTGGCTCTGCGGGCGGGTTCTGGGCTGCGTCCGGTAACGCACGGGCGCTGGATGTTCTGTGCGGTTGAATTTTCAGGCAGGTGAACATCGCGTCCCCCAACGGACAGGCGGAAAATACACGGGCAAATCGTTACTGCCACATTCTTTTTGCGAATGTTGATAACAATCCGAGTTTTTCACTGCTTGCCAACAGTTCGGGCGCTAGTTTTCTGTGGGCCTCGAGGATCACCGCCATGAAACGTGCAGCCATACTCCCCATTGTTGCGCTGCTTGTCGGCATCGTCGCCAGTCACTTTGCCACCGCTGCTTATTTCAAGACGCAGGAAGTACGGCCGCGTCAGGACAAGATCGACGAACTCTACCGCGAAAACATCACACTCAAGGGCGAGCTCGAACGCTGGCAGGACCGCGCCCTGCGCAGCGGCCACTAACGCTTGAATACGAAAAACGCGGCCGCCGCCGCCGCAAGCAGCGCCAGCATTCCACCGGCGCCCGTGAGGAAAGACGGCAGCGCGGCGCCCACGGCTGTCAGCGCTTTGCTGACGGCTTCCTTGCCCTGGGATAGCAGCCCTTCAAAATTCGAACGGATGGATTCAAGCAGACCGCCGCCCTTTTGCAGCTGCGTGATCTTTTCCTGCAGTTCGGCGTTGCGCGCCTCAGCATCGGCCAGCTGCCTCTGCAGCAGGCCCGATTCGCGGGCTGCCAGCTGGCGTTCAAGCCCGATCATCGCAAGTACACGGGCCTGCAAATCCATCCACACCACTGCGGCAGCTTTGAACCTTCCAGCAGCCTTTTCAGTGACCAGACTCCACGCTTCGCTGTAGCGCGTCACCGCGTTGATGATTTCGGCCGGTACGGCATTGGCAGGCCAGGCGCGCAGTTCGGCCACGATTTCGTTGAAAGCCTTGCTGGCAGCCGTCAGGCCGTCGTTTGCCGCCAGCAACATGCCCTGCACGGCGGGCGTCAGCATGTTGAACACTTTATCGACTTCAGCGCGTACGTAATCACGCCATGAAGCAACCACGTTCGCATCGTTGCTGTTGAGCGCTTGATTGATTGTCGGCACAGAACCCGCTTCCCAGGCCGCGATCTCGCGTCCGATCAGGTGAAGCGCGCCCAGCTGTTGTTCACCAAACCGGAACTCCGGCAGGATTGCGTCATCGCCAGGATCGAAAAACCCTGGCACGGCATCTGTGCGCAGGGGCCACATGGAAAGCACCTTGGGAACGGCAGGCGCGGGCTTGGGATCCGGGCCCTGAA
>OFRM01000229.1_pt1 | contig 25108 bp, 33 predicted proteins | sample 1543101 | NCBI WGS metagenome assembly OFRM01 (sample SAMN07774223, study PRJEB24372) | wastewater metagenome | isolation source: Exp Tend VB 0WW | collected 2016-02
TGAACTATCAGGAACTACTACAAACTAAAGTCAAAACGCTCACAGATAGTGGTTTTGAGTGCAATAACGAATGGGGATGGTTATACCCGTTTCAGCAGTATTGCGTAAAGGTAGCACTCAGAAAGGGGCGTTTTGCGTTCTTTCAGGATTGCGGATTAGGTAAGACCCGCCAGCAGCTTACATGGGCGCATGAGGTGGTAAACTACACTAATAAGCCCGTTATTATCCTTGCTCCATTGGCGGTGGTATCGCAGACAATACAGGAAGGGATAAAGATAGGAATTGAGCCGATTGAATACCGTGATGAATTTTATTCATTGCCTGAAATCCCCGCCGCCGTTTATGTCACCAACTACGAGCAACTGGAACACATACAAGCATCTGATTTTGTCGGAATAGTTTTAGATGAAAGTAGTATCATTAAAAACTTTGAGGGGGCGTATAGAAACCTGCTTATAGAAAATTTTGCAGACACACCGTATAAACTTTGTTGCACCGCCACGCCAAGCCCTAACGACCCGATGGAATTAGGCAACCATGCCGAGTTTCTAAACGTAATGAGTTATACGGAGATATTGGCTATGTACTTTGTTCACGATGGCGGGGAAACGGCTAAATGGAGATTAAAAGGGCATTGTGAGCAGTTGTTTTGGGATTTTGTGAGCAGTTGGGCTATCATGCTATCAAAGCCAAGTGATATAGGTTTTTCAGATGAAGGGTATAACCTGCCACCACTTACCTACATTGAAAAAACCATAGTAACCGAAAAGAAAGATAACGGTAGTCTGTTTAATGATACCGCCATATCCGCCACCACGCATAATGCAGAATTGAGGTTAACTAAAATAGTGCGCCTTGATGAAGTAGCGGCAATAGTAAATGGCAGTAATGAAAGTTTTATCATTTGGGTAAAGCAAAATGAAGAAGGCGAATCACTACGAAAACTAATACCCGAAGCGATAGAGGTAAAGGGTAGCGATACGCCCGAATGGAAACGCAGTAAGTTAATAGGTTTTGCGAATAATGAATTTCGGGTGCTGATAACCAAAGCCAAGATAGGCGGATTTGGTATGAACTTTCAGAATTGCCACAACATGATATTTGCCAGCCCCGATTTTAGCTTTGAGGCATTGTACCAGTCTATCCGCAGGGAGTGGCGTTTTGGGCAGAAAAACGCCGTTAGCGCATGGCTTATTGTTACCGACACTATGCAGAATGTCATCACATCAATAAAACGTAAGCAGCAGCAATTTGAAGATATGCAAAAAGCTATGCAGCAATCAATGAACAGTAGTTTTAAACATAAAATAAAAATGAAAAGAGAAGATAAGGTTTACAAATCAGAAATGGCGGATTTGCGCCTCGGAGATAGCTTGCAGCTTATTGACAGTCTGCCAGATGAAAGTATAGGGTTTAGTATATGGTCGCCACCGTTCCCCGAATTGTATGTTTATTCCGATGAAGTAGAAGATTTAGGGAACTGTAAAAACTACGATGAATTTATGCAGTTTTTCAACTTCATACCTGCAAAACTATTCCCTAAAATGTGGGCGGGTCGCAATGTGGCAATACATTGTATGGACACCCCGATACAGAAAGGCAAAGAGGGGTATATTGGTTTAAGGGACTTTTCAGGCAAGATAATCGAGGCAATGACCGCAGCAGGGTTTATCTACCATAGCAGGGTTACTATATGGAAAGACCCTGTAACCGAAATGCAGCGCACAAAAGCATTAGGGTTACTTCATAAGCAAGTTAAAAAAGATGCCGCAATGTCAAGGGTCGGCATACCTGATTACCTGTTGGTATTCCGTAAGCCGGGGGAACATGCACACCCTGTTAAGTGTAATATCCCTGTTGACACATGGCAGCAATACGCCAGCCCCGTTTGGATGGATATTGACTACGGAAATACGCTAAATAAAACAGAGGCAAGGGCGGATAAAGACGAAAAGCACATATGCCCGTTGCAACTTGATACCATTGAAAGGGCTACGCATTTATGGAGTAATGAGGGCGATACATGCTTATCAATGTTTGGCGGGATTGGTAGTGAGCCGTTTAAGTTTATCCAGTTGGGACGTAAAGCCGTAGCATTTGAGTTGAAAACAAGCTACTACGATGTTATGGTAAAGAATGTAAAGAACGCTGAAATTTTAAAGAAACAAGCTACATTATTTGCAGCTTAAGCGCCAACCTATAAAATAAAAAAAGCCCCGCTTCCAACAGGGCAATTCAATAACAAAGTCGCAAATATGGTAGTTCAATTACTATGCTAGTTTGCATTAAAGAAAAGTTAAAGCAAATGGCAAAAGATACATACTTTTTCAGACATGACTACGAGCCTACGAGCGACCCAAAAATACAGGCGCTATTGTCTGAATATGGCGCTACCGGGTATGGGCTTTATTGGCGAATTGTCGAAATGCTTCACTCTGATTCTACACACAAGTTAATCACTAAGAAGTACCTAATTATAGCAATTGCTAAGCAAATGCTAAGCACAACAGATTTTGTGCTACAATTCATAGATGATTGTGTAAACATTTTTGAGCTATTTAAGCAAGAAAATGACACAATTTACTGTGATAGAGTGATGCAAAATATTGACAAAAGAAACGACATTTTAGAGAAGCGCAAAGCCGCTGGCAGCAAGGGCGGAGTAGCAAATGCTAAGCAAAAAGTAGCAGTTAAAGGAAATAAAAGGAAAGTAAAGGAAAGTATTACTTCTTCTATCGAAGAAGAAATAAATATATCCGCCGAAGTTGAAAAAAAGTATGAATTGAATGAATGGTATAAGTGGCCGGTTGGTAAAACTATCATCGCTAAGAAAGAAAATTTTAAAGATTTAGTTCGCCCCTTCATCGAAAAATACGGAAAGGAATTATGCAATGATTTTTGGTATTACTGGACACAGCCAATGTCGAACAAAAGCGGAAAGTTAGCATGGGAAAATGAAAAGAAATTCGACATAGATGCAAGATTGCGGACATTCAAAAAAAACAACAATGACAGTAACAATTAAAAAAGATTTTGGCACAATGGCCCGCCGCAAGCCTGACCTTACCGCCTTGATTTACGGTAAGGTGCCGCCCCAGGCAACCGAACTGGAGGAAGCTGTGATAGGGGCCTGTATGCTCGAGCGCGAGGCTTACGATGCAGCAAAAGAGGTAATTCCATCACATGAATGCTTTTACATGGATGCGCATCAGAAGATTTGGAAAGCGATGGAGGAAATATGCGCGGCTGGCTCTGTTGTTGACTTATTGACCGTGACTGACCAGCTACAAAAGAACGGGGATATAGAGTTGATTGGCGGTGCCTACTACCTCACAAACCTAACCATGACCGTAACCTCCAGCGCACACGTAGCCACCCACGCCCGTATTGTCATGGAAAAATTCATGCTCCGGGAGGCAATACGGATATGCGGGGAAACTATCAGCGAGGCATATAGCGGGGAAACTGATGTTTTTGAAATGCTGGATAATCTCGAAAGTTCAACCAAAGCCATTACCGCCAGCATTGCCTCTTTTGAGGAAACGCAGATAGGTATGTCGGTCGATAAGGTTGTGGAGCGGTACGCAATTCAAAAAAAGACACAAAGTAACCTAATAGGCTTAGATACTGGGATAGTGGCTTTAAACGAAATAACAGGCGGGTTACGGACACCGGGGCTTATTATGATAGCTGCGTACCCATCTGAAGGGAAAACAGCCCTGATGCTTGAATTATCCCGCAAGATTGAAAGCCTGAATAAAATGGGCCGGGGAAAAATATACTCCCTTGAAACAGGGGATATATCCCTTGCATCACGTATGGTGGCCAGCGAAAACCACATTTCTTTTGAGGCTTTACAAAAAGGTACGCTAAACCCGGCGGAGGAAGATTTACTGTATAGATCCGTTGCAAATTTCCATAAGAAGCGAATTTCTATCAGCACAAAGGTTTTTAACATAGAGGATATCTGTAAGTCTGCCCGGAAATTAAAGAAAAAGCACCCCGATTTAGGTGCCATATACCTTGACTTCATACAATTGGTGCGCACCAGGGTAAAGATGGACAAAGCGGAAAGGGTTGGGTATGTGTCGCGTGAATTGAAGCTATTGTCCGCCGAATTAGAGGTTCCGATAATCGCCCTGTCACAAATGAACCGGGAGGGTAAAAAGAATAATGCCAGCAAAAAGCCTCAACTGGAAAACCTTGCATGGAGTTCAGAACTGGAGCAGAATGCAGATTTGGTAATCTTCATTTGGTACAAGGAATCAGAAAGTGGGGGCCAGCCGGAGCCACATCTTGTAATCGCAAAAAATAAAGATGGCAAGACCGGCGAAATCCGTGTGCGCTTTGATGCTGAATATCAGAATTGGGATGATTTCGACAATTTCAATACAGGTAAGCTGCCATCTTTCGTAGAAGGGCAATATCAAAAAGCCCGAATCCCCTACAAAGACAGTGACGATATTTTTTAACCCCGAAGACTGGAAACAATAAACATTCATAAAAAGAAAAACCTATGAGAAAAGGCAGTAAATACACTAAACACCTTAAATATGTTCAAAAGAACATTCAAGAACTTGGGTTCAAAGTATGCGCAAAGAAAATAGGCGTATCTGAGCCAGCCCTCAAAAAGCAAATCACAGAATGGCGCAATGCAGGACATGATATACCGCATCTTCGCTACCTACCCGTTGGCTCAATAACGGAGCGCAACGATGCCGGCATAATCCGCAAATATATCAAGACTGAGAGCGGTTGGCGCAGATTTGAAAGGGTAACTCCATACGCTGAAGGGATGGAGCAGCGGGCAAGGCAGCAGCCTAAAAAAGAAAAACAGCATCGTGTAACCCAGCGGATCGTGAGGAAAGAGGAAAAGCCAATGCGAATATCTATTCCTTTCGACCCGCAAATTCACACCATGATACGGGTTGACGGCAAGACATGGAAGCAAGTATTAAAAACAGCGTAATGAAAAACTTTAGCAGCCTCACGGAAAAAGACCTCAACAGCTTAAAAGAGCGTGGTTTGATACGTTGGTACAGGTCAGGTGGCAAAGATGCCAGCAAGCAGGTAAAGAATAAGCAAATCGAGCGTCCCGAGCCAAAGGGTATAGGGTACATCAAAAGTGTACTTGAAAAACACAGCATAAATTATGAGGTGGAGTATAAATTCAGCACGACCCGTAAATTCAGATTTGACATTGCGCTCCCTCAGTTTATGCTGGCATGTGAGTACGAGGGTATTTTTAGTGGCAAGTCGAGGCATACCACATTAGGGGGCTACACTAAGGACTGCGAAAAATATAACCTTGCTGCGATCTGCGGCTGGAAGGTGCTCAGGTACACAAGTAAGAATTATCACGACTTCAACAAAGATTTGGTGGAGTTATTGTTTAAGATAAACAACATTAACAGGGCTTAACCCGCTATGGCGCCACCCCTTAACTTTAAAACTGAAAAGATGCAACTACAACTAACTAATTACGAGCAAGCCAAATCGCTGAAAGAGGCGGGATTTGATGTGCCATGCACGTCATTCTTTATGGTAGTAGGTGGCGTTGCAGATGAAGGTACGGGCGGCGAATTAGTGCAATGGAACAGGCATGATAATACATATTCCCGACCAACCATAGCCCACGCCATTATGTGGCTACGGGAGGTAAAGGGGGTGCATACGGAGGTGAAATTAACCCATAAGGGTAACTACATTGCACGTGTTGTAAATATTTCAGACAATTCATCAGTTGTTAGTAGCGTTATTCCTACATACTTTGGTGCGGAAAGGTTAGTTTTAACAAAATCATTGGAAACTTTAAAAACAGGGGTATGATAAACTTAGTAGAAATATTTGCAGACGAAAATGAGCAATCATTTAATCAGTCCTGTAAGTTTGGAAATCTTGTAGAGGGGCATTCGGTTTATTGCCATAGCGAAAATCCAGACGCTCCGAGGAAATGCAGGAGAACATGGTACACGGGTGGTGAAGATAAAGACGAAGATTGCCCGTACTACGAACCAAACCCAAATCAATTACTCAAACAAGGTAAAATCATAACCGATGGAAAATAGAACATACGAGCAAAGGCTAAGAGAAATGATACATCTGTTAGAATCGGTAGAAGGGGACGACCCTATGGTGGTTCTATGCCAACAAGCCCTCATAGCCCTACAATTCGGGGCGGAGTGTTACTGCGAAGCTATAAACGATAAAGGTGCATATAAAGAACACGGTATTGATGAACATTTAACCTTACTTGGCTTAAAGCCGCAAAACTGATTTTATGATAGACGATAAAGATGCCGCTAAAAAAGCATTTGGCGATAATAAAGTAGCACAATTCTCAACATTTTACGCAGGATGGAAAGCACACGCCCAACATCCCACCACCTACACGGAGGAAGATATGAGGGCTGCATGGCAACAAGGATACAGCAATGGGCTACTATACGATATGAGTGATGAATTAGTCGGAGAAAAACCCGACTTCACCACATGGCTAACCGATTACAAACAATCTAAATCATAAAAAATGGAACAGAAACTAACAGCAGCAATAGCGGCATCGTATTTCGGGGCAGATGTAATATGCGCTCCATATGGAGGACAGCCTAACAGAAAGATAACAGGCACTATGATAGGGCTTAATAATCATGGCATTGATATTAAGTTCCCCGAATGGCAATCGCCACATCAAATAGCCACCGACCAATGCCAACTCATCCTAACCCCGCTATCCAAAATATCCGATGAGGATGCTGTGGAGGTGGCGAAGATAATAATGCCGTTTTGTTTTACCAACCGAAAAAACGGATGGAAGGTTACGAGGGATTATGCCGTTACTGGTTATCCTTACATCAAGATACACCACCCGAAAAAAGTATGGTCTGTTCAGATAGACGCAACGCTGATAAACTTTGATGTAGATGGCATGGAGGACAGAGTCACAGGTCAGCACGATATGAAGCCTGTTGAAGTTATCGACTACCTGCGCTCCCGTTCATACAACATCGGCTACGGCAAATACACCGCACAAGACCTCGTTAATGAGGGTGTGGTGATTATCGATACTAAAAATAAGGGGATATGAAAATATACATAGCAAGTAGCTGGAAGAATCAGCACGGAGTTGAAATGCTTACCGCATTATTAAGAGAGAAGGGACATGACATTATTTCGTGGATTGAAAATAACCATGAAGAATGGGACGTTGTATCTAATATGGGATTTGATAAATGGGTTTATAGTGAAGGTGGCACACGCTCATTTGTTTTTGATACGGATGGGGCTATGAACTGCGACCTGCTTATTTATTACGCGCCAAGTGGCAAAGATGCCTGCGCTGAATTAGGTGCGGCGTTTGGTCGTGGAGTGCCTATAATCGGGCTTTATGCAAAAGGTGAGGATTTGGGTTTAATGCGTAGAATGATGCTGAATTGGTATCACAATTACCGTGATTTATTATTAGCCGTTAGTGAGTTTTCGCAAGGCAGATTATTAACCGTAGAAAAACACCCCACCCCATGAACAAACAACGTACAGCATTACAGCAAGCGATAGAGCAGATAGAAGAACGCATAAAGTACCTAAGAGAACAGGAATTGATAGCATTAACAGAAATTGATGCTATCGTATCTCCTTCGTTTGTAAGAGATATGAAGTGGAAACTAATTCACGAACTTGCCGCAAGGCGTAGTGAACTTGAAATGTATTCGCTTAAACCTTTACAATCCCTGCTCCCCGTAGAGAGGGAGGTGATTGAGGATGCGTATAAGGATGGCTTTGATGCTGGAACATTACTAAGTGATGCGAGGGCAGCAGATTACGATAGTGCACAACATTATTTCAACTCAAAATACGAAAGCATATGAGAACAAAGCCAAGAGCAATAGATAGGGATTTTTCGCCCGTTACGGAACTTACGCCTGATTTGGCGGATAAAATATTTAATAACTATAAGCGCAGGCAGTATGACGCTAAGGTATCTAAAGAGGCAGTATTGCACCATTTGAAGCAGTTGAAAGCGCAGATGGGGAAGTTAAAAAAGAAGTGGAAAGGTTTTGGTGTTGTACAGGGCGGTATAGACGAATGTATGCAAATGATTGATAACAAGATAAACAAGGTAAGCATATGAGCCAACCGAACTACGAAGCGGAAGTGCGAAAAGTTTATCCTGTGAAAAGCGATATTGATTGCGAATTTTATAAGGACAAAGTCGCAAAAGAGGAACTATGGCATATAGACGTGATTGATTATGAGAAAAAGAGGATGGTATGCATTGGTAAGGGATTGTTTAAAGCTAAAGCATGGCAATCCGCTTACGAAACACTTAAAAAACAGGGGAAGATATGAGAAAGCATAGAAAGCCCGACAATTACGGATATACAGAGTATTCGTGGGCAAGATTACGGGAAAAACTATTCAAGAACGATTATAGATGCAATATGCGGCGCAGACGTGGCACACGCATAATCAGCAGATACAACACAGTATTATTTCACAAACCAACGGTGATACCGTTTTAAACCAACCAAAATGAGAAAAGCAATATTAATCCTCGCTGTGGGATTGGCGGGGTGCGGGCATAAGCAGCCACTTTCTAATCGGGCATTGCGGGTAGCGATAAGCCTGAAAGATGAAAGGAACGAACTTATAAAGTTGACCAATTACCTTTTAAGCGGCGGTACTGATACCCTTGCAATAAATATATTTCGTGATAACTACAACAATAAAAGAAAGGTGTCGGATAGTCTTATACAGGCACTTTAACTAACCCCATTGTTAACCAAGTAAAGAAAGGATAATGAGTTACATAACACTAACGGCTTGCAACAAAGACAGGCAACTGCAAGAAATGGATATAACAGTTCGTGTTCACTTCAAACAGGAGTTACATAAAAACTACCCTAAGTGGAGAATATTTATGAACCAACTTGAAAAAGAATTTGAAGATATAGCCAAAAAGTATTTTGACGATGGGTTCGAAATAGATACTCTTTCAAATCACGAATATAATCAGCAGACTAAATCCAACTAACATGCGCCCACTAACCGCCGCCTGAACAATGAGAAAGCGACTATCGTTGTATAGTTTATTTACATTTCCCTATATTTGCCCCACCCGGTAATAAGCAGAAATTATGGCAAGTATTGACATATTGAAGGAGCGTGCCGAAAACATGCGCAAAAATCCCACCTTCCACGAAAAGAAATTTGCAGAGCGCATGGAGTTGGCTGGGATATTCTACAAAAGCCAAAGGATCATAGGCAACTTTATTGTTGATTTCCTGATAGGCAGAACGATTGTAGAAATAGACGGTTGTAGTCATTTTGAAACATTCCAGGCTCAATACGATAGTGAGCGCACCGCGTACCTGGAATCACGTGGATATAGCGTTATCCGGGTAAGAAATGAGCATGTTGTGAGCTTTGATATGAATAGGATAAAACCAAAAAGACGGAAAAGCAATATGTGCCCTAAAAGCCAAAGACAGCCAAGTAAGCAGCGCATATCAGAATCGAAGGAAAGGAAAGCAGAAATCAAAGATAAGCCCAAAAAGACTATTCAAATAACAGAGCCTATCATCAGGCCACAAATCTCCAAGCAGCCCCGCTTTTCATATGCGGAATTACGAAAAGGTGCGCCAACGCTACAAAAAGCCGTATAGCATAAATACATTATAATACAGAATTCAATGCAGTAAAGCCTTTCAAGCCACATTTGGAAAAACCAAATTAAACCCGAACTTTGTAAATTAAAATGACATGCGCAGCATTCCTCAGACTGCCAACTTACATGCAGCGAAGCAAATGTAATGTTACGGCCCGCATAGATAAGGCGCATATTCCAGCAAAGGCATATAATTAACTCAAATGCGTTGTACGCCACAATTTCACATTTTGTATGTACATTTACATTACATTTGTAAAAGATAATTACATAGTATGTCCCAGGGTCAAGGAGGTGGAGCACCAACGAAATATGATGTAAAGTATAATAAGCAGGCTTATAAGCTATCGCTTATGGGTGCTACCGATGCCGACCTCGCTGATATATTCGATGTTACTGAAACTACTATCAATAACTGGAAAGAAGCACACCCAAAGTTTTTTGAGTCCATCAAAAAGGGTAAAGCCGATGCCGATTCAAATGTAGCGGTTAGTTTATACAAGCGGGCCAATGGGTATTCGCATCCTGACGTTGATGTAAAGGTGGTTGATGGTATGATAGTGGAAACCCCTCTTACAAAGCATTACCCGCCCGATACTGCCGCTGCAATCTTTTGGTTAAAGAACAGGCAGCCGAAGAAATGGAGGGATAAGCAGGAGGTGGAGAATACCGGCAATGTCGTGAATTACAATGTGCCTCTTACCAAAGAAGAGGCTGTGGAGCTGGACAATTGGCTCGAATCCGAATTTGTAAAACGTAAATAGGTATATGAAAAAGGTATTAATTCATGTGGGTTTTTTATCGGCTTTGCTTATTATAAATACACTTGGCTTTGCATTTATTGGTACTGGATATATCGGTAAAGCCGTTCTATTATTCTTATCTTCTGGCGTGTTGGCTTATGGCTACGTAAAGACATTTGAGAAAGATACGCCCGCAACAAATGAAGTGAAACCCGAAAGCAATATCATGAAAGACTATTACGAGTTTCAAAGGTGTAGAAACGAAAGGCTAAAACGCACTACTACCCCACCTACCGCATGGTGGGACGGCGTTCACGAAATGGATTGATATTATGCCAAACCCATACCATAAAGGACTATTAGGGCTATACCGCTTTAGCTGGCGTTGCTGGTTCGGCTTTCATTCGTGGTTCAGCGATGGGACGTGCGGGAGGTGTCCGTGTAAAAAACATTAACCCCCATGACCCCCGCTCCCTCTCACGCCAAGCTCGTAAAGATGGCAAGGTACAGAAGCCTTAAATCCCTGCTATTCTTCACCAGCTACCAGCATAAGAAAGCCACAGGGAGGGACTACATCATTCGCCGCCATCATGACATAATGGGCGCATCACTTGAAAGAGTGTACCGGGGAGAGATTACCCGCCTCATTATCACCATGCCACCCCGATACGGTAAAACAGAGCTTGCGGTAAAGAATTTCATTGCTGCAGGACTTGCCATTAACCCATCTGCCAAATTCCTGCACCTGTCAGCATCTAAAGCCCTGGCGCTTGAAAACAGCGAAGGAGCAAGGGATATAGTGCGCTCACCGGCTTATCAGGAGCTATTCCCTGAAGTACAAGTGAAGATGGACACAGACAGTAAAGCCAAATGGTACACTACGGCAGGCGGCGGTGTCTATGCCACAGGTGCAGCCGGGCAGGTTACGGGCTTCGGTGCCGGGCAAACGGTTGATGATGATACCGAAGAGGCCGGGAGCTACCTGTCAGAGATTGAGCAGAAAGAAGGTTTTGCGGGAGCCATTGTCATAGATGATCCGGTGAAGCCTGACGATGCAGACAGCGACATAAAGCGTGTGCGTGTAAACAACAGGTACATAAGCACCATAAAGAACCGCCTGAATAGCAAAAAGACCCCGATTATCATTATCATGCAGCGGCTACACGAATTAGACCTTGTGGGCCATGTGCTCAGTATAGAGGGTAATGCTGACGATGTGGACGATAAAGGCAACCGGGGCGAGTGGACAGTAGTTAGCGTACCGGCCCTGTACTATGATGATGCCGGGCAAATGCAATGCTTAGACCCCACAAAGCACACGGTTGAAGACCTGCTGGCCATGGAGAACAGTGTCGATGGAGAGGTAAGGATAGCATTTCAACGGCAATACATGCAGAATCCCCGGAGCAGGGAGGGCCTTATGTTCCCATCCGTTGACCTCAATTACTTTGACCCGAAAGAAATTAATCTTGATGAAGTAAAAGAATACTCATTCACCTACATTGACCCGGCAAATAAAGGCGGGGACGATATATGCGTACTGCCTACAAAGCTGGTCGGCAATAAGATTTATGTTGATGATGTGATATACAACACCAACGGCATAGACGATAACACACCGCGCGTTATTAAGCTGATACTGGACAATAAATGCCAGCGCGTAGCCATGGAGGTAAACTTTGAGGTGTTCACGCCCTGGGGCAAGAAATTACAGGCAGAGGTACGCAGTAAGCACCCCACCTGTACATTTATCCTGTTCCGTAGCCGGGGCAATAAGCATACCCGCATACTAGCCATGCATGAATATGTAAAGAAGTATTTCGTATTCCGCAAAGATTGGCAGAATTGTAGCCCTGAGTACCGTAAATTCATGCTTATACTCACAGCATATAGGCAGGTGCAAGAAGGTAAAGGCCAGCATGACGATGCCCCGGACGGGTGCGCAAGTGCAATGGAGTTTTACTTAGGCGTGTTTAAGCATCTGTGGCCGGTGGGGTGATGCTGAATTAAAAAGCCCCCGATTTCTCAGGGGCTTTTCTTCTTCTTGTGGCTGGTTGCAGACCCAGCCTATTCCTGCTGTTAAGGTTGTAGCGGGGACGGGAATCGAACCCATGACCTGCGAGTTATGAGCCCGCCGAGCTACCGCTGCTCTACCCCGCGATATATGGAACTGCAATCGCCCTCACTTTTCACGTTCACAGATGCAATTCCGGGACAAATATAAAAAATATTTTGAGAAATGTAAACTTTCTTTACATTTGTAGTGTCTTGCAGGGGATATACGTCATTCCAAAGGCTTTAGGCGTACCCCCTGCAAATAACACTAACAATGGGTATTTTAAGAGATATAGGCTCGTTTACGCGTGGTATTAAAGCCATAGGTGAGATGTCCCGGAAATCGGGCGGCTACATCAATGATAACAATTTTACCCCTCTCCACTTTTCCCTTCGCTCCAAAGAACTTACTGACCTTTCTTTTTTATGGGGCAAGGATAGTGACGCATATCTCATAGAGCTATTCCACACAGTAGGCGAAGTATTCACGCCCATTGACATTATCGCCAAGGCTGTAGCTGACGGAAAGCCCGTTGTTAAACGCATAAGCAGCGATGCTGTGGTATACAGCAATCAGGAGCTTAATAAGCTGCTGGAATCACCAAACCCGCTGCAAAGCTGGCCGGAGCTTGTTTATCAAATGACCTGCTTCGAATTGGTGACGGGTAAAAGCTATCTGTACGGCCTTACGCCTGATAATTTCTCATTCAATTACAGGAACATCGCCACGATCCAAAATCTACTTGTGGATTCTGTTATGATTGATACCGGCGCATCTGTAAAGCTGCTCACCGCTACTTCAATCAATGACCTTATAAAAAATTTCCTTGTATCTGACGGGGCAAATGGACAGGTGAAGATAGCGCCTGAGAAAGTGCTATACACGAAGATTAACAGCCTTATGTCTTCCGACCTCAACATTCATGGCCGCTCACCAATGATAGCCGAAAAGAAAGCGGTTGAGGTAATAGCGGCTATATATGTGGCTTTGGGTGCCATCTACACAAAGGGTGGGCCGCGCGGTATGTGGGTGTCTGCTCAATCAGATGCGGGTGGTGCTATAACCTGGTCACCAATAGAAAAAGAAAAGGCAGTCGCTGACATTATAAGGCGGTACGGATTTGGCGAAGGGCAATTCCCATTTGGAGTAACAGACCAAAATATACGTTACGAAAAGGCAGGCGCAGACATTCAAGACCTACAACCCAAAGAGATATACAAAATGCTGTGCGGGGCCATCTTCGCCTTGTATAATGTTCCGCGTGAATTGATGCCGGATGCGGATGGGAGCACCTACGAAAATCAGAAGCAGGCCCGCAAATCTGTTTATGAGAATGTGGCAATTCCCCGCGCCAAGTCTTTCTATCAGTCGCTTAGTACATGGCTTAAACTGGAAGAATCCGGCCTTTACATTGATGTTGACTACTCACACGTTGCCCTACTGCAGGAAAACCTGAAAGAAAAGAGCGATGTGGATTTCAGGAACAATCAAACCTACAAGCTGCAATTCATCAATGGCATTATCACGCTGAATGAATGGCGTGTAGCATGTGGCATGGAGGCTGTGGGCGGCAATCAGATGTACAATAAGCTGATACTGGACATGGAGCCTGACGAAATAGCCAAATTGGCAGAGGTAGCAGGGATAGGGAAAGGGAGTGCACCAGCTTCAGATAATAACAATCAAAATAATAACGGTGATGATGCGACCAACAGATAACAAAGCCGAAAAGGTTGTGTTAGAAAATAAGGTAGAAAGTGAAAATATAAAGGAAAAGTTAAAAGAAAACGCCCAAAAAGATGAAAACACAGAACATAAACAACATACAGCAGAAGCAAGCAATTGAGTACGCTGTAAAGAGTGTGGGCGCAAAGGTTCAGGATGTTGACCTGAGCAAGCGTATTGTTACCGGTTTCTTCAACTCTTTTAACTATTTCGATTCTGATATGGATGTGCTACTGCCCGGCAGCACGGCTAAATCTATATCAGACCGCGGGCCTGCATCAAATGCCGCGGCAAAAATAAAGCACCTTTTGCATCATGATTGGTCGTTGCTGCCGGGTAAGCCTCAGTTAGTAGAGGAAAGGAAAGTGAACGGGATAACAGGCGTGTATTTTGAAACGAAAATGAGCGGCACCCAAATGGGTACCGACACGCTTATAAACTATCAGGAGGAAATATACGATAATCACTCTATCGGATTCCGCTACATGTCGGGGAAATATGTTGAGCGCGGGTCTGCTGATTGGAGCAAGTATATGAGTATGCTCATAAACCCACAGGATGCAGAGAAAAGCGATGAGATGTACGTGTGGGATGAGATAATGATGTTTGAAGGTTCTACCGTAGCATTTGGCGCGAATCAACTTACCCCGTACTTAGGCGTAAAGTCGATGAATAAGGATTCGCTATTGCTGAAAATAAATGAGCGCATTTCTAAGCTGTCAAAGCAGGTAAAGACCGGTACCCAAAGCGATGAGATGCTTCAATCTTTCGATATGGAAATGCTTCAATTGAAGCAGTTAATACAGGAAATTTTTACGACTGAGCCATCAATAAAGGACACTCTGAAGCAACAGGGCCGGACTGAAAAGGATGCTAAAGGCGATAAAAAAACCTCATCAATAGAGGGTAATAAAGTGCAATTCTCAAAATTTTTACTAAACCACTAAAAAAAGAAAAATGAAAAGGGTAAAACAATTGATTACCGGGAAATTCTTAGCAACAGTAGCCTTTATGGGCTTAATGGCTGTGTGCTACTTGTCGGCTACAATGCCGCTGCGCTCATGGGGTGCAAACAAAAAAGTAATTGAAAAGGGCGCTGCTTCATGGGCTTTTCTCGGCCTTGTAGCTACGTTCAAGAAAAACAAGTCATGGGAGGGCATGGATGAAGCCAGTCAAAAGTTCGCCGAGGGTATGGATGTGGTGCTCAAAGAGTTTGCCACAAATGAAACCACTCAGGAAAAAATGACTGAGCAACTTGAAGCATTTGAAAAAAAGCATGGTGCCGGTATTCTTGATGAAGGTCAGCAGAAAGACTTTAAAGAAACCGTTGCCGCTGTAAAAGCTATGGCGCTTGAAATTCAGAAGCTGAAAGATAACGGTTTTGTTGCTGAAGAGGTGCTGCCATTCAACCAGGCATTTGCAAAATCCTTGAAAGAGAATGCAGAAAACCTGAAAAACCTGAAGGGAAAGCAAAAAGAAACCGTGGAAATGACCTTTAAGGCCGCAGCCGCAATGTCAACAAGTAACGTATCTGCAAACACAGTAGCAAACATGCCCGGTCAACCGGCAATGGTTATGCCCGGTCTTGCATCTGCTCCGCGCAATGAGCCTTTTATCCTTGATTTCGTAGATAATGGTACTACATCTTCTACAACAATTCAATGGTTCAACAAGGTAAACCGCGAAGACGGTACAGCAATGGTGGCGGAAGGTGCGCTGAAGCCTCTTTCTGATTTCGATATTGTTGGTGAAACATCAGCAGTAAAGAAAATTGCCCACGGCTTCAATGTGTCCGAAGAGGCGCTGGCTGACATACCAATGTTGCAAAGCGAATTGAACGGCGAAGGTATCACAAGCCTTATGCTGGGCATAGAAGACCAAATACTCAACGGTTCTGGCGCAGGTGATAACCTGAAAGGCATCCTCACGTATGCAGGTGCTTACTCGCTGGCTGCGCTCAATGACACGGTGAACAATGCAAATGAGTATGATGCCATATTGGCAGCACACACCATGCTGGCTACGTTGAACTACAAGCCAAACGCGGTATTTGTGAACCCTGTTACCCGCTTCAAGCTGCGCACTACAAAGGATGCAAATGGTAACTACATCATACCCCCATCCTCTGACGCAAACGCGCTCAACATTGACGGCCTGCCAATCATAGCGAAGAACCAAATCACAGCCGGTAACTTCCTGATGGGTGACTTCAAGAAGTCGCACGTTCGCTTCTACATGGATGTGACTATCCGCGTGGGCTACCATGATGATGACTTCCGTAAGAACAGGGTTACTGTGCTTATAGAAGCCCGCCTGACACACTTCATCAAGGACGTGGAAACATCGGCCTTTGTTGATGACAGCTTCGCAACTGTAATGGCTGCGCTGGAAAGTGCTGCTGCTGAATAAGCAACAGGCAAATAAGTAAACCAATTTTTCATTAACAATAAAAAAAATAATCATGGCAACAGAAACGAAAGGCACACCTGTTAATCTCCGCAAAAGGGTAGATGTAGTAGGAATAAAGCACAAAGACCCGAAAAAGCAAAAGCTGGAAGCGGGCAAAGTGTATTCCGTGCATCCTACGCAGGCCGAAAACCTGATTAAAACCGGGCATGCAACAGAGGTGAAAGAGAAAAAATAACCACCATCAATGGCAAACTTTCTGACATACAGCACATTTGAGGGCGGGGAGCTTAATATCTCCGGCACAGAGGACGCTAACGTGCGCACCAAGATTACCACCTTCATCACAAAATATGAAGATGAATATCTGCTAAAGGCGTTAGGCTACCCGCTCTACAAATTGCTGAAAGCTGATGCATACCCCAACCCGGTAACATCAAGGTTTATAGACCTTATGAACGGGGATGAGTATGAAGATAGTAACGGATTCACCCGGAAATTCCCCGGCCTGAAGGTTGCAATTGGTAATCCTTTGGCAAACTACGTTTGGTATTGGTTCAACCGCGACAATGTTTCCTACAATACGATCATGGGGGAAAAGAAAGCCGCTACCGAGAATTCGGCGAATGCAAGCCAAATGCTGAAGCAATCAAGGGCGTGGAATGAAATGGTGGATTTTACTATTCAGCTATGGAAGTACCTGGATGCCAACGATGATGTTTATACGGAATTCGACATCTGCCAGACTGATTACAATTTGTTCAGACACATTAATTTATTAAATCTTTAATAACAAACGAAAAATGAAAAAAATAATCTTTGCTACCGCGCTGATATGCTCCGCGCTTATAGCTTTTGGCATCGCCAACGATTACATAACACTACGCAAGCGCACTCCGCAAAATACGGTTGTGGCTGCATCTGCTAACGATACATTGACGGGCGCAGGCTCACGCAATGTTGATACCGGCTACGCATGGGCCTTTGTCCGTGACCCAAAAAAGACAATGACGATGGATGTGCTTGTGACCCAGCTTACCGGGTCTATTACCACTACATCGCACATTGTTTATGGTTGCTACGACACCGGCAGCGCATTACTTACGGCAGATTGGGAGCCTATCACCGGGCTTACCACCTATTGCGCAGCATGTATCGGGGCAAGCTCCACGACTGTACCGGGTACATCGAAGCACTATAAAACGGTTATCCCAGCCAATACGAATAATTACAACTTTATTATGGCGAGGGCGATACATACCGGGACGTACACAGCTACTTACAGCGGCAAGCTATCAATTGATAACTAACCGCCTGCAGGCATCAAAAATCATTGTTTAATACAAAAAAACTATAAGAAATGGACACAATTGTAGGTTTAGCGGCAGAAAGCACGGTGGCCAACGTAGGAAGGGGCAGCACCGCGCTTAATATCGGCCCGATAATCTCCGGCATTCTCACTCCAAAAGATTGGAAGCTGGAATTTGCCGTAGCAGATACGGACGTAGAAAGGATAGCGGACACAGAAGCGGCGCTGGAAGCCCTGCTGCTCAACAACAACCCAGAATCACGCGGGTACTATGTTGGCAACTTTGAGGAATTCCAGCCACGCGGAGAGGACACGCAGTATGAAACAAAGGGCTACGGCAACAAGTTCAAGACACGCGAAGCCACCATAAGCAAGGAATACCACCTTGTTAACTGTGGGGTTGATTTTTGGGCGAAGCTGCGCACCTTTGACGGTAAGCACCGTAAGTTCAAATGGCTGGAAATTGATAACCAGGGCGTGCTTTGTGGTACTAACTACTTCAACACAACCAGCGACACCATTACAGGTATCAAAGGCTATCAGCTTTCCGATATTTCCGTGCAATTCATGGCGCAGGCTACAGGCAGTGCCACAACAGGCTACCGCATCAATGTTACCTATGCCAAGGCATCAGAAGCAAACGATGAGGGTTACTTTATCGCCACCAACAAAGACCTTGACGGTGTAGTGAATCAATTCACCATACAGGATGTGACCATACAGGCCACGGGCGTAATGGTTGCGAAGGTCGTATCATGCAAAATCATGGCATGTGGTGTAAACCTCTGCGAAACTGTTCCGGGCCTTATCGTATCGGCTTCGTTCCAATTTGAGAATGTGGCTACCGGCAGTACAACAATTACGCTTACTTCGGTAGCTATTGTTGATGGCCTTGCCAAGTTCACATTTGCCGGTGCCGGTGCCGGTTGGAGTGATGGTGTAGAAATGGTAATCCGCTTAGTTGGCGTATCAACGCTTTCTGCTGCTGGGTTCAAGTATTTCGAATCTGTTACCAGCCCTACGGAATGCATCGTAGTGATGGAAGACTAAGAAAATGGCAGCGGTGCCGTAACACCGCTGCTTATTTTATAACCACCTCAACAAGAAGAAATGAAGTACAATAAAATTGATTTCACGGCCAGCGCAGTAGCCGCCATGTCATTTGAACAATTCGCGGCAAAGTTCGCCGGGCAGATAGGCTGCAATCCTAACTGTGAGGCAGAGGAACTTCGTATGATATACGATAAGTGCTGCGAAGAGGCAAAGACCGAAACACCGGCCCCTGAGCAACCCAGCAAGCCAAGGCGCAGCCGTTCAACAAAGGACGCGCCAGCCACAGAGGTAGCCCCCGAGCAACCGGCAGAAACGCCAGTAGAGGAAAACAAAGAGCAATAACAACTATTTAGCATAACTGTGAAAGGGCGGGTATTTAAGCCCGCCCTTTTTTAAATATGGGAACGATAGCCGCAATGAGCCGATTAGTACAAAGCCTTGACTTTAATGTCGTGGCGGCGCAGGCTATTGAACCTCATACAGATAAGCTGGCAGAATTGAACCGCAAAGAGTTGATGAAGGGGAAGGGCAACGATGGCAAGCTATTAAGCCCCCGCCACAGTCAAAACCCGTTCTTTAAAACGCCTCAATCCGCGCTCAGATATGCCCGGTGGAAGCAACGCATCACCCCGGAAACACCTTTTGACGTACCCAACCTTTTTATAGTGGGCCAGTACCACGGCTCGATCTCTTTCAGGGTGGAGGCAAACAGGTTAACATCCGATGCAAGCTCACCGCTGGCCGGGAAAATAGAAAAGACTTTCCGCAATACTGCGCTGGGCCTTAACCCCGATGCGAAAGTGGAAGCATACGAAGGATATCTGCGCAATGACTTTGTAAAAGCCGTTGCCAATCATTTGCACGTAAGAACTATTGCCAATGGATAATTTTTTTACCATACAAGACCTCATTAAGACCATTGCAGGCGGGACGGTTGCCATTGTGGCCCTGTTTCTCTTCCTGCGTTGGGTGTGGGGTGATGAAAAACCTAAAATTGAAGAGCATGAACAGTATTACGACAATAAAAAACGATAACAAAAGGCTGTATGCTGAACTGAGCAGGGTTGACGAAAGCACCCCGGAAGGTAAGCAGGCATGGGCGAAGCTGGCCGACCAAATACGCGCCAACAACCGGGAGCTACGCGCTATGGTTTCATTGATGGGTAGCATGGCAGAACCACGGATTTTACAGTATAAAAGGCATAAAAATGGGGCTTTTCAGGCATAAAAACAGGAAAAAAGCAGATAAAACACCGGCAAAGCTGCCGGAATTACCTGTTATATGCGATGATATTGAAAAAATATCATTTGCTGCTTTCCTGAAGTGTGCCGTACAGAATGACCTTTCCCCTCTGATAGTTTCCGGCCAGCCATCCGAGCGGTCTCTATTCCTTGCATGGATCACCGTATTAAGTAAGCACTATGAGTTGATTGGCTCCAAAGAAGCCATGAAGCATGTGCAATTGGTGTGCAAGCTGGAGCGGTTGAACGTAAGGATTCACGTTATTTCAAGCGTGTGCGAAGCCCTGCGCATCAATTATAAGCAGGAGTGGGGCGATATACTCCGCGCCTGGGGAATAAAGCGGCCATTCACCCCGGAAACGCTGGAAAGCGACCTTGTGTATGCTGGCAACGAATTGCAGTCGAATAACCACGCGCTGGAATTGGCAATGAATGACTTTAAGCGCAAGGAGAAAGATAATCAAAAGGCCGGTAAATCAACAAAGGAAACATACATGCGTACACTATACGCAGTCGAATCATATATAAACCGCAATGGCGGCAATCGCCAGCTTGACCCTGAAACCACATCTCTTTACAAATTCGATATTCTGTACAATGAGTTGGTGCAGTATAACGAAGCATTAAAGCGCGCACATGGCACAATTTGAATATGTAGATAAACTTTTCCCGGAAGGGTTTAAGCAGGATGTGGAATTTCTGAAAAGGGAATTACCTGTGCTTGAAGCGGAAATGACAGCCTTGGCCAAGTCCGGGCTTGCTGTGTATAATGCGCTCGGCTCCACCCGTACACTTAAAGATATGGTGGATAATACCGCTAAGGCGGCAGAGGTGAATACGCGGGCCGCTAAGTCTGTAAAGGAATTATCCGTAGCCTACTACGAAGAAACAATCCGCATTCAGCAATTGAACGCAGAAAACAAGCTATCTGCTCAGATAGCCACCGCAAAAGAAGGGAGTATAGCCAAAGAAATACTGCTTGTTAAGCAACTGACAGCAGAGCGCAATAAGCTGAACCTGAGTAATGAAAAGGAAAGGCAGCAATCCGAAGACCTGAAAAGGACAATCGACCAGCGTAATGCGTGGATTAAAGAAAGTGTGGATTCGTTGTCTGCTCAGAAAATCAATGTGGGTAACTACCCGCAACTGGCCGAGCAATTTGCCAAGATAAAGCAGGAAATGCAGGAAATGACCGCAGCCGGGCAACAGGGCACGCAGATGTATGCGGATATGGAAGGTAAGCTATCTGAAATATCCCGCGCTATGGGCCCTACCTCCGCGCATCTTACATCGCTTACTAATACCATGACCCTACTCGCCTCTGCCGGCAAGCAAGATACTCAGGAGTTCAAGGATTTACAGCAACAGGCAATGGCCCTGCGCGTGAACATGAACTATGTAAAGACGGCTATTTCAGGCACAACAGACGCAGCGAATAAGAATTCTGCAGCCATGCATTCAAGCGGGCGGGCAACATTCGCAGTAAGTCAGGTATTGCGAGAAATGCCATCTTTCGCGTACAGCACATCTACCGGCATACTTGCACTTTCCAACAACATACCCATGCTGGGCGATGCTATCGGGGATTTAAAGCGTAAGAATGAAGAACTTGTAGCCTCCGGGCAGAAAGCAATCCCGGTATGGAAGAGCCTGGGGCTTGCTGTGTTCAGCGTGAACGGCATTATTACGCTGGCTGTGACGGCTATCACCATCCTGTCTGCACGTATGGCAATGGCGGGGAATGAGGCGAAAGGAGCGGCAAAGAATGTTGATTCCCTGACTGATAGCCTTACGAACCTGCACAATATAATTGACAAAAGAAGTGTGTCTGCGGCTATTGCTATAGATACTGAATTAATAAAATCTCAAAGGCTTATTGAGGTATATAAAAATCAGAATACCGTAGCTGCCGGAAGGATTAATGCCTACAATGATTTGCAGGCTGCATATCCTAAGATACTGAGCGTATTGACAGATGAAGAGTTGAGGCATAAGAAAATATCAGCAGCCCATGAATCGGAGATTTCCCGCCTGAATGACTACATAAAGGTAAAAGTGCAGATAGCGGAGAAAGATAAAGAACTGAACGCCTCTGTTCAATTACGCGATGAAGCACTATCAAAGGCAAGGAGCATGTACTCTATCCAAAGGCGTAAAGAGTTGGGTATTGAATTCCGCAATGCTTTCGGCAATCAGGCATACCCGGATTTATCCAAAATACGCAATGATGATGAACGCGCATATTTTGAATTGCTGCGCACTGTACGCATTGAAGAGGCAAGGATAACCAGGTTAAAGGAAGAGCAGGTAACATCTGCCGTGCAGCTTGCCAATATTGAGAATGTTAAGCCGGTGAAGGATAAGAAAAGCCCCAAAGGCCGCACACTCGACAACGAGAACGACCTTACAGATGCTATATATGATGAGTATGTGAAGCGCATGCAAATATCGGCAGAGGCGCAGAAGGTCATTTCTGACGATGAAACAAAGTCACTGGAGCAACGCCTTATGGCCTACCGACAGTATGCGGAATTGTCTTTTGATGCCGAAACGGTTAGGCAAGTTGGGCACTTGGAGGTAATTAACAATTCGCTAATAAAAATAGAAGCAATTGAGGCGAAATCTGCCGATAAGCGCACTCAACAGGAGAAAGAATTGCTGGAGAAAAAGAAACTTTTAATACAGCAAAAGCAGAATATCAGCGCGGAATACGACCTAAAAGAGGTGCAGCATATCGAAAAGACCGCTCAGGCTATTATTGCCATCCAGCAGAATGAGGTAACAAAGCGGCTGGATGCTATAAAAAGCCTTACAAATAATGTAGAGCTGGTAGAGTCCGCATCACTTATAGACCTTCAGCAGAAGTGGAAAGATGGCGCAATTTCATATAAGGATTACATCTTCGAAAAGAAAGCGATTGAAGATAAATTTCAGAAGGAAAAATACCAGCAGATAGTTGATTACCTCCAACTTGAAATAAACGCTTTAGCGGCGGTAGGTGTTGATACGCGGCGCATGCAAGATGCGTTAAATGCTGCACTTAAACACTTATACGATGCCGACCTAAAGAACTTTGAAGATTCTCAAAAGGCAAGAATTGCGGCCTCAGAGAAAACAAAGGATATGCTCATTCAATTACAGGGTGAGATAATAAATACGGGTGCGGAGTTTGTAGATGGGTATTACCAAAAGCAGATTGCATACGAAGAAAATCTACTTGCCGCTATTCAGCAGCGCAGGCAGACCGAAACAGATGCAATAAATAATACATTACAATCTGAAGAGAAAAAGCAAAAACAGATTCAAGCCCTCAACGCTCAGACTGCGCAGCAGGAGAAGCAGATACAGGCAGAGATAAGGAGAATGAAGCGCGAGCAAGCGATTGCCGATAGGGTTGCTTCTGTTCTTCGGGTTGCTGGCAATACAGCGGTAGCGATAACTAAAGCCGTATCAGAATCACCTAAAACAGGCGGCTTACCGTGGTCTGCCATTGCGGCGGCAATTGGTGCCGTGCAAACTGCCGCGATTTTCGCCCAACCACTCCCACAGTACGCGGAAGGTACAGAAGACCACCCCGGAGGCCATGCGCTTGTAGGTGAGGCAGGAAAAGAAGCAATCGTAGAGCCGGGCAAAGCTCCGTACATAGTGGACAGGCCCACAATATTGAACCTGCGCAGGCATGCCCGCGTTATCCCTGAAAAAGACCTTGTGGCGGCTGGTATGGGATTTCTTACACCCGGCCTTCTTCAGCAGATAAATGTAGGCGGCGGGGATATGAGGGAGGTAAAGCAGGCTATTGATAATAGCACAAAGAGCATTACTCAGGCCATTACCAATAAGCCGGAAACGCAATTCATTGCCAGCAACGGGGAATTCAAAAAGATAGTGAAGCGCGGCAACAACCATTACGAATACCTAACCGACAATTTCGCATAAATGAAGCCTACATATCAATTCAGGTTAAGAAGAGATAACACCACCTATTACTATGTGGATGCTGCCGGGGTGGTAACTACTGACCCGTCACCTGTGCCGCTGGAAGCATCTGTGATAGATTGGAAAAAACTGCAACTACAATGGAAACGGCATGCTTTCTATCATGGCGTTATGCGTGAATATGGCCCTGAAGCCCTGAAGCTGGCAGGCGATGGGGCAAAGATTATGCGCTATATATTCAACACGCAGGGCCACATTGAGGCGTTGTGCGAACTTGAAATATATAAATTAGATGATGACGCGCAGGACTACCGCCCGCGCGGTACATGCGCTATTGATTTCAGCAGGTATCAGAATGGCGATAAAACAGTGAGCGTATCTCTTATGCAGGGCGGGCTATCCGCAAGGCTGCAAGGCTATGATACCGTTGATTATGTTATCGACCTTGCCGACCCTTCAGTAGATTCAAATGTGAGTTTGTTATGGTTGAGCGGTGACCCTGGAGTAGATCCCGGAGGTCTTATGCTTTTGGGGCAATACAATTACCAAACGCAAAAGGATGGCGGCGCAGATATTACCCTGACTGACACACCGGCCCGGCCATTTCAGGAAATGGCAACGGGTATGGTTTACGTGAACATGGAGGGGGAATACACCGTAGGCGTGACCAGCAGCCCGCTTACCGGGGCGGCGGTAGATACATGGAGTGGTGGTGTTCTTACTAATATGTATCACCTGAAAGCCGTGCAGGACTTCACAGGCACAGTGAGCGGGGCTTTTAACTTTGCTACTATTGCGAACTTACCGGGCGGCACCCAAAGCCTTACGTTAAGCGTCCGCGCAAAGGTATTCAGGGGCGAAAGCCTTGCATCTGCTACATTAGTGAGCGATGTTCCTATATGGACTGATTCTGCGCCCGTTTCTCCGGGGGCTTTTAGCCCTACCCTAAGCACCGGGCTGCTTACGCACAC
>OFRM01000232.1_pt1 | contig 25014 bp, 32 predicted proteins | sample 1543101 | NCBI WGS metagenome assembly OFRM01 (sample SAMN07774223, study PRJEB24372) | wastewater metagenome | isolation source: Exp Tend VB 0WW | collected 2016-02
CGTCCCCTCGACGGTGCACCACGGCCCATATGTGACGAGCGAATTCGGCACCACGATTTGCGATTGCTACGTCATGTCCGTATCCAGAGCTTCGGTTCTGAACGGCGGGCAGAGTCGTCCGATTGCCCATATGGCCGAGATGGCAGACCCAAATGCCCGGCTTGTCGCCGCCGCGCCTGAACTGCTCGAAGCGCTCAATGCAATGCTGGACCGATACACCGATCTCGTCAACTGTGGGGACTGCGGCAACTGGGACCCTGAGACGGAAGAACCCGTCATTGCTGCCCGCGCGGCAATCGCCAAGGCCGTCCCCCCTCTCCCCGCAGTAGATGGGATGTAGACCATGGGCACTAAAAGCTACAGCCGCGACGACTATGAGCCGTTCATCGGCAAGCCCGGCTCATCGAACCGGGACCCGCTGGCGCCATTGCCGAATCCCACGGACGTGGAACCAGGAAGGTTCCTGAACGACCTTGCCGCACGCGGGCACATGATGACACCCGTCTGGGGCTACGCTGTCCTTCCTGATGGAAGCCGTAGGCAGTGGACGCAGTTCTTCCTGCTTCACGACGCCAACATGGGGATGCAGCTCGGCGGCGGCGGTTATGCCGTCAGCTACGGGACGAATGCCCCGATAGTACGCCAGTTCCAGATTTGTCGCCACGAAATCGAACTGGCTCCCGGCGCTGACCCGTCTCGCGGCTGGCGTCCCGGCAAGTGCAAGCACTGCGGCATGGATATGTCTTACGACAGCGGAGATTGAAATGCCTATCACATCACCCTACCCGCAGTTCACCCCCGGCCCTTGGGTCTTAGAGCAGCCGCTTGGACCGGATCAATATACCATCGTGCAGAAAGGACTCGCCACCTACGAGTGGCAGTTCATCGCGACCGTATCGGTTGGGATACCTGCCGAAGGACTGATGCCCAGGCAGGAAGCTAAGGCCAATGCCCGGCTTATAGCCGCCGCACCTGATTTGCTGGTGGCGCTTAAGGGGATCGTTGGTTGCATGCCGGAGTTTTATCCTGACGCCGCTTGGGAGGCGGTCAAAGCCGCCATTTCCCGCGCCACCGATAACAGCGAGAAGAACAATGGCTGATCTCCAACCTGTTTGGACGCAGAACCTTATCGCGTTTATCGAACACGGCTTGTTCAGTGAGGACGAAAAGTGGCAACGCATATTCGTTGAGCAGTTGTCGAAGATTTCCACCCCACAGCCAGCGCCCTCGAAGCCGCTCTCTCCAAACCAAAGGACAAAGAATGACTCCCCTAGATTGGAATGAAATAGACGTACGTGCAATGTTGCAGCGTACTTTTGACAAAATGTCGCCTAGGCAGCGTCAAGCAGTTGCTCATGGTAAAGCAAATAGCACTATCGGCGATATTTGGATGGGCTTTGGTAAGACTCTTATTGGGCTTACTGTAGGTATCATTGAAAAGCCAGATGTGTGGATTATTCTCGGCTCCAAATCGAGTATGAATGTCTGGAAACAGGAAATCCGAAAGTGGTATCCAGAGCTTGCTGGAGAGGAATTATATAATATCGTAAGAGGACAGGCAGCTCAACGTCAGAATATATGGATGAAGGCCAAAAGGAAAGAGGGCTTATTCTATGCAACAACATTCGGCTCCTTTATCCGTGACATCGATTTCATTCTGGCCCAAAAGATTTCAGTCCAATTCATAAGTATCGATGAGCCCCAAAAAGGCGGACTACGAAATCGAAAGACCTTAGGATTCAAAGCTGTCAAGGCTATTCAGATGGCCACTGGCTGTAAAATCTGGATGGGCTCGGGATCACTTACTACCAAAGGAGTCCCACAGCTCTGGAGTTACTTACATATCCTTAACCGAAAGCTATTCAGTTCATATTGGACATGGATGCAGACTTTTATGCTAAGTGTGAAAGGGCCATTCGGAGTAGAATATATTAGGCCTAAGAATAATGAACAACGTGCAAGGCTAATGTTACCGTATATCTTCAAGATCGGTGAGAAAGAAGCACAAGCTGAACTGCCTCCATTAAGACGAGCCCCCCTTTATACTGAGTTGACTCCTAAGCTTGCCAGCGTCTATAACACCATGTCGCAAGAACTATTCATGGAGTTCGATGGTATTGATGGAGAGTCTAAATTTTTAGCTGTCGCTAACCCACTTGCTGCCTACACAAAACTTCGCCAATTGATAACATGTCCTGCAATTATTGACCCTGCGCTAGGTCCCGGAGTAGCTATCGAGGCTGTGATCGATAAGATGCTAGAACTTGAAGGTCAGCCTGGATGGACTCATAATATTGTCTTTACTCCATACGTTGGCGCAATACCAATCTTCAAGCAACAGTTATCTGAAGGTCTGGGACTTAAACCTGAAAAGATCATTACCTTGCAAGGTGGTATGGAACCTGAAGAACTGCAGGAAGCTGAAGTCTATTTCAGAGAGGACCCAAATACATTGGTCCTATGTTCTTTAAGTTTCGCTGAGTCCTTCAACCTTGAAACAGGTATGAATGCATACTTCCCACACTTCGACTGGGATCAGACTAAGAATGAGCAGGCTGAGGCTAGAATACGTCGAAGGACATCTGACAGATCTAGAACAATTATGTCATACTACGTCAATATTATCGGATCGATTACAACAATTATGCTTGACGTACTAGATGGTAAAGTCCGAAATGAACGCTTGACATATACTGACTTTGTGGCGCTCAGGGAATCGTTGACCAAAAGAATTATTGGGGCAGATTAAAAATCCCTCTTGACTCCGTTTTAAAAATAATGTATAACTAATCTAGAATAAGAAATCCCATCATTACCGGATATGATATGTCTCCACCAGTAGATGTGATCAAGAATTGTCTTGAAACTAAGACATTACCAGAAGGCGTTTCCGCTATATTGGTGGAAGCTAGGAAGACCCTCAGTATCGGTTCTGGAAATTACGTTCTGATGGGAAAGATGTATCTTCGGAATGGTTTCAAAGATGGAACCGAAATAACCACATCCAAGATCATCGAAGAGCTCCCCAATAACATTTTCCGAACTACTCACTCAACCTATTTAGTCCAATTTGCCAAGACGGAGGACAATAATGGTTGATATTACAGGAAAGCTGTCCAAGTATGAATTTGAGCGTCTCATCCTCAACGATGAAATTGCTGAAGGATTGGTAGTTACCAAAGATCCAAAGAATCCACGAACTGCTGTTATACGTACATCCGACAGGATTTCATTTAAGAATTGTAGGCGTAGATGGGGATGGTCGTCACACCTCCGCCATAATCTTGGACCAAGAGAAGGTATCGGCCCTCTTTGGTTCGGCACCGGAATACATTTCGCACTTGAAGATTTCCATGGGTACAATCGCTTCGGACATCCTAAGACAGCATTCCTCGCATACGTTAAAGCTCGAATTGAGCATGATCCCCAAAGACTCCCAGAAGACTACAAAGAGCTGACTAAGCTCGGCGAAGAAATGATGGACTATTATATGCTGTGGCTACAGCAGCGTAAGAATAATATCCTGAAGACATACTGGCATGAGGGTGTTCCACAAGTTGAGGTCAATTTCAGATTCGAGGTACCTTTTGATGCTACTAAATGGGGCTATGACCGAGTTGTCTATAGCGGTACTATTGACCGTGTTTGCGTTGATGATAATGGGTGGCTTTGGCCGCTAGATTATAAGACAGCCGCTTCCATAGCAACGCTTCATTATGCAACGGACCCACAAATTGGTGTCTATATGTGGGCAATGCCGCATCTATATGTTGGCAAGCAAGTTGGTGGATTCTACTATCAACAGCATAGGAAGCAAACTCCTAATCCGGGAAGAATCTTGAAGAATGGTCAGGTATCTATTGCCAAGGATCAGATGACCTCTAGATTGATGTATCGTCAAACGTTGATCGATGTATATGGTTCAGTTGAGCTATCTGGTGAAGGGCATCAAGAGCTCCTGAACGTTCTCGGTTCTCAAGAGGATGAATGGTCCGACGCTTTCATTAGGATCGATAAGGTCTATCGTAATGAGCGAGCAGCTCAATCCGAAGGCGTTAAGATCGTAATGGAACTAGAGGATATGCTCAATCCTGACCTGCCTCTATATCCAAATCCTACAAGAGATTGTGCAGCTTTCTGTCCATTCCATTCGCCATGTGTGGCTTTGGATGATGGTAGCGATTACAAGCATATCCTTTCGACATTGATGGAAAATCGTGAGTCTGTGTATGACTCATGGCGCAAGAAGATCAAATGGCCTTCTGGTGCAGAAACCGTTGAAGATGTCGAGAAGGTAGACGACTGGCTCGTCACAGAGTAGCCTAAGCCAGACCCAACTACCTCAAGCCCAGAAAGGATAATTCCAGTGGCAGATCCGACGAAACCTCAGACTGTATCAGCAACGACCCCGCCGCCATTTTTTATCACACCTCTTAAAACCGAGCATCGCTTTATCAAAGTGTTAGTCTACGGTAAATTTGGTGAAGGCAAGACCTCTCTAGTCGCATCTTGTGTCGATATTCCAACTATGCAAGACGTCCTTCTGGTTAATGCTGAATCTGGAGCAATGTCTATTGAAGAGGCTGAACACATTAAGCATCGGTTTGATATCGATCAGGTTCGTGCAGTCGACTTTAAACAGGTTGCACATATCCAAGAATTCCTAAAGGCTCATATTGCAGCACGTGATGCTAATGACATTATGAGGTTGCAGAAGCTACAGGCACGAATGTTCGGTATTCCGACTGAGTGGGAAAAGATTACGCCTACAGGAGAAGGTCTGTATCGTCTGCGTAAGTATCGAACAGTTATCGTGGATTCACTGACTGAAATCGATACGTTCTCTATGTATCAGCTATTGGGCATCAAGGTCGATATGAAGCTTGATCAGGATATGGATGTTGCGCAGTTTGCAGAGTTCCGTAAGAATAACCAGTTGATGCAGCTTCTTGTACGTGCATATCGCGACCTTGCAATGAATGTTCTTATGGTTGCATCTGCTCAGTACACACAAGACGAAATGAAGGCTATGCATTGGACTCCAGCTATTACTGGTAAGCTCTCTGCACAGATTCAAGGCTTTGTGGATATCGTTGGCTGGCTGCAGACTGGTAAGCCTGAAAAGCAGGGTGATGCAATTCCTCGCCGTCTGTTTATTCAGCCAGTAGGTAAGTTTGATGCCAAGTCTCGTTTGGCAAGTTTCAAGGACGCTTATATTGACAATCCAACCATGGCTAAGATCATGGCTGCATGGTCACATAAGCCAATTCCCGAATAATCTAAGCCCAGTGTTTAGATCAAGGTTCCCAATAGTGGGATGAGGTAAGTGTGACCTCTCAAATCACACATGGAGTGAACTATGGCTAAAAATACCTCTGAAGATGATGGTGCAATGTTTGAGAACGAAGCCGATGGCTTGTCGGTCGATCTCTCCAAAGTAGAGGCGCAAAAGTTCGAAGTGCTTCCGAAGGGTATCTTTAACGGTATCATTGAAGAAGCCAAGTTCGAGATGTCGAAGTCTTCGAACCAGCCGATGTGGAACCTCCAGATTGCTGTCACTGACGAAGGTGAATTCCAGAATCGTAAGCAGTTCACGATTCTTTCCTTCTCGGAGAAAGCACTTCCGGGTACCAAGGCTGCCCTTGCTACCTTTGCGCCTGAACTGGTTGAAGCTCCGTTCAATCCGAAGTCCGAAGACGTTCTTGGCTCGCTTACTGGTAAGCCTGTCAAGTTCAAGATCAAGCATGAAACCTACAATGACGAGCCTCAGTCTCGTGTTGCTAAGTGGATTGCTCCGGAGGCTGGTGATGGGTTCATGGGCTGATAAGTTAGCCGCACAAGGCTTTCTTACTGCCAATGGATTCGTCGAGTATCTGCGCGAAGTAGCTCCTATCTTGTCTGTCTCGTATCCAACGCTCATGCGTTATATTCAGGATGGTAAGATTCAGGCGGTTCGTGTCGGAGGACAGACTCGGATCTCTAAGGATGAGATTGAACGCTACATACACGCTGGGGAGGGAGCCGATGAGGCTCTCTCTTCAGACCCCAAATCATTGGCAGTACTTCGTTTAGGTGAGAGAAATGTCTGAGATCTGGAAACCAGTTGTAGGATTTGAAAGTCAGTATCTGGTTTCCAGTCTTGGTAGAGTTCAAACTATTAAGACCGGAAGAATACTGAAAAATACAATACATAACGACGGATATGAAGTTGTTGGGTTATATAGATCGCGTACAACTAAGATCAAACGGGTTAATATTCTAGTATGTGAAGCTTTTCACGGTTCTAAACCTTTTGAGTCTGCAAAAGCCTTACATTCTGACGACAACAAATTGAATAACACATCCGACAACCTATATTGGGGTACAGACAAGCAGAACACAGCTGATCGAATAAAACATGGAATAGGTGTAAAATTTGCAGAGCAACATCCTAATTCCAAATTAACCTGGGATGAAGTTCATGAAATGCGAAAAAAGGCTCAAGCAGGTGCCACCCAAAACCAACTAATGGCTGAATACTGGATATCTCAGCCATTATGTAGTAAGATTCTTCTTAACCAGCTATGGAAAGATCCAAACTATGTTAGATAGAAAAGCACTGGTTGTATTAAGTGGGGGGCAAGACAGTACTACGTGCTTGTTTTGGTCCATTAAGGAATACGGAGTTGAAAATGTCCACGCAATCACATTCAATTACGGACAACGGCATGTACGAGAGATCGAAGCCGCAACAAAGATTGCTCAGCTTGCTGGAGTCGCAGACCGTCATGAAGTCTGTACTCTTGGAGATATCCTCAGAAGCACTAGTCCTCTTGTCTCCGGAAGCGAGCTTGAGCAATATGCAGATCATCAATCGTTGCCCGGCGGTCTCGAAGCAACATTCGTTCCGATGCGGAACACTTTGTTCCTTACTATCGCAGCCAACCGAGCATATGAACTTCGAGCCTTCAACATCGTAACAGGTGTGTGCGAAGAAGACTTTGGGGGCTACCCAGATTGCCGTCAGGTATTCATTGAAGCTCTGGAAGATGCTTTCAACCATTCCATCAATGAACATGACGAACCTTTGAGTGGTATGCAGTATCGGTTTACGATTGAAACGCCATTGATGAGATTGACGAAGTCTGCATCGGTATTCTTGGCGCGGGATCTTGGAGATGAATGCTGGAATGCATTGGCTTATAGCCATACTGCTTACGATGGGGCCTATCCTCCTGTTAATAGGGATCACGCAACTTTGCTTCGTGCGAAGGGATTTGAAGAAGCTGGACTCCCGGATCCGTTGATTGTTAGGGCGGTTGATGAAGGACTGATGGAATATCCAGAATCGCCTAACTATGACTTCCTGAAGAGCCTATAGGTGAGATATGAACGGCAATCATGCATTAGATGTCTTGACAGGCAATAAGGAATTTCCCTTTGGGGAGATCATTGATGGGACACTGATTATCTGCCTGTCAGATGATCATCGGAAGAATGTTGCAGAAGGCTTTCGTAAGGTTGGCCGATATATTCTTCCTGGAGCCCAATGTCGAGGGCATAAATATACGACAATCATCATCTTCACCCCCCAAGTAGTCCAACTTTCCAACCAAGAGATGGCAAGGTTCCAGAACTGGATAGATGACGAGGTTCTACCAACACTTCATCCATCAGAAGGTAAAGCATATTATGTCTAACGCCGACAATAACTTGGTAATGGTATTCGATACGGAAACAACCGATCGAACCGACTTTAAGGCATCATATGATGCACCACAACAGCCAAACCTTCTGCAATTAGGATATAAGGTGTACGATATTGCATCTAGGGCAGTCATCTTCGAAGTAGGACATCTGGTTAATACCACTGTTTTTCCTTCGTGGAAAGGTATTGCAGCAGGTGCACAAGAAGTGCATAAGATCCAAGAAGCACATGTGATGAAGTATGGCCTAGGTGTTAGGTCTACAGCAGATGCATTTCTAAGCTGGGCAGGTAAAAGTAGCCTGTTCGTCGCACACAATGCTCCATTCGACATCATGGTTATGCAGTGCTTCTTGAAGCGTGCTGGATATTCTCCAGATTTCCTTCAAGGCAAACCAAAGTATTGCACGATGACAACATCCACCAACATCTGCCAGATACCTAATCCAAATGGTAGGGGAGGATTTAAATGGCCAAAGCTGAATGAAGCCTATCCATTCTTCTGTGGTAAGCCTATGGATGAGAATGCACATAACGCTCTTGTAGACGTTAATGCATGTGGGGAGATCTTCTGGAGACATGTTGAACGACAGATGGTGGCTCATATTGGTACGGAAGGATTCGCTCGTGGATAAGCTGATACCTAGTGATGGAATGGTTTTTGAATCTGGTAAAACTTATACACATGCACAAGGTCTCTCATGTACCTTCCGCCAATGGAGAGCCGAGTCACATTGTAAGTACCTACACGGCTACAGCCTACAAATCTCCGTAGTATTCAGATCTGAAGAGCTTGATATTCGTAATTGGGTAGTTGACTTCGGCTCCCTAAAATCGTTTAAAGGCTGGCTCGAAGATATGTTTGATCACAAGATGCTCGTAGCTGAGGATGACCCTGAACTTCCTAGGCTTAAGGATCTGGAGAGTAAGGGCCTTGCTCAGATAAGAGTCTTTCCAAATGTTGGTATGGAAGCGACAGCATTCTATATCTACCAATACCTTGAAACATGGCTCATTGATAACGGTTACAATCAAATACGCCTTGAAAGCGTTGAAGTACGAGAACACGAATCCAATTTTGCGAGGTATCGCCGTGTCTGATCCAGCAGGACAACTTGAAATGGAACGAGAAGACGAAGAGCGCGTCAGACAGAAGAAGATTCCGGTATCGGAAATCTTCGGACCTACGATTCAGGGCGAAGGAGCCATGATTGGCGTCCGTACATCCTTCATCCGCTTTGGCCTCTGTGATTACCGCTGTGTCATGTGCGACTCCATGCATGCTGTTGATCCTATTAGGGTTAAAGCAAATGCAAAGTGGATGACATCTGAAGAGATCGCAAACGCTCTGCTTGAACAGCATGATGGTATGAAAGATGTACCAAATGCTAGTTGGGTAACTCTATCTGGTGGTAATCCCTGTATTCACGATTTGTCAGAGCTCATTAAGCGGATTCGTGGTTTTGACATCATTATGGGAGAACTGAAAATTGCAGTGGAAACGCAGGGTACGTTACTTCCTAATTGGCTGTCTTGGTGCGATGTCATTACTGTATCTCCCAAAGGTCCAGGTATGGGTGAGCAATTTGAACAAACTAAGTTCATGGAATTTGTCCTTAGATTTAAGCACCACCAAGGATTCAACGTCAAAGTAGTAGTCTTCAATCAGCAGGATCTTGAATTCGCACAGCATATCAATTCGATCATGATGAGTGAGGGTCTTGGCGATAAGATGTATCTTTCGCTTGGGAATCCATATCCTCCAGGTCAAGATACTGGTAAGACTGATGCTGAACTAAAGTTGGATCTGATGCAGCAGTATAGTATCCTTTCGGAGGATCTATTGTTGATGCCTCATATGCGTAATGTCAAGTTTCTCCCACAGCTACACGTACTCGCCTGGGCGAATCGACAGAAGGTATGAAGATGTCTAATAAACCTAAACCACCAACACTTATAGAATATGGGGCGTTAAGAGCCTATACAATTGATACAAGTTTGGGCTTGGTTATTCGTAATGGTAAGTCTGTAGGAACAGTTGCTAACGATGGATATTATAGAGTTTCTATATCTTCAGGTAAAGGAAAGCAGCGAGGATTCCGTAGATGCCATATTATTTGGTGGGCATACCACGGTAAATGGCCTGAACAGGAGATAGATCATGATAATAGGACTAAGATAGACGATAGAATTGATAATCTGCTCGCATCCGATAGATATGCACAACAAAGCAACCGAGACTTTAAGAAGTCAAATCTTCCAACAGGAGTATATAACTCATGCGTACAAGGAAAACCATTCAAGGCTGCAATACAGATAAACAAGAAATTGGTGCTCCTGGGCAACTATCAAACAGTAGAGGATGCGCAGACAGCTTATATGAAACGTTTGGAAGATATCAGGCATCAAAATTCGCACCAGTAGCCCCATATCACATCTACCAGCAGTTTGAGGTAAATGACTATAAACCTGCCAACATACTGTTGCTAGCACATGATGTGGTGCAGCATGCTCAGGAGTATAAGGATACGTTTGCGTCGTCATTCTGGAATGATACAAACATTATCATGGACAACTCTCTAGTAGAGATGAAGAATGCTGTCGATATTGGGATGGTGTTTGAGGCTGGTGAGATTGTTGCAGCTGACGTAGTTGTTCTGCCTGATGTGATGGGAGATGGAGTAGCCTCAGCTCAATCCACAATCAAAGCTTGGGATGAGTGGAACTATAAGTTCCGTGACTATCAGAAGATGGTAGTGTTACATGGTAAGTCTACACAGGATTTCTTCGCAGGCGGAGAGATGTTGGTAGAAGCTGGGCTTGATCCTGATTGGATATCTATTCCACGTAAGATCCAAGGTGTAGATAACATCGATCGTTGGCATTGGATTGAATATTCCAAGATGCTCTTCCCATACAAACCAATTCACCTACTAGGTTTTTCGGATGAGCTTTGGGAAGACATTACTGCAGCCTCGCACCCAAGTGTGAAGAGTATCGATAGTGCAGTACCTCTTAGGCTCACATCACTTTCGGTATTGAGTGAGAATGCTGGACCTCGTGGAGATTGGTGGGAAACAGCCACTTTCAATAGTAGTATGATTGATCGTTGCAAGCATATCGACACTCTCATCAACCGTCTTGTCTAGGATTGAATAAATGGCAGGCTGCGCTGATTGTTACTTTGGTGGTGTGAAGATTGAATCTAAGGGTCCAGAGGACTCTCCATTCGTAATTGTTGGAGAATCACCTGGTGCAATGGAGATTCACTATAAGAAGCCCTTCGTTGGCGATAGTGGTAAGGTTCTACAGCGTGTTCTAGAGGATCAAGGAATTGATGCCTTAGGACTTGAACCTTACTATACTAATGCTATCATGTGTATGCCGCGAAGGAAAGATCCAGAGAGACTATCCGCAGCCTGCTTCCGTTGTCATGATCGGCTAGTAGAGGAAATTAAGAAACACCCACGTAAGATCATTCTTGCATTGGGAAATGGTGCTCTGTGGAGTACTACAGGCGACTTCGGCCTAAAGATTACCAAAGAACGTGGCAAGCTCTTCCGCAGTCCTCTTAGTGAGATGGGAATCGTAGCTGCTGTTCATCCAGCCTTTCTGTTGAGAGGTAATGGTAACTATAAGCAATTCCAGAACGATATCAAGTATGCAATTGACCTCTGTAGAGATGGAGAAGATGCATTTAAACTACCAAATGGTTCACGCTATAGGGTACTTCAATCGGCTGAAGAAGCCAAAGAGTTCTCTGGGGAATTACATAATTGTCCCAAGGGAACTCTAATTGCCAAGGATATTGAGACCACTGGGTTCAATTATGTAACAGATGACATTCTTTGTATGGGCTTCCAACATACGCCGAAATTGATTACCATCGTTCCAGGCGAGCTTATTACGGAAGAGATGTTCACTCATCGGGGACGTCAAGGATGGCATAACGGCAAGTTCGACATTAGGTTTCTCCGACAGAGAGGCTTTAAAGCCCGTGTTGATGAAGATTCGATGCTGTTGAACTATGCAACTAATGAACGTCGTGGAATTCATGATCTGGATCAAGTCGCCAGTGATAAGTTGGGATCGCCGAATCACAAACACATTATCGATCCCTATACCAAAGGGACGATCATCGATGCCGTCACAGGTAAGAAACGAAAACGAAATTACGGTGATATTCCCAAAGATATCCTATATAAGTATACTGCGCTAGATCTTGCAGATACTTACCAACTGATTCCGTATATCGGTAAAGAGGTAGCTGCATCTGAAGATCTAACAAGGTTCTATAATGATCACCTACTTGATGGATCCGAATATCTTACCAAGGTTGAGATGAATGGATTCCTTATAGATCAAGAATGGGTCGAGAAGAATTCCGTCAGGCTTGTTGCTGAGATGGATAAATTTGAAAACATACTTGTGGATCTTTCCAGAGAGGCTAATTGGGGAGAAGTTAATCCACGTTCACCTAAGCAGCTCAAATCCTTTCTGTACTCCCATCTAAGGTTAGCACCTGAATCATGGGATACTGATGACGATACACTTGAAAAGCTCCCAAGTCATCCAGCTGTTGAGGCCTTGAGAGGATATCGTACGGTTCAGAAGTCATATGCAACCTATGTGAGACCTCTAAAAGCTCCAGGCTTCATATCAATCAACAAGACTACCGGAAAGCCTAAGGAAGAGAAGTCATATCTCTACCCGGATGGTAGGGTGCATACTACATTCAAGTTGCATGGAACTGCCACAAGTAGACTATCATCCACTGAACCTAATATTCAGAATGTTCCACGTGATCCGTTGTTGAGAGGAATGTATATTCCAGATCCTGGATATTGCATTCTGGAGGTGGATTATTCTCAGGCAGAACTACGTTGTCTTGCGGTTCTTTCTGGAGACGAAGGCCTACTGGAGATCTTCAATACAGGTAAAGACTTGCATGTGGAGATGTCTATATTCCTCTTTGGACCTAACTTTACCAAAGAAGACAAGATGGCTACCAAGACAGTTAACTTCGGTATTGTGTATGGTAGAACGGCTCCCAGCATTGCAGAGGATCCTAAACTAGTTGCAGCACGGCTTAAGCAGGGCGGACCTGCTATTACAATTCAGGAAGCTCAAGGCTGGATTGATGGCTGGTATGCAAGATTTCCGAAGGCAAAAGCATTCATTGATAAGTGTCGTATGGCACCTATTAGAGAACAGACAATGACTACATGCTTCGGTAATAAGAAGCGTCCAGGAGTTGTTTCTCGTGAGAAGGTTCAGGATCTACAGAATGAATCTGCAAACTTCTTCCATCAGAGCATTGCATCAAACCTTACTATCAGAGCGGGTATTGAGTTGTTTGATGACTTGAGAGATAACTACGACACACACATCTTGAACACTGTACACGACTGTATTGTCACCATGACGCCTTTAAATAGTGACCATATTAAATTGGTCTCTGATATAATGGTGCGCAAGATGGAAGAGATTCCCTTGAGGTTTAGGGGTCTTCATGGTGTTCCGTTTAAGGCTGAACCTGAGATTGGCCTAAGGTGGGGTAATTTATACAAGTTCAAAGAAGTTGAACAGCAGTTTAATTGGGATCTAACTAAAATGGCAGATTATGTTCCAGCACATTGAGAATCTAGTGGAGGAATGGAAACTAATTCCAGGATCTGAGTAAGATTCCTGACTACATTGCACCGCACTAGACTAGGAGGGCAAAAATAAAGATGGGCGACCATCTTTTTGACCATTGATTTACTCTAGGGTTTAATATATACTAAAGAATAGCGAAATTAAACCCTAGCAGAGAGTGGACAGATGCAACTTAAGGTACAAGAAAAGAATGAGGTCAAGAAGTCCATTCCATTTAACGAGCTCCTCCAGAAACAAACAATAGACTACTGGCGAGTTTCACAAGCTTGGAATGGCTTCAGTCGTGAGAAGATTACAACCGAGAAAGCTTTTGGGCTACTTAATGGTATCCTGAAAGAATGTAATCCGTCTCGTCCGCTAGCCAAGCATGTATTTGTTCTAAAGGACTGTCTAGTAGAGTTCGGAACGAAGAAACATGTGGCTGATAACGTAAACACAGAGGCAAAGATAACCGTACTATGACATCAGCACAAACTGTAAACATAAGAGAACTGTTCAAACTCGATCCTACGATTGAGGCGTTCAATAAAGAGGCATATAGTTCCGTTGGAGGACTTATTAGTGATGTATGGCATGATAAGTATCTTCAGAGGGGTGAAAAGATCCCAGCAGATGCTTATAAACGAGTAGCTAAGGCTATTGCATCAGCTCCTTGTGAGACTGATCCAGATTCGGCAGAACAGCTGTTCTTTGAAGTGATGAATCAGAGACTCTTCTTGCCTGGTGGTCGTATTCTTGCTGGTGCGGGAACCTCGAAAGTGGTTACGCTGATGAACTGCCTCGGAGGAGAAACTGAACTCTATACTAAAGAGTTCGGGATTAAATCCCTCCAAGAACTTACCGGCAAGACTGTAACAGTTCTAACTCGTGGGGGTTGGAAGTCTGCCGAAATCAAGTGCTTTGGAATTCAAAGGCTCAACAGGATAGAACTTGCTCCGAGTAGATCTAAAAACCGTAGGAAGATTGTTAGAGCTACAGCAGATCATAGATGGTTTCTTAAAGGTGGGATGGAACTAACCAAGCTCTATAAAGGAGCCAAACTGGAAACATGTTCTGATTTTGTATCAGGAAAACGTGATGAATATCGCGCAGGACTTTTTCATGGAATAATCTTTGGTGATGGCCAACTACACAGGCAAACACTTAGAGAAGTTTCCGGAGGATATCCTTTGGGAACATATCATCATGTGTTGAGGGCTTGTGGGAGAGTAACCGAGCACTACGATCTATTGGATGAATATTGCACAAACTATAAACAGCCTGACGCTGCTAAAGGGGATCGTATATACTACCATCACGGATCCGAAAACTATAAAGACTTTCCGATTGATAAATCGGCGGATTATATCAGTGGATTTATTGATGGTTGGTGGATAGCTGACGGTCATTATGAAAACAATCAGACGCAACGTTGTATATCAAGCACCAACTATGAACACCTTGATTGGCTTGTTAAATATGCTCCACTAGGTGGATATATTGTAACAGGTGATAAGATTATAGGTAAGAAAGTAACAAATCTGGGAGTTGCTAAGGATCCCTGCAGAGCTGTTACTATTCTACCGGAGGAAAAAACTGGCGGATGGGAAGTAATTAGTATTCAGGAAGACTCTGTAGAGCCTGTGTATTGTGCTGTTGTTGATGATGTACATGCCTTCTGCCTAACTGAAGGACTGTATACGGGTAACTGCTATGTCAATGAGACACTTGAAGATTCTATGGTTGGGATTATGTCTGGTGTGAGTAATCTTGCACTAACCTCCCAACAAGGCGGCGGTATGGGAACTGCCTTCGAAACATTGAGGCCGAAAAATGCAATACTTACCCGTACTCAATCTGCTGCTTCTGGCGTGCTGCCTTTTATGGATGTGTTTTCACAGACTGGAAAAACCATACGATCCGCGGGTGAACGTCGTGCCGCTCAAATGGGCACTATTAGTGACACTCATCCAGATCTACCTGAATATATTGTGGCTAAGGGACTTGGTTTAGAGGATGGCTCTAAGCGACTGAGCGAGTTCAACATCTCGGTCCTAATCTCTGATGCATTCTTGGCAGCTTGTGAAGATGATGCTGAATGGCTCCTTTACTTCCATATTCCACCAACTAATCGCGAAGAAGGCCTGAAGCAATATGACTTCGACGATGACTCAGGAACCACTCAGTTTGTTTATGCTGTCTGGCGAGCTCGAGATCTCTGGGATCTTATCTTGGCCAATACCTATAAATACTCTGATCCTGGAGTCATTTTTATCGACAGAGTCAACGACCTTAACAATCTTAGCTACGTGGAAACCATACGCTGCACCAATCCTTGCGTAACTGGAGATACTATGATCCTAACAAAGTTGGGGCATAGGCCTATTAAATCTCTCGTAGGTAATGAAGTAGATGTGTGGAATGGTTTCGAATGGTCTAGTACTACCCCATTCTCAACAGGAATAAACAAACTCATCGAAGTAAAGTTTTCTAACGGGCAAACAGTTCGATGCACTCCAGAACACAAGTGGCATCTGAAGCGTGGAGTATATAAAACATCGGAACTTGGCATTGGTGACGAACTTATCTATGTCGAAATGCCTACAGTGACTTCAGAATCTGGAGAGTTTGCAATTGATGCATATAGTCAGGGCATGTATTGCGGAGATGGGACAAAAAATAGTGAGTATTCCAATCTCTACAAGCACAATGAAGGAATTCTAAATCGTTTAGTAGGTAAGATTTACAATAGAAATTGTGAATCACAACCAGGACACCGATGGATTCATGGACCAATGCTTCCTAAAGATTTTGTCCCAGTTTCTGGCAGTATCGAATACTGCATCAACTGGCTTGCAGGATATTTAGATGCTGATGGTTCTGTACTAAAGAAGACTACAACTAAGGTTATTGAGGCATCTGCTAAAGATAGGGAATTCCTGCAGCGTATTGGATTGATGCTTAATCGCCTAGGAGTTAACTATCGGATATGGGAAAGAAAAGATGCAGGATTAAAAACTGGATCAAATGGTAAGGAATATACGTGTGAATCTACTGCGGCTCTTATGATTGCACATAAGGGAGCCAATCAACTAGTACAATTGGGACTTAAATGCGAACGTCTAAATCTTGATAGCTTTCAAAAGGCTCCTAAGGGGATTGCAAGAGTTGGACACAAGGTTGTATCAGTAAAACATCTTCAACATACAGAAGAAACATTTTGTATGAACGAACCTCTACGTAACAGCTTCGTTGCAAATGGAGTAATTACGCATAATTGTGGTGAACAGCCACTTCCTCCAAATGGTACTTGCAACCTTGGAGCCATCAATGTCGCACAATGTGTCAAGTTTCCATTTACAGAAAATGCAGAGCTGGATATCGGACTTCTTGAGGCTGCAACTACAGTTGGCGTTAGGTTCCTCGACAATGTTATTGAAGTCACTGGATATCCGCTTGAAGCTCAAAAGGCAGAAGAATATGCAAAGCGGCGTATTGGACTTGGAATTACAGGCTTGGGCACATGTTTGGCCCAACTTAGGCAGCGTTACGGTTCAGTAGATAGTGAGCGTACTGCCGCGCAGATCATGAAGACGATTGCATTGGCTGCATATCGTGCATCGATTGATCTTGCAAAGACTAGGGGTGCATTCCCACTTTTCGATCAGGTGATTGTTGAGAAGGGATTCATTGCTGAGCGTATGCCTGATGACATTATCGAAGGAATCCTCGAGCACGGCCTTCGTAATGGAGTTCTGCTCACCATCGCCCCCGTCGGTACAGGAAGCATTGCTCTTGGAAACATTTCGTCAGGACTTGAACCAGACTTTAGCCATGCATATGAACGTAATGTTCGCTCCAAGAATACCGAAGAGTTCACCAAGTATACCGAAAAGTCGTACACACTTCGATTCCTAGAGTACGTCAATACGGTTAACAATGATCCTAGAGTACCTCGTACAGACGTATCATGGATGACTACTGCTCTAGACTTGGATATTCTGGATCATATCAAGATTCAGGGAGCATGTCAGAAGTGGGTTGATGCGTCAGTATCGAAGACAATTAACATCCCAGAGGATTATCCGTTTGAGAAGTTTGCTGAAGTATACCAGCTAGCTCATCAGTATGGCTGTAAGGGATGTACTACATATCGTCCATCCAATCTTAGGCAGAGTATTCTTTCAGTTCCTGCAGGAGAACCCCAAGTAACAGTGGCGGAAGCTAGGAAGAAGCGCGGTGAAGAGCTTTCCGGTACTACTTACAAGATCAAGTGGCCTTCACTATCGTCATCGCTATTTGTGACGATTAATTATCAGGACAATCAGCCATATGAAATCTTCTTCGCCTCCAAAGATGCTAAATTTGCAGACTGGATGACGTCTCTTACACTCTTGGCTAGTGCACTCCTACGTAACAATGTTGATCCTGCTGTAATTCCTCGTGAGCTACGTCAGGTGAAGTCTACTCATGATACTGGATGGCATAATGGAAAAGCCTATGGATCCCTCGTCGCACGAATTGCAAAGACTATTGAGGATGATTTCATCAAGCATGGGATTATCCCGGCGCCAGATCTACCCGGAGAGACAGTCGCGGCCCTTGAGAGCCGGTCAGACGTATCTTACAAGCCTACAGGAGAGATCTGCCCCTCTTGCTCCGAGCCTCATGTTGTCATGAAAGAATCCTGCAAGACTTGCAACAACTGTGGATGGTCAGAATGTGGTTAGAACGCTTTTGGAACTATTGGTTTGGTCCGTATGGATTCTTTGCTGACGCGGATGATGTTGCACTCTTACTGATGATCCTTTGTTTCTTCATTGGGATTATGATTGGATCAATACTATGAAACATTGGCAACGGGTAATAGCAACATGGGTATCGAATACGTTTGGTATTGCAAATCAACAGACTACACGTATCCGAGCGCTGAGGTTTATAGAAGAAGCAATTGAACTAGGTCAAACAGTTGGACTCGATCGTAAAGATATTGAACAACTATGTGACAAAGTCTTTGTAAATCCTCCAGGTGAGTTGAAGCAAGAGATAGGTGGGGTATTCACCACCTTTCTCGCACTAGTGGAGAATCAAGGCGAACATGCATTGGATTGTCTGATTCGTGAGTCAAACCGAATACATCAGCCTGACGTTATTAAGAAATGTCAAGCAGCTGAAAAGAAGAAAATGGAGGCAAGACTGAAATGACGGAGGTTTGGAGAATAATTCCAGAACATCCCAATTACGAAGTATCCTCATTTGGGAGGATTAGAAGAGGTAGTTATATTAAGTCTCTGATTCCTGATAAAGATGGATACTTTAGGGTGAGTCTAACAACTTTGGGGGAAGAGAAGTTGTACAGAGTTAATAGAATTGTATGCACTGTCTTTCAAGGAGATCCTCCCACGCCTAACAGCTTAGCACTACATAAAGACAATAACAATCAAAATAACAATGAGTCCAACTTATACTGGGGAACAAGTCAGGATAATTCTAATGATAGAAGTCGTGCTTCTAGACACTCAACAAAACTTGATTGGAATAAAGTTAGAGAGATTCGTGCACGTGTATCTAGTGGTGAGAAACCTTTTGCAATAATGGGCGAATACGGAATTTCCTCAACTACGATTCACAATATTGTACATAACAACTCCTGGAAGGAAATTGGTAATGTCAGATAATGTCATTAAATCGTCTAAATATGTTGACGGAAATCCCAAGACTCAATTTGGCATTGCAAAGCCTGGAGACTATTATACTCCACCAATTCCACTGTATGAGTATTCGTTAGCGCATATGCAGGGAGCACTGAAATATGGACCATTTAATTGGCGTGATGATCCGGTATCGATCTCGACATACTATGAGGCTGCCAAGCGTCACATGGAACTGTTCAAGTCTGGACAAGAAGTTGCATCCGATACAGGTATTCACCACCTAGCACATGCAATGACTTGCCTCTCAATCATTATAGATGCGCAACACCACCGCACGCTGATTGACGATCGGTTTAAGTATCGTGATCTCCACCACCAAGGTAAGCCTCTTGATGAAGTCCTAGAAGCTTACTTAGAAGGTTCGCAAGATCGTGTGAAGCGAATCCGACAACAGTGGACAGGCTTTGCAGAAGAGCAACGTGCAAAGCAGAAGGGGAGATAACAAATGAAGGCGTATCATGAACTACTCCAGAACATTCTTGACAATGGTAATGATCGTGGAGATCGTACTGGTACTGGCACTCGGAGCATATTTGGTGCACAGATTAGACACGATCTCCGAACAGGATTCCCACTCCTCACAACTAAAAAGATGTCGTGGAAACCCATCGTCATTGAGCTGCTATGGTTCCTCAAAGGCGACACCAACATAAAATACCTCTTGCAGCATGGTGTTCATATCTGGACAGCTGATGCCTACCGCATGTATAAGCGTAAAACAGGAACTGAAGACTATGTATATGCAGAGTTCGAACAACAGATATTGAATGATCCAGAGTTTGCTGCAAAGCATGGCGATCTTGGTCCAGTATATGGTAAGCAGTGGCGTATGTGGGAAGTAAATCCAGATTACGAAGCGGCTTCTTATTCTATAGACCAGATTAAGAATGTCATTGAGTCTATACGCAAGAATCCTGAAGGGAGACGTCACATTGTCACAGCATGGAATCCGGCTGAAGTCGATAATGTGGCACTACCCCCCTGCCATTGTCTTTTTCAGTTCTATGTGCATGCAGGCAAACTATCCTGCCACCTCTATCAACGTAGTGCTGATGTATTTCTGGGGGTGCCATTTAATATTGCTAGTTATGCGCTACTTACGCATATCATCGCACATCAATGCGGGCTTGATGTGGGAGACCTTATTATTAGCTTTGGCGATATCCACGCTTACCGTAATCATATTGATCAGATAAAAGAACAGCTAACACGAGATCCCAAGCCACTCCCCAAACTCAACATACGAGGCATTGAAAAAAATGGATACGAGATGCCATATCCTCCGAAGATCGATGAGTACGAGGTAAGTAACTTCGGACTTGTGGGGTATGATCCTCATCCGGCTATTAAGGGAGAGCTCAGTGTCGGAACATGAAGAATGGCGACCTATACCTAATTGGCCCTATGAAGTATCAAATCTAGGTAACGTACGAAACAGTAAGGGCGAACTAAAGAAGCCCACTATAAGTGATTGGGGGTATAGGACGGTAGTCCTACATAATAAAGGACGTAGAAGTTCTAATCTACTAATATGTATCCTAACATGTACTGCATTCAATGGGCCAAAGCCTTTTGAGGGAGCTAAATGTAGGCATCTAGACGACAACAAACTTAACGACTCTAAGAATAACCTCGCGTGGGGGACACATCAAGATAATATGGACGATCGAGAGCGTAATGGACATAAAGCAACCGGAGATACTCATGGAAGCTCGACTCTAAATTCTGATCAAGTTCGGGAAATTCGAAGACTAAAGTCCGAAGGAACCCCTCAAGCATCTTTATCCCGCAAATTTAACGTGGGTGAAGCATGCATTAGTAATATTATCCTACGAAAGACATGGAGAGAATTGGTATGAAATCGGATGCAAAGCTTGGTCGGGAAGTTGCTGAACGCCTACGATCTCTAGGGATCGAAACTCCTATGAAGCCTGAGTGCAGCCATTCTCAGGAATATATTGCCTCTCAGGTTGGTAGCATCATGGGGGCTTTAGGTCTTGATCTAACTGATGATAGCCTTCGAGATACTCCACGCAGAGTAGCGAAAATGTTTTGCGAAGAGATCTTCAGTGGTCTCAACTATGACAATTTTCCGAAGTGTACAACCATTGAAAACAAAATGGGTTATGATGAAGTTGTCTTAGTACGCAATTGTGTCGTGCGTTCTATGTGTGAGCATCATATGATGCCTATATATGGTAGGGCTAGTATTGGATATATACCCGGAAAGAAAGTGCTTGGACTTTCAAAGTTTACACGTGTTGTAGATTTCTTTGCATCACGCTTCCAAGTTCAGGAAAGGTTTACAGAACAAGTATATGCAGCACTCGTATATATTCTGGAGACAGAAGATATTGCTGTCGTGGTGGAGGCAGATCATTTTTGCATGAAGATGCGAGGTGTTCAGGAATACTGCAGCGATACAGTGACTTCAAAGGTGGGCGGTAGATTCCGTTCGAATCCAGCCCTACGTGAAGAGGTAATGATGTTGATCACCTCAGGAGCAAAGTGATGGCTACTGCTAAGCTTGAATTGCCAGTATCCTATATAGTAGTTACCGAGGATAATCTGGAGGAAGCAGAATCCTTTTGCGGTGGTCGAATCCGAGGTACCAAACTACCTAGGAAGGATCAAGTAGTACAATTCGATCCAACACACCACCCAGAAGCTGGTGAAGAAAATGCTAGAGTGGGAGATGTCATAGTATGTTTCCACTCATCCACTAAGCGGATATTTCAAGTATGGTCTTACGAATGGTTTATAAGGATGTTCAATGGCTAATCATGTTAAGGAATTGGAATTCAAGAAGAATGGGTATACGTACTCGTTGGAAATAGATGCAGAGGACCCACTTAATCTAGTCATCGAAAGTGTAACTACGATTGGTGGACCTATTGACTCTGATGTCGATGTGGATCCAGATGAGTTTGAGGATACACTGGACGACGATGATTGGGTTACAATTCAGGAAACACTTACAGCACAGGAGTCCAATAAGTGATAGAAGAGTGGAGATCAATCGAAGATCTTCCAGGATATCAAATATCTAGTTTTGGAAGATTAAAGAAACCTTCAGGTGAGATACAATTAGGAAGTACCAACGCTCAGGGGTATAGGCAGTTTACAGTATTGTCCTACCAGATTATTCATGCGCATAAAGAAGTATGTAAAGCATTTCACGGGTCAAAACCATTTCCGGAGGCTCAAGCATTACATAAGAATGGTAACAAAGATGATTGTTCCGAGAGTAATATGTATTGGGGTACTCATGCTCAAAACATGAAAGATAGGGATACTCATGGTAGAACAGTTTCTGGAGAAAATGCTGGATTAGCTAAGTTAACCTGGGATCAAGTTAGGCAGATCAGAGGGCTTCAGAACCAGCTATCGAGGCCTAAAATTATGGATCAGTTTGGTATATCTCAAGCAGCTTTACAGAATATCCTTAGTGGTAAGACTTGGAGAGAAGTATGACGGTACTTTCAGGGCAAACAATTCGCAAGTTGTGCCAAACAGACAGACCAATGTTATCTCCCTTTGCCGAACGTGGAGTATCAAATGGTAAAAGTTATGGCTTATCGATTGCTGGGTATGATATAAGACTTGATAAGTTCTTACGCGATGGCGAGGTTACAACCAACTCGGTTAAACTTATGCCTGGAGATTTTATTCTAGCATCATCCATAGAACGTTTTGATATTCCTGATGATGTTATTGGAATAGTACATGATAAGTCATCGTGGGCACGTCTAGGTATTGCGGTGCAAAACACTGTAGCTGAAAGTGGTTGGCAAGGATTTCTAACCTTAGAGATCACACTACATAAACCTAGAACAAGCGTAATATTGAACAGAGGAGATCCTATTGCACAGGTTATCTTTCAGCGTCTTGACGAACCAGCTGAAAAGCCCTATTCAGGCAAATACCAAAATCAAGCCGCCGAGCCTGTAGAGGCACTTAGTGAAAATGATAATGGCGAAAGCTTGGTAGACTCATCGGAAGGAAAATCAATTCAGGCCATCATACAAGACGAACATCACAAGCGAGTCATCCTGAATAAGTGACAAGCACCATCAATTATTTCGAGCCCGTAGGAACCAGAAAGGATAGTCAGACCAAAATGACCAAAGCTGCAACCCAATAAAGCTGAATAAGTGGGGGAGATGAGCATGGAGGCCGCCTTCCCATCTCCCCGTCGTCCTTCGATAGTCTGAGGGACGAATCTGTATTAAGTGCTCGGGACCTTAGAGTCTCGGGCATTTTTTATTGTCTGCGTATGCTTGGTGCACTCCGATTGGGTATATACACCTGCAGCACATCCGCCTGCGACAGTATTGTCGATGTTGTTCTGATCCTGTTGTGTCTTACCAAGGGTACCAGGAAGATCATTTCCTACAATACCACGAGCAGACTTAGACAACTTAGGTTCAGAGGCACTTGTTGCTGGCAAAGTCGTACAGCTTGCCGTCATTACGACAATACAACAACTTAACCCGAGCTTGATCAGCCTTATTAGATAATGCATCGATTGCCTCCATTGTTTTACGTTCTGCTTCAGCTTTAACAACGGCAGTAGTGGCCTTTCTAATACCGTTGTTTTCTGCTATGTTATATGCAGTGATGCCACCGATTAAGGCAACTATACCTAAGCCTATAGCACCAAGCATATATAGGTTGAGTCCGAACATTGTGTGGTCCTATCCAGCCTGAAGGTTCTTGAACTTGACTTCGGCTTCTTGACGACGTTCAATGATGTCTTCAGTGACTAGTGCAGAATCAGCCTTGATATCCTGAACCTGCTGTTTGACATCCTCAAGGTTCCAATGGCGATAGAGGAAGTATGAGATAGTGCCAACGGTTACGATACCTGTAAGGAAGAGCAACTTCTCCCAAGGAACATCATTAAACCAGCCAACAGCCGTTACCCCAACTGGACCCGTTACAGTCTGCAAGAGTGCGTCCTTCGAAGTATACCAAGGCTTCTTGACATCCTCAGCCACAATAGCAACAGGCTTATCGACGGCGACAGGCTTATTGACCTTCACGACCTCCTTAAATGGGTTCTTACCACCTAAAGCGATATGAAGTTCCTGACGCGTCATAGCTCCAGCAATACCGTCAACCTCAAGTTTACGTTCCTTCTGGAACTTTGTGAGAGCGGTCTTAAGGGATGCTGGGGTCTTACCAATTGAATAGCCTAGAAGCACTAGAGCACAACGAACGTAATAATCCATACGATCGCCGAGGCCATTCTTGCCACCATTGATACGCTGTGTTATCATTTCGATATTGTTGTCCTGAGCATACGTATTCAGAGACTTGCGCTCGGGATTGCCATATACCCAATACCAGATAGGCACCAAGCCTTCCCACGGATCCTGGTTGATTAGGTCGGGATTCTTCTCGAAATCGGGAACAGCACGATCCTTAATGTTCTCCCTGCACCACTTGGTAAAAGCTCGATAATTTGCTCGTCCGGTAAGTTGAGCAGCTGTTCTGCCCATAAACTTCTTACCATCTCCAGGCTGAGTATTGCCAAGATCTTTACGACCCTCATACCGCTTCTGAGCTGGAGTAGGCCCCCAAATCTCCTTGTCGTATTTGAAGGATCCAGACTCATGCATCCATTGGCATAGGAAATGTGGTAAGATCTGTGGAGCATCCAAGTTGAACTTAGGTCCGTATAGATCTAGGCTCGTGTGAAGGCTCTTCATGTTGGATTCGTTAGGTGCGACCTTACACATTTGTCGCAGTTGGTCAAGTGTTACTGCGGTCATATTCGTCTCCTTTGCTACATTTATGTCCAAGAAATGTCGATCTGGCCTCGCGCACCGTCTCCGCCGATCTGAGCACCAGTGCCAGAAGCGCCCCCGCCCAATGCACCGATTACCAGAGACAAAGACGCGCCGGGAGTCAGGCCCCCAAGGGAATAGGTCTTCTCGACGTAGGCCCCTGATCCGCCGCCGCCACCTACTGAAG
>OFRM01000233.1_pt1 | contig 24896 bp, 31 predicted proteins | sample 1543101 | NCBI WGS metagenome assembly OFRM01 (sample SAMN07774223, study PRJEB24372) | wastewater metagenome | isolation source: Exp Tend VB 0WW | collected 2016-02
ATCCGACCCTTGCCCGTCTTCCTCCGCAATCTGAGCAGCGACCTGCTTCATCGCGTCTTCTTTCATTTCCGGGCGACGATAGGCGTGGGCAATATTCGAGAGGTCGGCAGGGGTGAGCCGATTGCGAAACTCGTTCGATGTGTATTTGAAAATCCACTGCTCCGAGACCTCGAAAAGATATTTGCCCTTCTCCAGGGAGGATACCCCCTTCACACACTCGATTTTGTGCAGCCAGGGATTGGGGAGGGGCTCAGGAAGCTCCTCTTGCGAGACATCCTCAACCTTTGCAGACTCAGGCGCTTTCCGTGGCGCACGCTTTGCCGCCGTTTGGTTCGAGGCGACAGCTTGATGTGTGCCGCCTCTCAAGGTTTCCGGCTCCCCTCCGTAAAATCCTGGCGGTGGTCCCTGGTTGTCACGATTCGCCTTTCCTGTCTTTGGCTCTGGTGCCGAGGGTGAGGCATCAGGATCCTCGTCGAGATCCTGAGTCATAAACTGGCTGGCGCCCGTAGTAGACAACGCGCCGTCAACGTGTGACCGCTTTCGCGCCATTTTTAGGACGGTGTTGAATTGGTCGGCAGGGTTTTCATTCTCGACCTTGCCAGCGACCTGCTCAGTGATCGAAGGGTCGTCATGCTCAAAAGTGGCGCCACACCCACCCAACTTTTCCCAACAGTAGAAACCGGGAGGTTGACCATTCCGGCCACTCTTGCTTTTTCGGATTCCTTCCTTCAGGCACGTTGGGCATTTTCGTTCGCCGAAGCGGTAGCGGTACTTGCTCTCCATGGTAGAGCAGCAACCAAGACCCTGACCCACCTGAATGCCCGTAGGCGTATGGGTAAAAGTGCTAAGAACTTCGTACTCGCGGTGACCGCCTGGAAGGTCAGTGCGAGTCACGGAATAAATAACGCCAAGCTGAAAAATCAAACAAATCTGCTCGGCCCCAGGCTTGCTGCAACATGGCTTTGCCCCTTTCTTGGGCTTGCCCTGCTGGTCAAGCTGAAAATCCATGTACCCGTAATGGACACCCTCAATGAGGTTCTCTTTGATAATCAGCTCAAGGAAATTAAGCCGCTCCTTGTGCTGCTCGATGCTGATAGGGGTAATGGTTAGGGGTTTGGGGGCGGCAAGAATTGGAATGCTTGCGCCGTTCGTAAGGACAAGTTCAGTGCTCATGGGGGAACCTCACTTTTTAGTTCCGCGATTCCCCTCCCTCTGTTATTGTCCCCCTACGATTCCTTTTCCCGGCATCAACGTCCTGATTTGACGCTTAATGCTTAGGTTGGAGTCGCGGTACGTCGAGGTTGGGCACCGCGGATTTTGTTAACTACTGATTAGATAACATAGGTCTAGCATAAGATGCAAAACATTTTGTTGCAGGCTTAAAAAATAATCAGTCAAATTTCGCCCCTCCTCGACCCGCCAATCCTTTTTGAGAGGCGCGGTGACTGACCAACTCCTAGACGCTATCCAGATCGCTCGGGCCCAGCTCAAAATAGACGAGGGGCTAAGACTCAAACCCTATAAAGACACGGAAGGAAATTGGACCATCGGCTACGGTCGCAACCTTTCCGAAGGGATATCGATTGCCCTAGCTGAGCAAATGCTCTCCGAGGACCTCATTGTCGCACACTCCGACGCCCGAATGGTGGTAGGCCAGGTCCATTTCGACGCCGCGACCCCCAAGCGCCAAGCTGCCCTCATCAACATGGCATTTAATCTTGGGCGCACTAGGCTCCTCAAGTTCCGATCCATGATCGAGCTCATCCGCCAAGGACGATGGGAGGCCGCATCCAACGCCGCCTTGGCCAGTATTTGGGCCTCTCAAGTCGGGACTAGAGCAACGCGGATTGCCGGGGCGTTGAGGGATGGCTAAGCCGACTGAGTTTCTCTTTTTGGGCCCCACTTTTTCAAATGCGGCTATTCGTAGCTCGAATCTATCCCAAACAGAATCTCTGTTCGAGGGCCTTAGCGAGGTCGGACACACCTCGCGCAAAAATCGCCAATTCGGAGCTCGAGAAGAGTGGGAAGGCACAGACTATCATCGTCCCCCGGAGGTTCCAGAGCGTGCGCTCTGGTTGGCGATCTACAACAGAGCGATCACCGATGCCGCCCAACTGCCTAGAGCCCTCTGGAGGGCATGGCGAGAACAAATTGACATTCTCGGAGAGGAGGCCCGGCGAGTCCCGTACAGCCAACCGTACCTAAGACACAAAGCGCTGGAGAAGGTGATCGTCGCAAAAAAGCGCCTCCAGCTCTCAAGAGAAGCCCACGAGTGGCTCGATTCGTGGTGCTGTTCCGTAGTTCGAGAGTTGGCCGACATCGACGGAGAGATCCAAATCTCAGACCTCAGCAATCAGCCGTTTGATTTCTGACGAAACTACCACAGTGTGATCTCAACAGCCGAATTTTTGACCCCTATAAAAAGCCCGACGAATGGCAAAGAAGAAGGGGCGTGGTCGCCCACCGCTTCCCGACTTTACTCCTGACGAGCTCAATCGGATTGAGGGTCTCGCGAAAAATGGAGTCAGACAGGATCGCATTGCAGCTCTCATGGGCTGCTCAGAGACGCACCTCAAAAAGAAATGTGCCCCTATTTTGGAGCGGGGAGCAAAAATCTACGAGGCGCGATTGGAGGAGAACGTCGCGACCCTCGCCCTATCTGGAGACAAAGATTTCAAGTCCATCATGATTTTCATGGCCAAGGTGCGCCTTGGTTATCGGGAGGATTTCGGAGATCCCGGCAGGGAGTCAGAAAAGCGCTCCTCTACGTTCCGGTATCGAGTGACCGCTCAGGGTGAGCGTATCGCCAAAAGCTCATCCGAGGACGACGACGATGAGTGAGGAGTATACGCTTCACTTCGGCCAGGATCGCCTTTTGCATGACACCACGCACCGCGATCACGCGATCATCGCTGGCGTCGGCTATGGGAAAAGCTTTTTCGGAGCACCTTGGCTTGAGCATCGACGCTTGGAAAACAAGAAAAGCAAGCAGTTCCTCATTGTCGCCCCGACATACAAGCTCCTAAAAAAAGTAAGTTTCTCCCGTTATATCGAGCACCTCCACGAGTGGGGAATGCGAGAGGGACGCGGAAAGGCGGCGGACTTTTCGGTTAACTGGAGCGATCTCACGGTCAAACACCGTAACGGCCAGGAGGTCCTAGGCATCTCTGGGCATGATCCAAATGCCGTTGTGGGTTTCACTTCTGCGGCTGCCTGGCTCGATGAGCCAGCGCTTATGGACCGGGAGATCAGGCGGCGGGTGCTCAAGCGGAACCGCTGCCCAAAGGCAAAGTTTCGGCAGGTGCTCCATACTACCTCACCAGAAGGGCTGAACTGGGTCTATGATCTTTTCCACCCTGAGAAACTCAAGCGCCAAGGGGTGTTCTCGGAGAACGACAAGCGGCTGGTCTTGCATGGTAGGTCCCATGACAACCCCTATCTCGACGAAGAGTACCTCGAAACCCTCTGGGACGAGTTCGGCTGGGACGAGGCATACTATGCAAACTACGTCCTCGGGGAGTGGGTTTCACTCTCCAGGAACCGCTTCTATTTTTCTTTTAATGAGCAAAAGCACGTAGGGGATCACCCCCTGGACCTCAGCCACCCAGAGTTCTACCTGACGTTCGATTTCAACTGGGGAAAAATGGCGTGGGCCATCATTCAGCGATTTGGGACGATCTATAAAGTCGTTTACGCAAACAAGGCAAACGGGCGAAACGCAGAAGATGCCTGTCTACAGTTCAGATCGGCGTTCCCCCCAGAGAAGTTCAGGAGCTGGAGAATCTCCGTACTAGGCGACGCCTCCGGGCACAGCCACAGCCCGACCAGCAACCAAAACTGCTATCAGGTAATTCGCGACTCTCTCAGGCCGCACTATCCCCGGCTGACCATCGACGCGATTATCTCCAACCCGCTGGTCGAGGAACGCTCTAGAGTAACCAACCGTCTTTTTGAAAACAGCCGTTTGTACATCAACCACACCTGCACTAGCGTGATCGCATCGGCTCGAAGCGCTGAGACTGACACCAAGCGGGGAATCAAAAAGCCCCCGGGCGAGGACATCACTCACCCCATGGAAGCGGTCGATATGGCGCTCATTAAGCTTGAGCCGCCACGCATCCGTTACGAGTCAGAGGGAGTCACCTGGTAAAATGGCAATCGGCGCGAGAGTAAAAGTTAGGTGTCATCCAGAACTTCTCGCGGCAAAAGATTTCTATAAAAAGGTCTGCGACTTTGAAGACGGGACCATTAAGGCCGTCGCCGAATACCTAGATCGATATAGCTCCGAATCGGAATCTCTTGAGGGTGGAAACGCGGCGTACGCTTCTCGCCTGAAGCGGCTCTATAACAAAAACTGGATCAAGCCATATCTTTTGCTGCACCTGGGACACCTTTCTCAGGACATTACTCCAAACATTCCAACCGGAGAAGTTTGGGATTCCATCAAGAAGAATTCAGATCGCCGCGGCTCCTCTCATCGCACGATGGCGCGGGAGATGCTTATAAACTACATGCTTGACGGTCGATGCGGGGTCTTGGTCGACGGTCCTCCAACAAAAGATGTCGCCCCGAATGCACAACAAGCGCAAGCGCGGAAAGAGCGGAGCTGGCAAGTTCTCTATGAGGCTTCCGACATTCTCGACTGGCGGTACTTCTCCGATCCTGTCCGCATGGGAGAGCTGGCAGAGGTCGTCCTTCGTGATGGCGTTGCAAAGGTTGGAGATAAGAACCATCATCAGCTCCGGCGTTTTGTTCGAATCGAGGATGCCGTTATCTTCCAGGTGCTTCGCTCTGACAGCAACACGGACGATCTGAAAAAGTTCTGGTCCGAAGAGCAAGACTTTACGGTCATCGACGAAGGCCCGATCGAATTGCCGGTGATCCCCTTCACCCTTTTCGGACGCGGCCCCGATGATTCCTTTTTCGGGCTTATCGTGGACCTTAATCACGCCCATATGAACCGCTCGTCAGTGCGGTCAAACATTGTTTACAATCAAGGATTCCAACGCGTCGTGTTTTTCGGCGTCGAGAAGGAAGAGATCAAGAGAATCGGCGAATGGCTAGCGACTGTTGTTGCTCGACCAGACGCCAAGGTGGAAGCTGTCCCAGCAGGGGAGCCAACCGCGGCCACCGAAGAGATTGCATCCATCGAAGCTTACATCACTCGCGCCGGAAAGATGGAATGGAACCAGCTTTCTGACGACACGCGCCAAGTTCAGAGCGCCGATTCGAAGCGCATGGACACTGTCGGGCGTCGAAAGCTTTATGACTACGCTTGCGATCTGCTTGAAGACACTCTCTCTTCTATATACCAGCACCACGCCATGTTCGAGGGTGCAGAGCCAAAAGACATCAGCGTTCGGATTGAGCGAGACTTTGGCCTCGAAGACGAAGAACTTTCAGGACTCGATGAGCAAACTGCTTTTGAATGGGCTGGGCGCTTAAATGTCATTACGGTGCAGCAAGCGCTTCTCGTCAAGAAGATCGTAAGCATTCGCTTTGTTCCTCCGAAGGGCATGAGCCGAGAGGAATACGTTCTGAAGCTAACGGACGACATTAATAACGCCAAGCCCGTGCAGCAGCAGGGCGCTGGCAGCTTCTCGCTCATTGAGCGATTCCGCCAAGACAACACGCCGGGACCAGCACAATGATGATGCTCAAGAAGGTCCCTCGGAAGTCTGGCCTCTTTGATGCAGTCATCCAGCGCGAGGCCGATCGCGCTCGTGCGGTGAAGCGTTTAGAGCGGGAGCTTTCCGCGCTCTATGACGGGTACTTCCTCCGAGTGACAAAGTTCCTAAAGTCAAAGAGGTTTGCCACGCCCACAGAGGTTATCAATCAGCAGGCAACGATCAAAGCAATCTCCGAACTGACCAACATCCTCGTCGAGTCAGGCTATGAGGATGTCATTGCGGCATACCAAGACGAGTTCGACTCACTGACCACGAAGGCGCTTCAGTACTTCGAAGAGTTCGGAGTTGAGCCAACGCTTGCCGGATTCGACAAGGAGAACATCCAGGCGCTCGAAACGTGGAGAGATTTCACGGAGACTCAGCTTCGAGACACGATCAACTCAAACCTCATCGACCCGCTGCAATCCGCGCTTTTGCAGGTCAACATGGGGAACCAGACGCGGGAGTCGGTCGTCGATCGCATTCTGGAACTCTCCGACACGAAAACGCCTTGGATTGCAGAGGTCATTGTTGACGATGCATTCGCCCAGTACCAACGCGCGGTCATCACGCAGAAAGCGGATAATCTGGACATGGAGATCTATGTCTACCTGGGGCCAATGGACGCCATCACATCGGACCAATGCGAGGAGATGTTGACTGTCGATCGTCACGGTGTCCCAGGAATGCTTTACAAAGACGAGATCACAATGGATCTGCACCCCGATCTCACCCGCGATCCGCTCATTGGTGGAGGGCATCCCCGGTGCCGTCATCACTGGTCGCCGGTTTCTGAGGCGTACGCAGAGAGTCAGGGGTTTGAGCTTCGAAGACAACAAGAGGCGGCATGAAGTTTGAGATCGAATTCCCCGACATCGCCTTCAACGAAAAGTTTGCCGAAGACGACCTAGTGCAAGTGATGGGGCAGGAGTTGCAAACCCAGCGCACGCTGATTGTCTCCAATCTCAATCAAGGCAAGGGGGCGGATGGCGACTCTCTACGTCCTTATTCTGATGCTTACGAGAAATTAAAGGCAGGGTCTGGCCGGAGTACAACGCCAAACCTGAATTGGTCAGGGGAGCTTCACCGCTCGATGGACGTGAAAACGCCGAAGTCGATTAGAGACGCTGGAGAAATCACCTTCAAGGGAACACATAAAGGCGGCTTCTCAAATGCTGGCCTAGCCGCGTCCCTCAATGCGCGTGGCTTCACCGGATGGTTTCAGTTCGGCCAATCCGGCCTCGACCGAATCCAGAAAGCAATCATGTCCGCAATCGACAAGAATCTTAAAAAAGCCGTTGACGTAAAATCGAAAGGAGCACCACAATGACAACATCGAAAGATGGCACCCCCGGAGCCGGAGAAGGCGGAAACGCTGAAAACAAAACCGGAGAGCTTTCCGCGGAAGCCCTCGCTGCGGAATTAAAGGCTAAGTCTGAGGAGTTGGCCGAGACCCTAAAAAAGCACAACGATGCTTTTCAGGAACTCCGAACGGTCAAGACCGAACTGGCAACTCTAAAAAAGTCCGCCGGGGATCGAGAGAAAGACGACAACACCAAGAAAGGCGACGCTGAGGCGTTGCGGAAGAATTTCGAGCTCGAGCTGAAAGCGGCCTCCGACAAGGCCGAGGCAGCAGAGCGGCGATATGAATCCGCGGTCGTTGATAGCGGCGTTCGGATGCTTTGTCTTGAGTACGGTGCAGAAGATGCACAGTCTCAGCAAGACCTTTACGAGCTCACCCGGCCACATTTTAAGGCGGGAGAGAATGGGAAGTTGGAGCTCAAAGAAAGCCCGGCGGAACCCTCGAAATGGTTCAAAGAGCAAGCCGAAAAGCGGCCACACTTGGCAAAGAACTCGCGGAAGGGCGGGAGCGGAACGGGCAATCATAATGAAAAGTCAGGCTCGAAGTCTACAAGCATTCCGCCGGACTTAGGAACCTGGTCACAAGCGGACCAGGCGAAATGGATGAGGGAAAATCCCGAATTGGCAAAGCAGCACATGAGGAACATGGGGCTGTAAACGAAGAGGATGTAAAATGGCACTTGAAACAGAATTTAGTAATTATATCACCGTTGCAGCATATCTAGACTCGGCTATCGCGCCTGTGTTTCGAAGCTCCGTGGTCATGCCGAACTTAATGCATCTGGTTAATTTTCAGGGAAAATCTGACAGTGTCAAGCTTCGTAAGGCCGGAAGTGTAAGCGCCACCGCTGCTACCGAATCGACTACCCACGCAACCAGCGAGTATACCGAAACTTCCCCGGCGACTTTGCTTGCAGCAGAAATCAAAGTTTATCTTGAGTTGTCCGATAAGGCGATTAAGTTTGCTCAAGCCTCGGTGGATGCTCTTGCGCGAGAAGCTGGCCTTGCTTGCGCTCAGAAGTTTGATACCGATGCATTGGCATTGCTTGACTCGCTAAACGGCGGAACTCAGGTTGGGACATCGGGGGCGGATTGCACTCCGGGTATCTTGCTTCAAGCGTCATACACGGTACGAGCCGCTAACGTCGGATCTCCGCTTGTATATGTTCTTCATCCGGTTCAGATCTATGATGTTCAAGATGACCTAATCACAACTACCGCATCAGCATGGGGCAACAGCCAAATGTTAACGCTGATGAATGGTCAACCTCCGGCATCTAACGGATTTGTTGGCGCGTTCATGGGCATTCCGGTCTATCAGTCGACCAACACGGAATCAGTCAACACAAACGAAGATTGGGCAGGTGGCTGCTTTGCTCCTGAGTTTGCGCTAGCCGCTGGCTTTGCTGGAGATGTGTCGACCAAGATTGGGTACAATGTCGCAAAAGGGGTCACTGAGATCGGCGTTTCTCTTTGGTACGACGTGAAAGAGTACAACGACACAGCAGGCGTTTCTATCGAAACAGACAAGTAATTAAATAAGCCCTCGCAAGGGGGCATCTCTCACCACAGGAGAAAACAAGATGCTGACGAGTTATAACCAAGCGCCTTACCAAATCGACCCGAACGATCGGCCGTTCATCGCGTTTCGAAGAGTCTTGAATAAGGGGATCTCGAAGCGAACTGAACGGCTAGACAAAGAAGGGAAGATCAAAAGAGCGGCACATCCCGGAGAGTTTGAGGAGATCTGGGTAAAAGCGCTTATCTCTCATCGAGCTCCTTATGATGTTTATACCTGGGCAACGCCAGATTGGGCGCTGCGCCAAATGCAACTTGGTCGTGTGCCGGTTGACTACGGGAACCTGGATAAGCTTCCAGCAAACTATCCTCGTGAATGGCTTGAGAGAATTCGCGCATGTATCTCGGTGATCCAAGGGGCAGCCGACGCCAATAAGCAACTTGATGCCTTAAAAGTGTCTCAGGAGAAAAGTAATGAAGCGACCATCGTATCAGGACAGGAAGGACTCACGCGATCAAAGCGTGAAAGAGTACAAGAAGCACCTCGAACAGCAGGGCAAACAGCCGACACAGCGCGAGTGTGAAAAGTTTGTCGATAAAAACGTGAATCATGTCGAGCGGAAACATGGGTGGTAGTATGAGAACAAAAGCATTTATTTCTTCGCTGATTTCGATCCTTGTGACGGCGGTTGTCGTTTCGGCACAGACGATCAACGACGATCCGGTTACTCACCGGGCTCTTCAAACATTTTCGGCGGGGATCTCAACAACCGGCGTTGCTTTTCCAGTCGCAAATTATGAGACAGCAGCCGGGGCAGGAACGACCGTGGCTGACGCTACGGCGCTTTCGACCACAAAGCACATTCACCAACTTACCGGAGCGAATGGAACCGTAGGATGGAAATTTGCAACCTCGACCGCGGGGCAGTTTGAGATCCTTCTGAATGCTACCGCAGGCGTCGCCAAAATTTACGCGGCATCAGGCGGGACGGTGAATGGCGGATCTGCTGACGCTGCCTTTTCGGCGCTCACCGGAATCAAGCCGATTCTTTGCTTTTCGACTGCGGTCAATACTTGGATTTGTGCCTAATGATCACCAAGCACGTTTTCGGTCGGTCTATTGATTATCGGTTTTTCCCGATAGTCGACGGCGAGAGCGTGCCAGCTTATGAGATCGTTACGGCCTTAATTTACGCCTCGGCTCCAAGCCTAGCGCAAAAGCAGCATAGCGATACCAGCGGAGCGGTCGGATCGGCGGTAACAAGCTGGACCCCAATCAGGGCCGAAAGACAAGCGGCGGAATACAAGATCGTCTTTCCGGCTCTTGAAGACTCTAGCCCCGACGAGGAAGAGGACTACGAAGAATATTGGGTCAATGTTCGCTTTCGATGGGAAGAATCTGGGGCGGTAGTCTTTGTCTGCGAGAAGATATTCGTCTGGCGTCCTGATGCTCTGACCTCCGGCATTAACGTCGAGGCGAGAGATATCTACGCACGCGAGAGCAAAATTCAAACGATCCAGCGGCGACCCAACTTTGTCGATGAGAAGATCGAAATTGCCATCATTGAAATAGATCGAGTTCTTCGGGCCAAGGGTTACAGCCGAAAACGGACATTCGATCGGCAGTCCCTTAACGAGCCAGTGGCAGAGCTTGCGACGGCAGATGCTTGTCTCGACCTCGCAGAAGAGCCAAACGATATTTGGATGGAAAAGCAGGCGTTTCATCGAGCGAAATACGAAACGGCGCGGGACTCAATCCCGCTTGGATACGACATCGACGGAGACGACGATCCGAGTCCAAACGAGAGGGCATTTAGCGGAGCGGTGGCGCTCGAACGCTGATGCCAGTGTCAACGGAGGCAACTCTTAGGGCTTTGTTTGTTGCGACAATCGAGGGCGCTTGGGCTGATTTAGATTTTGAGGTCGAGGACGGAAATGTCCACGACTATTTGTTGGATTGGGAGATTGCGGACCGCCAGCCAGAATATTTGATGGCAAGGGTTGCCGGGGAGAACATCATCCAGGCAATCGGCGTGCAAGTACTAGGAGACGATCCTTGGGTCGCAGTGAGGAACATCACGGAGCGCACCTATCAGATCGAAGTAGTTGAGTATCGGGAATATGGAGTGAGCGGCGTCGGAGTAAACAAGGTGATCGATCACGGGACTGTAATCAGAGGGGCGATTCGGGCGTTGGGCTCAAACCTCTCTAACTACGTCGATCAGGTGATCAGTGTCAGCCAAGTTGATCTTCGTCCGCTCGGAGAATCGAAATCACGAGGACCATTGATCCAAGGGACCACAAGATATGTCGCAACAAAACGAAACCCAGACTTCTAAAGTTGTTGTTCATGAGCTGGTTGAGCGCCCCGACGGAAGTACGGGGATTGGGAACTCTATTGAAGTTTCAAAGGCAGAAGCGGTCCAGATGATCCGGGCGCGAATCGCGACGAGCATTATCCGGCCAATCGGTGAAGTACCCGCGGAATGGGAGGATGTAGAAGATGAGTGATTTTGCAACCAAGAATTGCCATGGCGGCCTTAAAAAGGGTTCTGCTTGGCACACCGAAGGGGATATTACCTCAAGCGGGATCTATCTTTTCTCCTCTCAGATATCGGTGTCGGGGGGCTTTGAAGATTTCCGACCGCGAGACGCTGGGCGCTCGGGAAAACGGACCTCCCAGAACCGCTTGCGGCACAACTGCCGAGTCAAAACTACGCACGACATCACCTATGGGCAAGGGTGGCACGCGCTCCTCGCTGGGTTTATGGGGACAGAGTCGACCCCTGCGGAGCAAACAGCGTCCCAGGGGGACTATCTCACGACATTTGATCTAGCTGACGATCCCAGCATTTTCTGGACGCTCTGCTATATGCGAGACACTAGCAGCGTTGCCATGATTCGATCGTGGAAGATCTCATCCATAGAGATGATGCTCCAGGAGAACGGAGTTGGAACAGTGTCTTTTGACGGCATCGGAGATTTGTGGAGCGACTCCAGTTCAAACACCGCGGCTGAAATTCAAGCTCTCACGCAGTACAACTACGAAAGCGCACCATGGGGCGGGGGTGCAAACCACTACTACCGAATCAACACGGCATCAGGCGCGGGGCTCAGCTCAAGCGACAACCAAGATGTGATCTCGGTAAAGCTCAGCCTCAACCGAAACCTGAAAGATCGATTCGGATTCCGCGGAACGAATACGCCTTACACCAAAGAGCCGTATCAGCCGGGAGACATCGACGGATCGCTTACGGTTAAGTACCTCGGGACGACCTACGATGCATATACGGATTATGTTTCTAAGCCATACAAAAAGGCGGAAATCTTCTTCGATGGCTCGGTGATTGGAACCACGATCAATCGCTCCGAGAAGATGCAATTTCCTTACATGCAGGCAGATGGAGCGATCCCGCGCGGCTACGATATGCCGAACAATGCGAGTTTAGTTGATCCAGAAATCACCTACACGCTTTTAAAGGGCACGGCTCCAACAGGAATGACTGGAGTCACAGATTACTATCGGCACACGTCGATTGGGCCAACTCGCTCAACGAAGTGGACCGCATAAAATTTGCCGGGGGCTATTTCTCTTTTGCGGCTGTGCTGTGGTGGCGGTCGTTGAGAAAGAATCCTCGGCATCTTCTTACCACAGAAGGAGATGCATATCATGAGCGCGATTGCTCGATTTAGAAAACGTAAAAACTTACCCATGGTGATCGATGTGCCATGGCCGCTGGAAAACCCAGAGTTTGTTTTCAAGGTTTCACGTTTTGCTCAAATGGAAATCCAAGGGGCAATGTGGAAAGCTGAAGCGATCATGACCGAGCGCGGTTGGGCGCGGCCAGATCCGGCAGATAAAGAGTATTTGGAGAAATATAACGGGGAGCAGTTTGCACTGTTCTTGTCCTGCGTCGTGGACAACATCCAAGAGCACACCAAGGGATGGGAGCACACACCGACAGATGGTGAGAAAATTCAGTTCTCTCCGGCAAATCTGAAAATTCTTTTTGAGTGTTTGGGACTTGGGGAGCGCCAGGAGATCGGCCTGGTCTGGCATCAGGCGCTTAATGCAGAGGGCAAAAAAAAAGACGACTCTCCCAATACGGAGAAGGCTTCCTAGAGGCGCTAGCTGACAGGCTCGTCCACGACCTTGACGGCAACAAATTGTCCTGCGGAACCTGCGTAAAACGCAAATGGGCGGCGGAATCACAGGGCAAGCTTTGCAATCCGCGTTGCTGGTACGAGGGGTGTCCCTACTCGGAAATCATGACGGACGATCTTACGGTATGGCGGTCGTTTTACTCGACACTAAAAACCCCTACGCTGGTCCCGGCTGTGCCTCGTATGCTGCGGCTCGGGAGAGCAACCGCTAGCGATTTTGACGTGATCGCCATGCTGGATGGGGTTGTTGCCAAATATCGCGAGGAGCAGGCAAAGAAGGCCTAGTTCCGACCCTGGCCCACCGCCAGGCCGCTCATCTTATTTGATTCCGGTCAATTCCGACCGATCTAATCAGCAGATCCCTTTATCTGGGCCCCTCCTGGGGGTATGGTGCGCTAACTCAACCACAGGAGGACCTATGCACCGCATTTTGTTTTTACTGACGATTCTTGCTTTTGCCGACGCTGCACATGCGGCGACCCGCTGCCCAGCCGTGATCGGAGAGATGTCCAACGGGACGTGGAAACCTTCCCGCGGAAACTACAAATGCTTTACATCGGCGCGAGATGCCAAGCGGTACGGGTTCATCCCCGCGCCCACAACGCCAACGGCTCCGGTTTCGTTTACGGGCTCAACCAATCAGGTCACTGGCAATTTCACGATCACGAGGCCTTCTGTCATGACCTACAGCTATGTAGGGAGTGATAATTTCATTGTTATTCTTCGGAGGGCGTCCAACGGATCTTGGGAGGATCTCTTGGTGAACGAGATAGGAAACACCGCGGGGGTTGCCTATGTGCCGATCGGTACGCACTTTCTCGATCTACCATACGGTGACGGACAGTGGTCGATTGTAATCACGCCGAGGTAGGAGGGATCATGCAAAAGTACCTTGCAGTTATTCAGACTCTGATCTTTCTGTGCCTGATCTATCTGGTCGTCTTTCTGGCTAATGACGGAATTCGGAAGGGAGTGGAGGAAGGCCTGAACTTCCATCAGACCAAGCTTCAAATCTCTGAGATGGAAGCGGCTTTGAAAAACTCGACGGGTCGCTGATCCCTGATCCCTAAAAAAGCCGTCTGACTTTTCCCAGACCACCCCCACACTCAAGGCAATAGCCTTGAGGTGGAGCGGTGGCAGGTGGTCAAGAAATTCGTGATGTCGTCATTAAGCTTCGGACGGATGCGTCAGGCGTTGTTAAGGGCAACCAAGAAGCACAACGCTCTTTTGACGGACTGAAGGGCGTTGGTCTTGCTCTTGGTGCCGGTATGGGCATTGCTGCGGGTGCAGTTGCCGCCCTCATTTCCCAAATCGACCGCGGTCAGGGTGTGAGCGAGTTAACCAACTCGTTTCGAAACCTCCAGGAGCAATCGGGAGGAAGCGCCGCGGCGCTCGGAGCTTTGCGCGAGGCCACCCAAGGCCTCATTTCCGACACCGATCTAATGGCAGCCTCCAATCAAGCTCTTCTTGCGGGGCTCTCCCCCGATCAGTTCCAGCGGGTTGCTACGGCAGCAGATACATTGGGCGACGCTGTCGGGGTCAACACCAAAACCGCCATGGATCAGCTCACGATGGCGCTGACCACCGGCAATGAACGTCTCCTGAAACAGTATGGCATTCTGATCGACAACAAAAAGGCGGAAGAGGACTTTGCCAAGTCGATCGGAACGACCGCCGACAAGCTTAACGAGTCTGGCAAACGAGAAGCGGCAAGGATCGCGATTCTCGAAAAGATGGAAGAGCAGACAAAGAAACTTGGCTCGGCAAACGACACTGCCGGAGACGCGCTGCAACGTGTCCGAGTCAACGCTTCGAATCTCTTCGATCGATTTGCCCAGGCAATCAACGAAAGTAGTAGTCTAACTTTCGAAATGAACCGACTAGCCAACGCTCTTGACAGCGTGGCAAATAGCGCTGATCCCGCTAAGCGTGAATTGAAGGCGCTCGAAGAGCAGATGAGCGCGCTCAGAAAAGCGCAAGACAGGGATCTTTCAACCGTTCCCTTTCAGCTTCAAGAAAAGTTTGCTCAGGGCGCATCTGCGGCCAGTGCAAGGCTTGGGCAGCTTCAGGGATTCAAAGACTTTCTGGAGACTAACAAATTGCTCTCCGATGTCTTTGTAGAGCTTAACGGAAGAATTGAGAAGTTCGGACCGGCCTCGCGGAACACAGCGGACGAGCTTGAGAAAGTAACGCAGCTTCACGACGAGTACAACAAGTTTGTCTCTGACAATGCCAGTGACTCCCTAAAAGCAAATTTTGAAAAGTCGCTAGCTGCCGGGAATTTTGAAGCGGCTGAAGACTTTCGTGCGCAGTACGCCGGAGCCGTCGACAAGATGGCCGATGCTTATTTTGCGAAGTTTGTAGAGGCTGGGATCCAAGTAACGGAAGAAGACCGCAAGAATTACATCGACAGATTTATAATCCCGATGTCGGAGAAGCAGGCGGAAGCGCAAAAGAAGATGTCGGAGAAGCAGGCGGAAGCGCAAAAGAAAGCGTTTCAAGATACGGTTTCCTTTTTCGAAGACATTCTCACGACTAGCATAACTGGCAGCTCTCAGAGCATCGAAGAGATCCTAAAGGACGCGCTCAAGCGCGTCGCAATAGGCTTTGGTGGGCAACTGCTTGCGGAGATCACCGGGTCGCTCGGAGGTAGCGGCGGAATTCTCAGCAGCATCAAGGACGCAAAAGGCTTTGGCGAGGAGTTGGCAAAGCTTCTTACGGGCGGCGGGGATCTGTCCTCTCTCCTGGGTAAAGGCGCGTCAAACATTGGCCCGGTGGCAAACGGGGCGGATTATGCCTCTTCTCTTTCTTCTTCCGCCACCTCTTTAAGTTCGATCAGCACGTCTCTGACGGCAATGCTGCCAGCAGCCGCAGCGGTGGCGGGAGTTGCTTTTACATGGTTCGGCTCTCAGGCTGCGAAGCGCAGCGGGAGCGGATGGGATACGGCGTGGAATACTGCGAACGCAATGAATCCCGTCAACCAAGGGATCAATGCCGTCCAGGGTGGACAAGAGGTCCTGCACGGTGGGAGGCTCACACAGGGGCAGCAGATCGCTTTGGCGCTTCCTACCTTCGGCCTTTCTTTTGCTGTCAATCCAGCAATGGATGCGTTTGGAATTTCTAGCGGAAATCCTCTCCTGGCAGCAGAGCGAGAGTGGCGAGAGGGGATGTTGGCGCAACTGGCAGGCGAGGGCAATGGTCCTCTCAGCATCAAAGGAACGCGCGGTCCAATCACTTTCGACCCAAAAAATTACAACATCGATACGTCAAACTCTCACAATGCGGAGGCAACAGGACTCGCAAGCCCTCTATCGCACATACTCACCAATGGAGACGACAAGCAAAGTTCAGACCTCGCCGCAATTTTCGCGAATGGCCTCAAGGAAGGGCAGAACTTCAACGAGATGATCGTAAATGCCCAGGCTCTCATGGACACCCTGGGCATCAATGCAGAAGAGGCAAAGGGTCAAGTTACTAGCCTATTTCTGGATGGCAAAATCTCGCTGGATGAGTTCACGGCGGACCTTGCAAACCTAAACATACTCGCACAAGAGGATCTCGTCGGGCCGAATAGCGTTAGCGACGCAATCAAAATTCTTGGCGACAACATCGATAAGAATCCGCGGGTAGCGTTGAAGGGCCTGGGGTTGGTGTTCAAGGAATTAAAGGATCAGGGCATCGATACGACCCAGGAGATCCACGACTTCATTGCCTTGAAGTACCCCGAACTGACTCCAATCTTTGATCAGCTTGGCGCGGCTGGAATCGACACCTTCGAGGAAATCAAGAACGCAAGCGACGATCAGATCGCCCAGATATTTAACATCATCAAGCCTCTCTCGGGCGCATTTGGAGACGCCGCCGACAGCACGTTGGAGGTCGGAGACAATAGTGAAATCTCAGCACAAAAAACAGAACGATCGGCAGAGCGCATGGTCAAGGCTTGGGAAAGAGTTGAGAGGGCAGCAAAGGGCGCTGGTATCGCAAGCGCTGACGTAGGAGCGTAGCAGTGATCTTCAGATCAGGAAAAAGCGTGAACAGTCAGGCGGATCGAGTGGAGCGTGCATCCGAGCGCATGGTCAAGGCTTGGCGAAATGTTGCCGAGGCGGCGAACTACGCACGGGAGCAGGTCAAGGGCGCTGGGCCAAACGGAGTTAACGACAACCGGCCACTCACCACGAGACGAAGATGATCCAACTCATAACAAATACAGTGTGGCGCGATTGTGCTCAGATTCTCGTTACGAACACGTCGCACACGGCGACGGCGGACGAATCGAACATTGAGAATATCACGCGTGGGCCTCGGCACTTGGAAGGCGCTATCTCCGGCACCGCGGCGCGGCGCATTGCCTATGTCAACAAACGTGGAACGCTTTCCGCCAATTGCTGCGTTATTACCAGAGCCGACCGGCTAACCTCCGGGTACACCATTCGCAAATATGCGACCTATTCCAGCTCTGCCACGACGATCGAAACATCCGGCAGTGCTCCAACCTGCATCGGGCTCAACTCAGATGACTACGTTACGACATTCACCGCAGCCACATCTCAACAAGCTTTCTCCCTTGAGAATGCAAGCACGTCGGCAAAAGTGGTGGGCAAGCTTTATTTCGGCACCTCTATCGATTTCTCAAATCCGCTTCCCCCGGAGATATCCCCTGCATGGGGCGTTCAGGTCGTGAAGCGTCGCGCTTACTCGGTTCGAGAACAGCTCGTGATGCAGTTTGAAAACGTGTCTCGCACACTGGCGCAATCGCTTGACCAGTCATATCGACTGCAAGAAGAGCCGTGCTTTCTCTACGACTCAGCAGGAACTCTTCTCGAAGACAAGCTCTGGCACTGCGTCCTCTCCCGCGTCTGACAAACCCCATTATTCTTCGACGGGACAAACGAGGTCTGCACCGTCGAGATAGAAGCGTTTCGGCTTCGGGAGTATCCGAATGTCGCTTAAGCTTATTGTCAACCACTTGGGGAATTCGGCCACATCCCTATCGATGATCTCTGGCACCGTAGCAAGCGGGGATATTAATAATCTCATTGCTGGGCCACGGTCGTCATACATGCGTGCAACCGCGGCATCTGGGGCTGTCCAGCCCGGCTATGTGTTGGGCGCGGATCTTGCGTGCACTCATCTCGTAGTAGCAAGAGCTGACCTCATGGTTACTCTCGCAGGTGCCCAGGTCAGAGCAATGCAAAGAAGCGCCGCGGCGGCATGGACTGCCGTCAGTGGAACAACCATCTCGACGCTTGCCGCTGGAAATCTCATAGGCCCAACATCACAAGACCTCGTCCTCGATTTAGCATCAGCAACTCAGTTTCGAGGCTTCGGCGTTGAGTTTGATTCGGCTGGCACCGAGGCAATGATGATCTCAAAGCTCATTGGCGGGATCGCCTTTGAATTTGGTGCCGATGTCTCGCTTGGTGGGGTCTCCGCTGAAAACATCGTGGACGACGACCGCTTCTATGTTCCGATGCGAGGAAGCTTTGCTTATGAGACAGAGCGAGTCATCACACTTGTGGTCGAGGCCGTTACCCGCGCAAAAGCAACAGCGTTTAAGGCCCTCCCGCTGCTCCTCCGCTGGCCAATGTATCTCTACGACGTAGACGGAGACATCTGGTCCCACAAGCTTGAGCACGTCATTTGCCTTGGCTGGAAAGAAGTTGTCACCAAGGCAGATCAGCACTCATTTCAAATTACATTTCGGAGGCTCAAGCATTACCAATGAGCACCATCTTTCAAGATCAGGATATCGATATTGCAAAAATCGTCGCTCAAAAGAAAGACGGTTCTGGCTCAAGCACGTTCTACCTGGGCCTGGATTACTGGGGCTCGGGGCTTCTGTATACGAGCTCTCCGGTTGTCTACCCTGTGCTGGCAGAAGCGCCTACCAACAAGCGTTCGTGTGGCACAAACATGGCCGTCAGGCACAACATCACCCTGAAAGTGTTCGCACACACGCCTCTCTCTTCGGTTAACAACACGTTTGCCGACATGCTGGCAACTCACGACTTTCATGGGGCGGCGGTCACCCTCTACTACTACCCAAAAACAGAAGACGGACTAGCAACGGATGCCGCTGCGAATGTGCGGCAAACGCTTGAAGTCGTGTCCACCGATCACCTTGTGGACGACAACATTATATCAATCGTCTGCCGAGATACTTGGTTTGAGGACAAAGACTTCGGGCACCGCCTGACTGATGCAGATTTCGGAACAGGGGTAACTAATTATTCTGATCAGTGGGTTGGAGAGATTGCCCCATTTATCTTTGGAGACTCGGAGGATGGAACCACTGGGGTTATCGCAAGCTCATGCCCACTTTACGACAATCAGCTCGTTTCGGATGGGAGTGGTAATACCTACCAGCGCGTCTATGTCATGGCCTGCGTCGCCGACGATGAGACGGGAATTCTTAAGCGGCAAATATACGTTAGAAACCCCTTCCAGGATCTAGATATTAGGCAATGGTTGCCGCTCTCCACCTTAAACAACACCTATGCTTTTAAGGCTCCGCTTGCTGGACCGACGACGCTTGTGGCTGGTTCAGATTTCTCTATGAGGCAGTGGCGCTTTGCAACGAAGTACGCCCCTGGCACGACGGCTAGAATGATCGGTGGTTGCACCGTGCGCCACAAGTGCGCCGGTACAATTACGGCGGGAAGTGGACAACTCATGGTGACGGTGAAAAAGGCTGTGAATATCACTGGTTCGCAATGGGCAACCGTGGGGAACGTGCTTGCTCAAGCAACAATAGACGCGACGGTGTTGACTGCCAGTGGGGTAAACTACAACTATTATTTTGAGAAGCCGTTAGTTCTGCCGCCAAACAATACCTATTTCTTTATCTGCGAATGGACGAACACAACTGACGATTCGACTTATGCCACTGGAACATTCACTAATGACGGAACAAACTTTTCAAACGGCGATACGGTAACGATTGATTCGAAGACCTACACTTTTCAATCGGTGCTTACAAATGTGGATGGAAATGTTAAAATAGGCGCTTCCAACACTGCTTCAGTGACCAATCTTTACCACGCTATCAATGCCTTGGGGGGAGCGGCCGGGACGGACTATGCAGCCTCCACTGTTGCTCACACATCGGTAACAGCTACTAATCCGACTAGCACAACAGTTCTGGTCACGACGCGGGTTACTGGCAGTGCTGGCAATTCAATTGCTTCCACAGATACAGCGGCGCATGGAAGTTGGGGCGGGTCCACGCTTTCGGGTGGAACGCCAGGCAATTACCCGATCATAAAATACGACGGAACCGACACATCTGATCACTGCTTTACGAACGATCAAACCGTGAACAGAGACGGATGGACGGACACCGCCGCGCGATTCCAGCTTCAAGTGTGGGACTTTGGTGCAGAGGGTGCCGTAACCGGAACGCCGATCGGTGATTATTACATCTACACTCAGCGGCTGGACAACCTCATGCCCGGTGTGAATCCGCACACGTTTGACGGGCCCGAATTTAAGATCGGCCTCGGGGTGACGGATGCAAATGGAACGTACGAGGCATCTCCTGGCGACACTCTTCAGAATCCGGCAGCGCTCGTTCATTTCCTTTGCAAGAACCCCGTCTTTGGAATGGATCTTTCTTCTTCACGGGCTGATTACACGACCATGGGCACGGTTCGTGGAACGATCGCCACGGGGTTGAGCCTCGGCTTTTCGGTTGAGCAAAGCATCACCTGTGGGGATCTTATCGAATCGATCTGCCACCAATCGCGGCTTCGCTTTTATAAGACCCGCGCTGGGAAGGTGACGTTGAACTTTCCGACGCCGCTCACTGGAACCTTTGCCGCGGATCTAACGGAGGCCGCGTATCAAGCAGACCTGCGGGTGCTCTCGATCGGGGAGTCCGATGAGTCTCAACTGATCAACCGCGTTGATGTCGTTTATAACGTGGATGTGTTGACGTTGAATCAGGATCCTGCCCTTGCCCGTCGCGTCAAAGATAGCCGGTTTCTCGGCCTAGAGTACTCATACCCCGGAGAAACGGGCACCATCAGCGACGACTCAACACGCGGGGATCTCATGTCTGACTCCCTAGCGCTTTACGGGGAACGCTCTGCCCTTTGGCGCTTCGAGCTCCATCAGCGAGGGGCTGGAGTGCGGAAGGTTCTGAACTACTACACCGACCGTTATGGATTCGTTCGATTGCAGTCAGCCGTTAGGGTCCTAAGAAAGCAGTGGTACAACACACTTGATCTCTTCTCTCAGGTTCGAGTTCGACACTCGATGATCCCGACGACATTTGGGAACCGAAGCGAAGAGCCAGGAAAGTTGCACGACGGAGCAGGGACGGAGGTCAAGGCTTACAACGAGGGTGTTCTCACAAAGATTCTCATTACAGGAGAGATCAAGGGGGAGATCCTAGAAATCACGGAGCAGGGGCCTTACATGACGATTTTAGTGGAAACAATGCACAGCTTTGAGAGTTACGTATGAGCGATTTTGCATCTGCAATACTTAGCGGGAGCACTGAGAATTCAGCGACCCTTGCGACCGTGTTAGATTCTTACCTGCCGGGCAGGGTGACGACAGCGCAAGTCTCGACCGTTCAAAACGTGGCAAGCACCACCCCAACCGCGCTAGACTCGCCGGGCTTGTCGGTGACGGGGGTTGTCGCTGACGAGCTTCTGTTATTCCTTTTCACCGGGACGTTTTCCTGTGGTGTCGCTGGGGAGCAAGTAGCTTTTCGCAACTGGATCAACTCCGACGATAAACAAAATTTCATGATCTACCGGGGCGCTGCCGTAAACACCGGAGGAGACGAGGGGACCTTATCCAGCTTTGCCATCGGCCTCGGATACTCTGGCACCGTGAGCTTTTACTCTAAGTTTTATCGCTATACCGGCGCCGGAACGGTCTACTGTAAGTATAGAAATTATGCCTGCATCCAGATGAAGAAGCGCTCTTAGTTAATCAGCCGTTTGGATTTCCCAAAAACTCCCCCAGACTTCGGGGTATGAAGGGGATTTTCCTGTTTTTCGTGGTGCTGCTTGGGCTGGCTCTTGAGGCCAGTGCGCAATCTCCAGGGGTGAGCCCTTATTTTATCTTCTCAAATGCCTGGCAAAAGAACTGCTCGGCTATGCTTGCGCAGTATGGGCGGCTTCCTACCGTCCGAGCTTCCGTTCTTTGGAACACGCCCGGCACTAACACCGATTGCTATAATCGCATGGTTGGGATGGCGAATTTTAGTGCAATTGAAATTCATCTCACCAACGGCCCATGTCAGCGAAACCGCAGATGTGGGAGGTATGAGTTCGTATTCGATCCACGCAACCCCGCGGCGTTTTCCGCTTATGCCTCAGATGCATACAATCGACTGATCCCCCAGCTCAGGCCAAGTCAGACCTGCTACATCTCGCCAGAGCTTGAGGGCAACAGGGACCCCGCCACTCGAAAGCAGATGATGGATCTGGCTTATGCCGCGTTTAAGGGTCGATGCTTTGCCGTTGATAACCCTCTCAAGGGCCAGCATCTTGGTATTCCCGGAACTTATTTCGAGCAGCACGGAACTCCAAATAGCCTCGGTGCGCCTTGCATCTGGAATAATGATGGAACTTCAATTTCGCCAGGAGGGGTTAGACAAACGATCTGGAAGTATGACCAGTGCGTTCTTGCCGCCTATTGGACTCTCTCTGATAACTGCAACGTGGGCCTCTCTGGTTTTGTGGATCCTCGCCTGCGAAGAAATTGTACCGGAGCTAAAGAAGCAAAGACAATCGTTGACGCGATTCTTCCGGCGTTTGAAGCAAAGCCAGCGCCTCAAGGTCCGGTTGGCTTGGACTATCGCGATCTCGTTGGATGTCCTGTTCAAATTCCTTCCTCTGATGGCCCTGGAAACTTCGTTTTCAAAGAGTCTGATACCAAGCTAACACCGAAGCGGCAAAAGGCCGCAGTCGCGCTCTTCCCTCGGAAGTATAAAAGCCCGGCTCGATTTCGAAACGTCTTTCTGATGCGACAAGGGCAGGTTCTAGACCGCCTTTTCTTCGCCTATTACCGGACAGAGGATCGATCCGATCGGCAGACCTGGGTCAGTCATCTCAGTCCAATGGAACTTCCTTTCTATGCCGTGCTTCACGCCGATTCCGTCTGTGTGATTCTCGCAAACCCCAAGATAAGGAATGATTGATATGTTTTGTAATCCATTTGTCACTCTAGTTATTCGACACGCTCTTGGCGCTCTTGGCGGCGTTCTTATTGCCAAGGGATGGGTAGACCAAGAAGCGGTAAACCAAGTTGCTAGCGCAGGAACAGAACTCATCACAGGCGCTCTTTGCACTGGTGGCGCGGTGATTCTCTCCGCTTGGGACAAAATTAAAAATCAAATCGGAAAGTAAGATGTGGATCAAACTATTCTTATACCTCTTGGCAGTGTCTGCTTTAGCGCTCTCACTTGGTTTTTTCATCGTCTCATCTCTCAAGTTGACGAGAACATTAAAGAGCTGTGGGGCAAACACTCGGGCCTCATCGAACGCATTCACCAAGCAGAAAACGAAGCTAACGAACACGCCATTCGAATCTCGATACTCGAACGGAAGTTTGACGGCTAGTAAATAGAGGAGTTATGGCGACATTCAATAAGTTTAATTCGTTTGTTGAGGCGGTGGCCGAAAAGAAGCACGACCTTGGGGCTGACACGTTTGTTGTCGCTCTTTGTGCTACGGCCAATGCTCCAGTGGCCGCAAACGCTCAACTCTCTGACCTGACAGTGATCGCCTACACGAACTTGTCTTCTCGCAGCGTTGGTACGGCGACTTCGTCGGCGCAAACATCAGGGACTTATAAACTAGTTCTTCCTGACCTGGTCCTTACTGCTTCCGGGACCGTGGCCGCGTTTCAGTACGTGGTCCTCTACAACGACACTTCTACGAACGACTTGCTTGTTGGTTACTATGACTATGGTTCTGCCGTGACGTTGCTGAACACAGAAACCTTCACGATCGACTTTGACGGCTCGGCAGGAGTTCTCACGATTGCATAAGGATCTTGAGTGGCAAGCGGAAACACACTTCTAATCTTTCGGCCATACGACAACGAGCCGCCGTCTTCTAATTACGCGACTCTCGACGTGCGGAACCAGCACCCTGTTTTGTGTTTTGACACGACAACCGGAGAATCGGCAGTTTTCACGGGCATTGTGCCTCGAAATTATTCAGGTGGGGGGATTACTGTTTACGTTCATTCTGCCGCGGCAACGGCCACGAGCGGAACAATCGGCTGGCTAATTGCGTTTGAACGAATTGGTCAGGGGTCGCAAGATATCGACTCGGATGGATTTGCCAGTAACCAAACACTGACGGCTGTAACTGTAAGCGGAACAAGCGGCAACGTGAACATTGATAACGTCGCAATCTCAAACGGTGCAAACATGGACTCGATCGCTGTTGGCGAATCGTTCCGATTGAAGATCACAAGAGATGTCGCAAACGACACGGCGACAGGCGACGCACATTTACTTTGTGTAGAATTGAAGGAAACGTAAACATGAATAAGCAACTAGAAGCAGACCTGAAAAAAGCTCAGGAACAACTTCCAGGACTTGAGCACGATGTGAGCAAGCTCACATCTCAGCTACAGCTTGCCCAAATTGCGCTGGATAAGTGCAAAGAAGACATTCGAATTCTGAGTGAGCAGTTAGGGGCCTAATGTGGCCAGGTTATTTACCAGCGGATCATCTGAATACCTAGAGCAGTCTAGCGACATCTCGGGATCTCCGCTCACGATAGCCGCTTGGGCATACCACGACAACACTACGACTCAGGCGGTCGTGTCGCTGGCCAATTCGGCGGCATCGGGCGATTATTTCGAGCTTCAATGCACAAACGCACATAGAGCGGTAGCAAACACCGTTGCTAGCGGTTCTGGGGCTTCTGCCTCATCCGGCACTGGCACAATTAATACTTGGCTGCATCTCTGTGCCGTGTTCGCATCTTCGACATCTCGCGCGGCTTACATCAACGGCGGAGGCAAGGGCACCAACACGACATCAAGAACGCCATCGGCTCAAAGCACGATCGGCATTGGCAGAGTGTCAGCATCGACTCCGCTTCGATACTTCGGCGGGAGAATTGCCGAGGTTGGGATCTGGAACGTCGCCCTTGATGATGCAGAGGTGCTTGCTTTGGCAAGTGGTGTTTCGCCCCTGATGATTCG
>OFRM01000234.1_pt1 | contig 24893 bp, 30 predicted proteins | sample 1543101 | NCBI WGS metagenome assembly OFRM01 (sample SAMN07774223, study PRJEB24372) | wastewater metagenome | isolation source: Exp Tend VB 0WW | collected 2016-02
ACCAATCCCCACCAGCGGTCACGTTCCCCGAAATTGATGGGGCCGTCCATGGCGGTCATGCCCTGTTGCAATAGCCAGTGTTTGGACACGTCAAAAAGCAAATCGGCCGCACGCTGGTCGTTGATACAGTCGAAGAAACCGACACCACCATCACCAAGCTCTGCCCCGACTGCGGGCGCCCCCTCGTCGAGCGCACGAACCGCGCGACCGGCGAGACGTTCCTGGGCTGCTCGCAGTACCCGGCGTGCACGCACAGTGAGCCGCTGCCCGAGGCGCTGCGCTTGCGGCGTGCGGGCGTGCGGGATATGTTCGACGATGAAAGGCAATCTGTATGACCACCCGACCCTACGTACCACGACAGCCGGCCCCGACGACGGCGACGATCCCGATCATGCGGTTTGACCCGCGCGCCAGCGACCTGGAACGCTGGCTTGGGCCACTTGAAGCGGCCTGCATGGACTATCTCTACAGCGCCGACGGGCCGCGCACCGTGAAGCACGTGTGGCACGGCATGCGCCACAGCGACCACGCCTATACCACAATTATGACCACGCTGGTGCGACTTGCGAGGAAGGGCCTGCTCAGCCGCCGGCGCGCGGGCATGGCGTATGTCTACGTCACAACCTGCTCGCGCGACGAGTTTGTCGAGTTGCAGATCGCCGCAGTGCTGCGCGGCGTGGAGGCGTGATGAGCGCAAACTATCAGCGCTTGGCGCGATTGCTGGCCGAGATCGCCTACAAGCAGGCCAAGCGGAATGTTGTGTTGACGCCGCACCTGGCCACCGAAGCCCGGCCGCGCGAGGCATACAAAAACCTGCTGATCGGCATTGACCAGCAGGTTTCGTGTACGGATTGGTGGGCCGGGTGGGCATACCCCCATCACACCCGTACACGGATAGCGGCGTAGGCTCTAAAAGAGGCGTGCTGCCGTTACACCAAGGATACGGAGTCGAACCGTTCCGCCCCATGTGCCGGTGTTCCGTCCATGGAACTCCGCTTGCGCGGCAGGAGTCGAACCTGCACCCTCCGGCTCCGCATACTATACCATCCTCTTGACAACTATGCAACACGCGTGTATCATAACAACGAAGCAACATTGCAACAGAGAGGGGGTGACTGTGTGACAAACCCTGAGACGGATCTGATTGGCGCATCCGACGCGGCGCGGTTGCTGGGCGTTGAGCGATCAACGATCAAGCGATACGAAGAGCGCGGTCGGCTGGTTCCGGTGCAAATACACTACGAGGGACTGCGCCGTAAGCCCTTGTTCCGCCGCGCCGATGTAGAGGCACTGCGCCCGCCCGATCCGTCGACCAACGTATAGGCCGGGCCGCCCCCAAGCAAGCCCGGCCCATTGAATCGGCCTGTAACCAATTCAAGGAGCAGTATACCATGATCGAATACACCAGCGACACCCGCCCGCTCGACGCCGATCCGCTCGACGTGTGGCGCCAGATCCCGGCCGAACTCGACTCCGCCACGCGCCTGCGCATTGAGCGCCGGGCCTGGCAGCTCCTGGCCACGCCGCACGTACGCGCGATCCGTGTCGCGATCTGCGGCGTCGCGCTGGCGATCGGCGGCGCGCTGACGCTCGCGGGTGCGCTGAGCGACATGCTGCCGCTGTTCGGCCTGGCAGCCGCCGCGCATCTCGCGGCGCTCGTGGGCTGGGCGGTGTGGTTTCAGGACTGGACATGAGAACATTCGCCGCACTACTCTCGATCCTGATCATTGCTTGGCTGGCGCTGCGGCTTCGGCCAGCGGTGCGCCAGCGCGTGTTCGGCATTGAGCGCGGCGCGGCGGTGCGGGTCGGCCGGCGGTTCGTGGCGATACGGGTGCAAATTGGTGGGACGCTATGAACAAAAACATTACGATCGACAGTCTCGACACGCCGAACCCGCGCGCCGATCATGATGGCCCGTGGAGCATTGCGCCGCGCCCGACGCCGCGCCTTACCTGGGATGTGATCGTCGCCCGCTGGGGCATGGGCATGCTCGCAGCGGGCGCGGCCTGGTGGGTCGCACCCGAGTGGGCACATGCCTACGTCACGGCCGCCGCGCTGGGCCTGGGCACACTGGCCGGCGCCAAGCACATCCTGACCGATATGATCGGCGGTGTGGCCGTGCGCACCTGGCGCAACGATGTGCGCGCGACCGACATCGTGGCGCCGCTGGGCCAGGCCGCCGTCGAGCACGCGCGCCGGCCGCTGCCGAACGTCAGCAGTTACAGCCCGACGCTCGCGCCGGCCGCGCGTGGCCCGGTGATCGAGGGCACGGTGCTCGAGCAGCCCGCTCAGCTCGCGCCGCCGCTGAACGTCGGCCCGCTGCCGATTGATGAATGGCTGGTGCGCCTCGACGAGCAGCCACACGCGATCTTCGCAGCGCGCACCAAGGGCGGCAAAAGCACCATGGCCAAGGTTGGCCTGCGCGCACGCGTCGATCGTGGCGAGGATGTGTTCGTGATCGACCCGCATAGCAATGGCTGGCTCGAGCTGCCAAGCGTCGGCGGCGGGCTGAACTGGCCCGAGGTCGAACTGGCGATGCTGACCGTGCTGGGCACGTACCGCCAGCGCATGGCCGAGCGCGAAGAGTATATGCGCGAGACCGGCCGCGAGCTGCCGCACGATCACTTCCCCCGGCTGACGGTGGTGTTCGACGAAGCGAACGAGTCGCGCACGAACATCGAGGCGCGGCACAAGGGTAAAGCGAATCCCTGGCCGTTGTTCCTCGAGGTCATGGGCTCGGGCGCCCGCAAGGTCGGCATCAGTCTCTGGCTGATCTGCCAGTCGGCGCTGATCAAGAACCTGGGGGGATCGAGCGTGATGCGCCGGAACTTCACCGTCTTTGCGCTTGACCACGCGACGATCGCCGAGCTGGTCGAGGAGGAGGAGCTGAACAAGGCGCGGCGCGAACTGATCGTCGAGCGGCTGGGCGGCGCGCCGTACCCCGCAGCCTCCGTATTCGACGGCCAAGCGTTTTTGCTCGACCGCACCGGCCTCGACCGGCTCGTGCCGCCCTCGGCCGCCGACTGCGCTTGGGGCGGCTGGAACTATGCGCAGCGCCAGCCGCGCAACGTAGCGCCGGTTGTGCCACGGTCGGTAGCGCACACACGAACAAGCGAGGTGCTACGCGCGTCAGCACCGGCTCAGACGCCCAGCGCGTTCGAGCAGTATCAACGCATGCAGTTCGTGGATCACGCTGCGCGCATCGGTTGGCTGGCGCATCACACCGACCTCGGCACGCGCAAAATCCGCGAGCTGGTCGGCTGCGACTATAACGACGTGGTACGCATAGCAGGTATTGTGCGCGCCAAAAAGGCTCAGAAGTAGGCGTTTCAATTCATAGCGCTATTCATAGCGCCCCGCTATTGAACAAACTAGGCCATTTTAGGCCAAAAAGGGGAAAACGATGACACAAACAACACAGGCAACCGAGTACATTGTCGCCGCTGATGCCGCGCCGATCGTGGTTGATGTCGTCGCCGACATCGGTAACGCGCGCACGGTCATCCTGGTTCGACGCGAGGGTGACGACGTGCCCAGCGCGATCACGATGCCCAGCGTGCGGTCGCTGCATGGTGCGTTTTCGTGGGAACTGTTCGCCGCGCGCGGGTTGCCGTCGCAGTCGTGGGCGCGCCTGGGCCGTGACGAGCACGTCATCGAGGCCGGCGGCGTCGAGCGCTTCGTCGGTCAGCTGGCGGTCGAGCACGTCGCCGCCGCGTCGAGCGGGCGCGGCAGTGATGCCCGATACTATGACGGCACTACGCTCGACTTCATCCTGGCCGGCGTGGCGGCCGCGCTGCCGGGCGCTACCAGAGTGAACGTGCGGCTGACGACGATGCTGCCGGTCAGCCTCTGGCAGCTCGCGCCGCGCGTGGTCGAGGCGCTGCGCGGCCGGCATCAGTTCCGCTACAATGGCCGCGACCTGACGGTCACGATCGCCAGCGTCACGGTCAGGCGCGAGGGCGAGGCCGCGTTCGCCGCGCTCGACGGCGACACGTCAGGGCCGGTCGTGGTCGTCGACGGCGGCGGGCGCACGGTCAACATTGCGCTGTTCCGCGATGGAGAGTTCCGCAGCGGGCGCACATTGGAGCTGGGCGTACAGGCCGCGCTCGACAACCTGGACCGCGCGCTGATCGGGCGCGGGCTGCGCAGCCTCACGCTGGCCGAGCGTGGCGAGTTGGAGTCGGCACTGATCGCCGGCCAGTCGTACAGCATCATTGTCGACGGCCAGCGCCACGCGATCGAAGGGTTGGCGCGGGCGCAGCTCGACGAGACGGCCCGCGCACTGGCGCAGGAAGTCTACGCCTGTGTGCCGCTCGACCAGGCACGGCGGGTCGCGTTTGTCGGTGGCGCGGCGCACGGCGCGCTGTTCGGCAACACGATCAAGGCGGCGATCCCGCGCTGCGAGCTGGCTGGTCTGCGCGAACTGGCGAACGCCTACGGCGCAATGCCGGGCAGCGCGCCGAAGAAAGGCAAGAGGCGATGAGCGAGACTTACCGCCAGACGATCAGCGACGAGCTGGCCAAGGCGCTGGACGCGCGGCGGGGGCTGCTCAGCCGGCAGGAGTTCACCACGCTGGCGCTCGTGGCCGCGCTCGAGCAGCCGACGATCGTCGAGTTAGTGCAGCAGGTCGCGCAACTGCGCGCCGAGCTCCAGCAGCGCGTACCCGCCGCGCCGTCGGCCGAACTGTTGACGTTTTAGGAGATCGCCCATGTTGCGCCACGTCGTCGCCTACACCGTTGGCCTCGTCCTCGTTGTCGCCGCCTGGCCACGTCTCGAGCCGCTGGCCACGCTGATCGCCAGCTGGCCGGGCGCGCCGTCGTTTGGCGCGGCGGCGATCGTCGGGCTGGCGTTCGGGCTGGTGGTGGCGCGGACGCTGATCTGGAATGAGTACGTCGAGAGCGATCGCAAGGCGGCGATCGATAAGGTGAACCGCGATCACGATGCGAAGCGAAAATGAGGTATTCGATGCCAACACTCTGGCCAATCATCGCGAGCGTGCTGGCCGCGCTCGCCGCACTGCTGCTGGTCCGCCGCCGCGCCGAGCTGCGCCCGCGCGGGCCTGCGCCGCGCGTGGCCGTGTTGCCGCCTGCGCCTCTGCCGGCGGGGCGGATCATCGTGGTGGGGCGCCCCGGCGGCGGCATTGACGAAAACGCTGGCCCTGAGCAGCCGACGCCAGATGCTGATCGGCTGCTCAGGCGCCACTTCTAGTTCCCGCGCGCCCGCGCCAGCCGCTGCAACTGCGCCTCGCTACGACAGCGGGGCGTTTCTTGTTGGCAAAGTAGTGCTTGACAGTGTAGCTACACTATGCTATTATGTAGCTACACCAAATTGGTGCGAACAAAACGATAGGAGCACAACATGGCAACCCCAATGACTGCCGCCGAGATCGCCGAACTGAATGCCGCCTACGAGCAGGCGATCGCTGCCGACGAAGACCATAATACGCATATCGCCACATACACAGTTGCGATTGCTGCTGGCCTGACGGTGGTGCGCGAGGACGATCAGAGCGGCATTCTGTACCGAGCCGCCACCGGCCGATTTGTCTACGGATGGGAGAGTGGAGGCTTCGATGACCAAATCAACTAATCCACTCGCCATCATCGCGGGCGGCTCACCAGCAGCCGCCCGCATGGCCACCGACGCGCTCCGGGCACAGCAAAGCGGATCTCCGATGGCGGCGGCGCGGGCGGTGCGGGCGGCGCGGGCGGCGCTTGAAGACCCGCGCGCGATGTTCACCGACGCCGAGCGGCGCGCGATAACGGAGATGTTGGAGAGTGATCGGAACGTTGACATTCGCCTTCGCGTCACGGCCGAAGAAAAGCAGGCCGTTCAGGCAATGGCGGATATCGCAGGTGTTTCGGTGAGCGAGTTGATCCGGCAGCGCCTCGGCCTGTCGTAATCAACACACAAGCCCCTGATCTCATGAGTGAGATCAGGGGCTTGTGTGTTTTTATGAGGCTTCAATTATTAAACGCAGCTCGACGCGTTTTTCGTACATGCAAACCTACGGCTTTGACACCCATCCCGGCACGGTCTTCGCTAGGATGCGGGCGCCGGCCCCGGTCGTTGCGAACACCACCACCACCAGCCGCCCGTCGGGCTGCACGCATAGGTTGCCCTGCCCGCCCACGTGCTGCCAGGCGATGCTGATCGCACCGCTCCAATCCTGGCGGTAGACGACGTACTGGTACACGGCGCCCAACTTGGTCTGCACGCCCCAGAACTGATTGCCGGCGGCATCGACGAAATACGACGGCTGGACGCCGCCCTGATTTTCGCCGCCCTGTGGCGTTGCACCGGGAAACTCGGCCATGATATCCTCCTAGAGCACATACAGCGCCGGCGCGATCTCAATCGTGCCCGGTGTGCCAACCTTTGCGATACTGAGATAGGCCACGCTAAACGCGCTGGCTACCCAGCGCGCGGTCACAAACGTGGTGAGCGCGAGCGGCAGCCACTGCCCGGCCGCGAGCGCGCTGGTAGTCACGCTGCCCTGTGAAAAGGCAAACCCGGCCGGCCCAATGATGTACAGGGTGATGCTCCAGTAGTTCGCGCCGTCGTTCGTGGGACGACAGTACACGCTCAGCGCCAGCCGCGCCGGCGTGCAGTCGCGCCAGATCGGCGCCACGAACGGGTTGCCGTTCGCACTAAACGGCGACACAACGCCGTCGCGCGCCGCGAACGGCAGCAGCGTCATCGTGCGCTCGCCCACCTCGGTCTGGCCAACGCGGCGCTGTGTGTCACGGAGTGCGGCCGCATCGCTCATTCGACGCTCCTCAGCACCACCTGTACCCGCCGCACCCCGCCGCCGATTGTCTCGTGGATTACGTCCAGGCGACAGTCGAACAGCTGGCGCGTGCGCGGGTGCTCGGCGGTCACGATGTCGCCGAGATCGAACTGGACGCCGCGTGTAGTTGCGGGCGTCTCGATCAGATCTGCGGTGAAGGTTGTCAGCGGCCGCGCCGCCTCAAGCGCCGCGTCGGCCTCGTCGGCCAGTGCCGCGTCGGTATCGATGTTCGACATATCGACAAAACGCTCGATCCGTCCAAATGGCGACACGGCCGCGCGCGCCGCGCTGAACGCGGTCTGGATGCGCCGGTCAATCCGCTCGCCCGCGCCGCCGGCGTCGGTGAACGTGGCCTCGTCGTGATAGTCGATCGTGAGCGTGGCGTTTTCGAGATTCCCGCGCGACTCACTCAAAATCACCGGATCGGCGCTGTTGACCGTGTGGTCGACGCCGCGCTGGCCGGTGTAGGTGCGCAGCTCCAGCGTGCTCTCGGTCGGCGCGATGATCTCACATGTCAGGTACGTGCCGGCGGTGTCGCTGGCGTCGCACAGCTCTCGCGCCACGTCCAGCAGCACCCGCCGTGCGGCGGCCTTCGCGATGCTGGCGCCCTGGCCGAGATCGGCCTGCACGGAGACGTACGCGCTCAGATCGGCCTGGGTTTCCACGCCGTCGCGGACGGCTGGCGCGATCAGCGCGCCGGCATTCTCGCGCCAGAACGCCTTGATCTGATCGTCGGCCGGCGCCGCCGCTTTGTCGGCGTAGGATGAGCCGGCATAGTAGGCCACGATCCGCCGGGCCAGCAGTCCCGTGGCGTGATAGGCGCGAACAAACGTGCTGCCCGAGCGGTAGGCCACGGTCTCAATCAGGTAGATCGCGCCATTGTCGAGGTACGGCGGCTGCCCGTTCAGCGCGCGCCACACGCCGATCCGGCCGTCGCGCCGCAGCAGGCTGGTATCGAACGCGGAGTCCAGCGTCAGCTCGAGCACGCCGACTGCGCCCGGCGAGCAGTTCAGCACGTAGTCGAACTGCGTATAGTCGGCGATCGTGGCCAGGTGCTGGCCGAACGGATCGGCCAGTCGGCAAACGGTCAGCACGCTCATGGCACGTCGTCCAGGCTGGCATAGGTCGGATACCAGCTGATGGTGATCGCGTTAATCCCCGACGGCGCAAACGCCGCGATCACGTTCTCGCCGGGCATCAGGAAAAAATCAGCCTCGTTCGAGCCTGGCAGGATGGCGCGCGCCACGTTGCCGAGCGCCGCGCTGGTGAACGAGAGATTATCCGGCTGAAACGACAGGATCGCCACGTCGCCCGGCGGGATGCTGAGGTTCAAATAGACCGAGCGGCCAGTCGTGAGATTGCGCAGCAGGAATACCTGGCCGTTCCCGCCGGCCGACGGCCCGCTGATGCGGAATGTCGGGTAGCTGCGCGCGGTGCCAGGGTTTGTGATTGTCGTCCGCGCGGCTGCGACAGCGGAGCCGCTGCGATCGTGGCCGACGATCAGCGTCCCGTCGGGCTTGGTCAGCAGCGCATAGACCACTGGCGTGCCCGGCAGATCGATGTCGGGCGCCAGCCAGGTGCTGCCGTTCCAAAGCGCAAATCCGTCCGGCAGCAGCGGGCCAGGCTGCACAATCGTAAAGCCTCCGCCGGCGTACAGCCCCAGCGGCGTCGACGTGAGCGCATAGACCGCGCCTGACAACCCTCCGCCCAGCGTCGACCAGGTGACACCGTTCCATGATTGGATATACGGTGCGCCGTCGCCGCCGGCATAGAGGATGCCGTTCGGGCCGTAGGCGAGCGCGTAGATCGGGATCATTGCCGGCGTCCCCATGGCCGCCCAGGCGCTGCCGTCCCATCGCGCGATGTTCGTGGCCGCGATCCCGCCGGCCGTGCTAAACGTCCCGGCCACAACCATGTCGCCGTTCGGTGCGCGGGTCAGCGCGAGCGCGCCGTCGGAGACGCCGACCGACAGGCCGCTCCCCAGCGCGGAGAATGCGCTGCCGTCCCATTTTGCGATGTGCGAGGCGGCCACGCCGCCGGCGGTGGTGAAGCGCCCGGCGACGTAGATCGCCCCATCCGCGCCGATTGCGAGCGCGCGGCCGATCAGCCCGGCGCCGCCGGTGAGCCCGGTGCTCATCGCCGACCATGCGCCGCCAGCCCACTTGGCGATCCGCGATGTGTTTGCAACCCCGCCCATGCTGGTAAAATCACCCGCCGCATACACGATCCCGCTGGCGTCGACGACGATCGCATACACCACGCCACCGACCGCCGCGCCCGTGCCCATGGCTGACCACGCGCTGCCGTCCCATTTCGCAATGGCGTTCGTGTTTGCAACTCCGCCCATGCTGTTAAACAGGCCACCGGCGTACAGCGTCCCATCGGGGCCGTAGGCCAGTGCGGTGACCGCTCCATTGCCGCCCGTCCCCATGGCCGCCCAGGCCCCTGCCGCCGAGCGCTGCACGATACGGTTCGCATTCGCAACCGACGTGGAGAGCGTCAGACCGGCCCCGCGCGTGGTCGAGGCGACGACGTACGGCGCATACTGCACAAACCCGAGCGCCACATCTTCCATGTACGGGTTGGTGTGGTTGCCGTCCAATCCGCTCTGGTATTTCGCGTCGATCTGCACCACGGCCGACACCACCGCGCCGGCGTCGTCCTCGCGCCAGTAGCGCAGCCGCAATAGCTGATCGAGCGCGCTGGCATCGCGGTCGAGCGCCGCCGCCAGGTCGCCGCGCGCCGCGCGCAGCTGGAGATCCGTCGGCGCCTCGATCCGCCCGGCGAGCGTCAGCTGGCGCGTTGGCTTGCGCGTGTAGTCGGGGTACGCCCCGTCGAGCCGGGCGTAATCGGTGGCCACGTTCTGCGGCACCGCCAGCCCCAGCCCGATAATCGCGGTCAAGAGAAAATTGTAATAGCTGAGTGGCATCACCATCCCTCCGGCGCGGGTCTGCGCGCTGCGATAGCTCGTGCTCAGGTGCGGCGTGCCATTCCAGCCGTAGGCCGGCGGCGCCTGGTTCGCCAGCAGGCCCTGTTGGTCGCCGTCAATATAGGTGCTGTAGGTTTCGCCGGGCTGGATCACCTCGACCTGCACCGCGTCGAGGTACAGCACATCCGCGCCGGCCGCCAGCGCGCCGACGAATAGATAGTAGGTGGCGGTCGTCGGCGGCGCGGCGTACCACACCACCTGCTGCGGCTGCCCGGTGGCGACCACCACAGCGCGCGCGACTGTGCCGCCGCCGCCGTCCTCGATCTGAAATCGGTAGCGCCGGCCGGGCGTGCCCTGAAACCAGCACGAGCACGCCCGCACCTCGCCGGCGGTGATCGCCAGCGAGGTGTAGCGCGCGCCGTCGTTGGCCCCGCTCATCGTGATCTGCAGGCTGGCCGCGCCAGCCACCTGCCAGGTGGTGACCCGCGCGATACTGGCGCCGCCGACGGCCGCCCAGCGGGTCGTGCCGACTTCAAACGACGGATTGAGCACCTCGTTGGTGCGCGCGATCGGGATGAGCACGGCAAACACGTGGCCCGCCAGCGGCATACGCGCGGGCGTGCTCGGCAGTGCGCCGTGGCGGGCCACGCTCATGGCAGCACCGCCAGGGCGATCGCCGCCGACGCCTGAATCGCGCCGGGGCTGTTGTTGGTGTAGATCGGCATATTGAGTGTCCTGCTGTTGTCGATCGCCGTTGATGTGCCGCCACCCGCCAGCAGCTGCTGGGCGCTCGCGGGCGGGGCTACGGTCAGCGTCTGAAACAGACTATCGATCTGCGGGTTCACCTCGGTTTTCAGCGCGTCGCCGATGCCGCGCAGGCCGATCTCCCACGGCGTCGGGCTGCCCGGCGTCAGCCAGTCCGGCAGCGACAGCTTGCTGATGCTGTCGGCCAGATCGGAGAGCCATGTGATTGCATCGCGAATCGCGCCGGTGATGCCCTCGACGCCGCCGGTCACGTCGCCGAGCCAGCCAGTAAACCGTTGCAGGATCGGCCCGAGCGTGTCGCTAATCCAGCCGCCAGCCTTTTTGAGCGCCGGCCACAGAATGTTCTCCCACAGCGCCGCCAGTGCCTCCACCGCCTTGCCCACGGTCGCGCTGAGCACGTCGCCGAGCACCTTGAGCAGCGGGATCAGGTTGGCGTTCACGAAGTCGTAGACCTTGCCGAGCGCCGGAAACAGCGTTTTGGAGAGGAAGTCGGCCAGCTTCTGCACCGCCGGCGGCACGTTGTCGCGCAGCCAGACCGCCACCTCCGAGAGCACCGGCAGCAGCAGCGTGGTAAACGCATTCCAGAGCAGCTTGCCGGCCGGGATCAGCACGTTTGTAAAGAAGCTCGCGGCCACCTGGAGCGCACTGCCGAGGATCGGCAGCACCGTCGCGGCCAGGTTCGTGATGATCGGGATAATCTGCCCGGTGAACACGTCGTAGGCGGTTTGCAGCGCAGGCTGTAAGGTGCCCGTCCAGAAGTCGCTGGCGACTTGCAGCGCGATCGGCAGGTTTTCGCCGATCCATGTGCTGACGGTCTGCACCACGCCGGTAATCCCTTCGATGACAGGCGCCATGCTGCCCAGGCCGGGCAGGAGCACATCCAGCGCCGTGCGTAGGCTGACGGTGCCCGACTGCCAGAGCAGAAAACCGGCATAGGCGTGCTGCGCGCGCTCCACCAGGTCGCTCACAAAGCCGCCGACGCTTTGCAGCGTCGTGGCCACGCCTTGCAGCGGGCCAGACAGCCCGTTAAAGGCGTCGGTGTCGCCGCCGACAGCATCCGCCAGCGAGGTTAGCATATTGACGCCGGGCGCCACATAGTCGTTTAGGAGCGTGGTCAGCACCGGCAGCAGCTTTTCGCCGACGGTGATCTTGAGCGCCTCGACGCTGCCCTTGGCGTTGTCGAGCGCGACGTTGTAGCCCTGTTGTTTCAGCGCGGCCGTGTCTGAGACCCCGTTGGCCTCGGCCATTTTGGCCTTCATATCGTTGATCGCCGCCGCGCCGTCCTGCATCAGCAGGTTGCCGACCTTCATGGCGTCGTTGCCGAACAGGGTGTGCAGGTAGCTGATCTTCTGCTCATCCGACAGGCCGCCCATGCGATCTCGCAGCACCTGCGCCGCGTTGGCCATGCCCTTGAAACTGCCCTGCGCATCGAAAAATAGGTTCTGGTTATCCTTCGTGATGATGCCAAGTTCCTTCATGGCATCTCTGGCCGGGTTGGTCGAGGGCACTAGCCGTGTGAGGAACACATTCATGGCCGTGCCGGCTTGGGCGCTCGACTCGAACGCCGGCGCCAGTACCGCCAGCGACGCGGCCATGTCATCGAACGGGGCATGCAGCGCCTGGGCGGATCCCTGGAGATTAAACAGACCCAGCCGCAACTCGCTGACCGTGGTGCTGCTGGCGTTCGCGGCCTTCGTTAACGTGTCGGTGCTACTGGCCAGAAACGCGACCTTTTCCTCAGTGGTGGCGGCTGAGCTTGTCCATCCGGCCAAAAACTTGGCCGACGTTTGGGCCGCGTCCGCTAGGCCCAGTCCCGAGGCGGCCGCGAATTGCAGCGTTTGGCGCAGGCCGCCGCCGGCCACGATCGCCGGGTCGATGCCGCCCGAGACCATCTCGATCGCGGCCTGCTGCACCTCCTGTGTCGAGACCGGCAGCTCGCGGCCGAGCGAGATAAACAAATCGTGGAACTTCTCCAGCCCGGCCGTGTCCACGCCCTTGCCGGCCACGGCCTGGAAATTGAGCATGCCGGCCTCGAAGTCGCCGGCCACGCCAACCGAGTCGGTCAGAAAGCCGGCCACCGCCTTGCCGGCGTCAGCCATCGCGTTGACTGCCAGCGCGCCGACTTGCCGTAAGGCGCCGGTGACGATCTCGCCAAAGCCGCGCGCGAACATGCCGCCCGACGCCGCGCCCGTGCTGCCGAAATCGGCCACGGCCGTGTTGGCCCGGCCCATGTCGGCGACAAAGCCGCTTAACCCATTTGCAACCAGTTCAACGCCGGCCTGAGGAAGAGCCACTGCTACCTGCTTTCCGTTTCTGCCGCGCCTCGGCGTCGCGCTGCTGGGCCTGCGCGATCACCGCCTCAAGTTGGTGGTGCACCCGAAAGTGCGCCACGATCCGCGCCTGCGCCACCGGGTCAAGCGCCTCGAACTGCGCGTCGCTCAGCCCGCGCCAGCGCGCCGCCTCCATAATCTCAAACAGCGCGCCGTACTGCGCGCCCGAGCGCGGCACGGGGATCGAGAAAATATCACGGCCCCGAAACGTCGCTCCGAAACGTGGCGATCTGCGCCGCGACCTCCTCGGGGCGCGGCGTGATCGCCTGCTGCAACGCCTGCATCAGCGCCTGGCCTTCGGTTGCGACATCAAACATGCAGCAGTGTTTGATGTACGCAATTTTGTCGGAGCGCTCCTCGAGTGGCATGCCGAGCCGGGCCAGCGTATCGGCGACGCGCGCTAGCTCGGCCGTATCGATCTCGATCTCGACGGCCAGCTCGATCATGCCCTCGAGCGCGGCGTAGCCGATCGTCATCTGGTGCTCCTGCATCGCCAGCGCGTAATCCGGATCGGCCGCGTTCGGCTCGCGCACCGTGCGCCCGTCGCCGTAGTCCACGTCGTTCATGGGCGGCTTGGGCGCCGGGTGCTGCTTGCGCGCCTGGGTTTCGATGTGGGCGCGGGTGAATTGACTAATCGGCCGCAGCTGCGCCACGGCACCGTTGGCAAACGTGTAGGTCGTGAGTGGTGGCACGGCGCGGCCCTTGGGCTGCCCGTTGCCGTTTAGGTCGGTCATCGTTCCCTCTGGGCGCGCAACTCCCTCGCGCCCGTCGTGTATGCGGTCTACAGGCGCGCGGCCACGCCCTCGAGCAGAATGCCGTCCGTGCCGCCGCCCGACAGCCCGGCCAGCAGCACATTGTTCGCGGCCACATCGGCCGATGCGGCGGAGGGTACCGCGATGCGGTTCGCGCGGTTGAACGTCGGCATGTTCAGCACGCGCGGCGCGCTGTTCGTGAAGTCCGCGCCGCCGTTCCAGCTGGAGAACAGCCGCGCGGTCGGGGTGGTGGTGGAGTGCGCGAAGAAGATCACTTCGTCGGTTGCCGCCACGATGTCGTACAGATTGCCCGATCCGCTGCCGCTGAACGTCTTCTCCTGCCAGGTGTTACCGCCGTCCTGCGTGGCAAACAGCCGGCCGCTGTTCAGCGTGCCGACCCAGAAGCGTAGATTGTCGAGCACCAGCACCGCGCCGATCGCCAGCGCGATCGCCGACACGGCCGCCGGCGCCGCGCCCCAGGTTTGCCCGTTGTTGGCGCTGATGATCGTGGTGCTGCCCTGGCCAACCGCAACCAGCGTATCCTGTGCGCCGTGAATGCGCAGCAGATCGTTCGTCGTCGCGCTGCCGGCACTCAGCACCGCCACGCCGGCGGTGATGTCGGTGGCCTTGTAGATGTAGCCGCCCGCGCCCACAAAGAAGGTTGCGCGCGGCCCGGCCACGTACAGGTCGGCCGGCGCGCGGCTGGCGACAAAGCCGGCGGTGACTTTGGTAAAGCTACCGGGGACGCCGGTGATCGTGTTGATCGTCGCGTAGTAGTAGGCGTTCTCGCTGGTGACCACCACCACCAGCTTATCGCCGACGATATCGATCGCGGTCGGGTCAGCCGTCGCGCCGATGCCGGTGATCGCCAGGTCGATCCAGTTGGCCGTGCCGTCGACGCGGTACACCACCTCGGCCGGCAACCCTGGTGAGCCGGCGCCGCTCGATTTCGTAATCGCGTAGGCCCAGCGCGTGCCGTCATTCGGCGGCCCGCAGTCGCCACACTGGATCTGCGTGCCGTACACCACGTCGACCACCTCGCGGTCGATCTGCGCCGCACCGTCCTCGCCGAAGCCCAGGCCGGCGATCGGGTAGACATCCGCCAGTACGAGGCTCAGGCTATCCTCGATCGCGTCGTCCGAGTCCCAGGCCGAGCGGTCGCCCAGATCTTTGTCGGTGACGATCGCGCCGGAGTAGATCAGCACATAGTCCGACCAGCCGGCCAGAAAGTCGCTCAGATCCTTACACTTGCCGGTCGGCTCGTACAGGTTGAACTGACAGCCGATTCTGCCGAGCTGGCGCGGGATTGAGCCGTGGCGCTCGCGCATCAGCAGCGTGGCGCTGGCGAGATCCGGCGGCGTGATCTGCCGACCCACCAGCGTGTACTGGCCGATCCGGCGCGGGTCGGGGTTCCAGATCGGGTCCACCCCGCCCGACTCGGGCACGCCGACGCCCTGGATCGCGAGGTACTGGGCGTCCTGCCCGGCGTAGGCCACCGGGTTGCCCGGCCGCGCCCCGCCGATCTGCACAAAATTGCGTTTGTGCTTCTGGGTCACAATTTGGTCTGCTGTCAGATTAGGCATGCGAAACGCTCCTTTTAGGGTAGTATGCCGAGCTGCTGGCGCAGCTGCTTGACCTGTCGCCAGGCGTATACGTGGCCGCGCCGGGTGCCAAACGGATTATCCAAATCGCCGGCCGAGATCGCCGCGTAGGCCTCATCGCCCACGCCAGCGGTGCGCGCTAGGTCGAACTGCCAGCGGTACAGCTCGCGGTTGGCCTCGTCGCACGCGCAGATCGGCCGCGCCAGCTCAGCCGCCGCCAGCCGCGCCACGGTCACGCGCCAGGCGTGCGGCATCTGGCCGCTGGCGTCGAGCGGCAGGCCGGCCAGGTAGCGCACGGTCACCCGGTCGGGCTCGGCGCACACCGCGCCGCCGACGCTCGACCAGACGCCGCTGGTTGCGTTGTAGGCGCTCGCGGCCGGCGCCACAATCCCCAGCTGCGCGTCGACCAGCCCGACGCGGCCCACGGCGTTGGCCGTCGCGCTCGGATCGAACGGGCTGCCGCCGTACGGGTCGCTGCTGCCGCACGCGCAGCCGCACCAGCCCTGACAGCCCCACGGGTGCGTGTCCCAGGTGATCGTCGCCTGTGCGTCGCTGGTGAGCAGCCCGGCGCCGTTGGTCGTACGCTGATACACGTCCAGCGTGGTCAGCGTTGTGGCCGCGTTGCTCGGGTCGAGGCCGTCGTTGATGTTGATCAGGCCCTGATAGCGCAGCGGCGGCACCAGCAGCCAGCGCGCGCCGGTGATGGTTGCGAATCCGCCACTGATACGGATCGTCACCGGCTCGATCCGCCAGCGCGGCCCCACGGCGCTCGACCAGTCCGGGCCGTCGAAACGGCTGGCGGCCGGTACGTACACCGCCAGCTGGGCCGGGTCGGTGATCGTGGTGGCGAACGGGCCGATCGTGAACTGCTCCTGGTAGCCGTCGCCGTCCGGGTCACTGAGGGTGACTGGCGTGGCCAGCGCCACCGCCGCCAGCGCCTCGACCCCGATCGCCTGGATCTGGCCTTCCGGCAGCTGCACGCTGAGCCAGCGCCCAGTCGGGTCGACGCCGCGCAGCCGCGTCAGGCTCGCGTCCAGGTAGCGCGGCCACGCGACCGTCGCCTCGGTGTAGCGCGGCGCCACGCTGTAGCGCAGATACGTGCGCAGCAGCGCCTCGGCGTTCTCGATTGCGACGCGAATATCGGAGCGGCTGGCGACATCCGGCTGCTGCCAGCCGTACTCGACCACCAGGCCGTTGCAGGCACTTTGCAGGCGCAACAGGTCGTTGTCGGCGTAGCCCCAGAAGTGCCAGGGCTGAAATGCCATGATCTGCCGCCAGCTGTCGAGAGGGAGCAGGTTCATATTAGCGTTTCCAGTACCGATCGAGCACGACACTCGCGCCCGCCAGCCCCAGCCACACGATCGGCGTATCAACCCCGCGCACATGTCCCGCCAGGTACAGCCCCCACACTGCCAGCGCCGCCGTGTAGCACGAGACACACACAATGCAGCGGATGCCGCGCGCCAACCACGTGTCGGTCGTGAAGCGGTTGCGCAGCCACAGAAACACCGCGAACGGGCCGTCTTCGCGGCTGATGCTCAGCGCAGCGTAGTAGGTCGCAAAGGCGGCGAACAGGTAAATCATTGAATCTCCGTCATTGTGCATGTAGCCGGTGTGCCGCCCGGCTCGCCAGGATCGATCGCCACGCATAGCAGCTCAGGCCGCACCCGCGCGCCGAGGTCGATCCGTGCTGTCTCGCACGCTGCGTCAACGCACATCGTTGCCACGCCGGCCGCGTAGGCCACGCGCAGGCGGTGCGGTTGCGCCAGGTCGACCGCCAGCAGCCGGCCGCAGCAGTGATCGGCGGGCGTGGCCAGGATAACGCCGTGTGCGGCGCCGGGCGCGTCGTCCGTGTACGGCACGATGCCGTGCTCGATCGCCGCCGATATGTAACGATCGTCGGCGTCGGGGTCGGCGTTCAGCGCGATGGCCGCCCACAGCCGGCCGTCAGCCGCTGGCGTAGCCTGCACCGTCGCCGCGAGCACCGCGCCCTCGGCGGGCTGCCACGGCCCGAGCACGGCGCCCGACGTGCAGCGCAGCACCACCGCGTCGGGCTGTACGTCGGCGCAGCGCTCGCTATACGGCTCCCACAGTGGCGGCGCGTCGGCTGCCGGGGCGCACGTGAGCCACGGCACGAACACCAGCAGCAGCAGTAGCGTGCAGCGCATCAGCTTGCCACCCGCAGGAACACGAACCACGGCGGCAGGCCGCTAAACCCGCCGGTTGCCGTCCATGCCACGCCCGACGCGGCGAGCGCGCCGTAGGCGCTCGTCACCGTCAGCTCCGAGCGGTACCAGTTCGCGCCAAGCGTCGGGTACGTGCCCTGGATGTCTGACACAATATCCAGATCCGCGCTGGTGGCGTCGGTCACAAAGCGCATCCGGCTATACGGTGATAAGCGGTACGCGGTATCCGCGCCCTGTGTCGTGAGCAGGTTGTCAAATGCCGCTGCCGGCTCGGCAATCCAGTAGATGCCATAGATACCCATTATGATAAGTACGCTTCGATTTGCTGGCGCTCCGCAGTGGTGAGTACCCGGTTATACAGCAAGATTTCGGCAATATCGCCGGCTAGCGGCAGCGTCGTACCCGCGCGCATCCCGATAAAGGACGCGCGGTTGCCGAAATTGTTGGTATTATTCACGTTCGCGCCCCGCGTGCCGGCGCTGGTGCCATTCAGCCAGTTCGTTACCTCGTTGGTGGCGAGCGACTTGTCATAGGTCGCGCTGACAACCGTTGCCGCGCTGGTAACACTGACGGTGCTAATAAAGTTCGATCCTGACGCGCCCGCGTTACCGCGCAGCGCCGCAACCATGCTGTTGCCCGATTCGCGGTACAGCAAAAAGCCATCAGTAAACGAGTTGATATTGGTTGAGCACTCGAAGATCACCCGATCGCTACCGCTTGTGATATTGGCAACGACCGCAAACAGCGTGAGGCCGTTCGTGCCCGTCAGGTCAATCGCCGGCACATTAAGAAAATCGTCTGTGCCGTCGAAGCGAAATACCGGCTTGCCGTTAATAATGTTGGTCTTAAACAGTGGCTGCTTCGTGCCGGTGGCTTGCGTGGCATCACGCCCGTTCCCGCTAAAATCCGTCGGTACGATCGCCGCACCGTCGATGCCGCTCATCAGGCGCGCGGCGTACCACAGCTGCAAGCCGCTCACGATAAGTGGCAGGGGTGTAGGTGCCGGGCTGAAGCTGCCGCTCACCACGTACACTGGGATGGCCGGCCCGCCCAGCGTCGCGCGGCCGTCGGTGACCACCGCGACCGGGATCGCCGCGCCGCCCTCGACCGGGACACTCGTGACGACGCTTACGGGTTGTGCCGGGCCGCCCTGCGTTGCCATGGCTAGGCCACCTTCCGGCCGCGCTGTGTGCGCGCCATAGCGGCGGCCGCTGTATTCACGGCCGCCTCATTCGCCGCCAGCTCGGGCGCCATATCGGCGATCGGCCGCTCGGGCCGCGCCTCCACCGTCGGCGCAGGCGCGATCGGCGCGGGTGGTGGTGGGGGTGCGGCCGGCCGCTGGCCGGGCACGACGCGCCACACGCCCAGGCTCTCCAGGTGGGCCACGTCGCGCGGGTCGGCGTCGATAAACTTGTCGAACGGGTTATTGCCGCCCAGGTACGCGCGGCCGCTCGGCCGGCCGAGGTACGACACCGCGCCGCGCTGATTACCGGTGAACTCCATTCGCACCACCGCCGGCTCCGTAATGCCGCTGTCGGCCAGCTCAGCCGCCGGGCCGGGCGTCTCACCATTCGCCAGCGCCAGGGCGCGCTTGGCCGCAAGCAGGGCATCGGCGCTGCCGCCGCAACATGTAGACATTGGTAGCTCTCCTGTGGCATAGCCGGCGTAGCGGTCGCGCAGCAGCGCCAGCAGCGCGTCCTTCTGCGCCAGGCTCGACTCGCGCACCGTGCCGGTCTCCTGCCGATACACCAGCAGCGGCTGCGCGACCCGCCGCCCGCACACGCCGCGAATCGCCAGCTTGATGAAAAAGTCCCAATCTTCCCAGCCCGGCATAGTTGCGTCGAAGCCGCCGACCGCGCGGGCGTGCTCGGTCTCGATCAGGGCGGTGACGGCGTGCTGGCCTGTTTCGAGCCAGGCCTCGCGCCGGTAGTCGGGTGCCTGATGCTCGATCATCTGGCCGCTTTTCAGCGCGTACCAATCGCTGTAGATGTACTCGCCGCTGGCGGCATAGGCCTCGACCATCACGCGCAGCGCGTCGGGCGTCAGGTAGTCGTCGGCGTCCAGGAACAGCACCAGCGGTGCGCGGGCGAGCGCCAGGCCGGCATTGCGGGCGGCGGCTGGGCCGCTGTCGGCGGTGGCCACGCGCACAAATGGATACACGGTCAGATCGGGCGGCGCCGCCCGATTTGGTACGACAATCACTTCCCACGCGCGCAGCGTCTGGCCGAGCAGACTGTCGAGCGCGGCCGGCAGGTACTGCGCGTGGCCCGGTCCAACCGGGATAATCACGCTGACAAGCGGATCGGCATAGCTACGCACGATCGGCCGCGTGGTCGACGGCGCGGCGAACGGGTACTGGCCGTCGCGCATCCACGGGTGCCACGTGTCGATCGGGCGATACGTCTTGGTGCGGCTGGCGCTGCCGTCGTGCACGCGGTAGTGGAACAGCGGCTCATCCGTCACGCGTACGGCGTCGAACCCGGCCGCCAGCCCGCGCGTGAAGAACTCGGTATCTTCGCCCGGTGCATACACTTGCTTGTAGCCGCCCGCGCGTTCCCACATCGCGCGCCGGAACATTGCCGCGCAGGGAATGCAGTTCGACGGCGGATTAGTGGGCTGCGCTTGCGCCTGCCAGTCGAACGCGGGCGGCCAGGCGTTTGGCCGAACACTGCCGTCGGCCGCGAGAATGCCCAGCCCGGTGTAGGCCACGCCTGTGCCGGGCTGGGCGTCCAGGGCCTGCCGGCAGGCGGCCACGTAGCGCGCGTCCAGCCGATCGTCGGCGTCCAGGCAGATGATGTAGTCGCCAGTCGCGCGGGCGATGCCGACGTTCCGCGCGGCCGCCACGCCGGCGTTGGGCTGCCGAATGACCGCGACCTGTCGGGCATAGCGCGCGAGCACGTCGGCGCTGGCGTCGGTCGAGCCGTCGTCAACCACCACCACCTCGTCGGCCTGCGGCAGTACACTGTCGATCGCCTCCGGGAGATAGTCGGCGTAGTTGTAGTTCGTGATGACGACACTCACCCGGCTGGCCTGGCGCCGCTGGGTGGCCACGTCGTGATAGATCGCGGCGTACTGTGCGATCGCGCGCGCCCACGGGTATTCTGCCGCCCGCAGCCGGGCTGCCGCGCGGCACGCGGGGTGAGCACGCAGCCACGCCAGCCCGGCGACGAGGCCGTCGACGTCGCCGGGCTGCACCAGATACCCGCTCACCTGATGCTCGACTAGCTCGGCCGTCCCGCCGTAGGCGTAGCCCAGCACCGGCACGCCGGCCGCCAGCGCCTCGATCGTGCCGATCCCAAACGTCTCGCGGGTCGTCGCCAGGTAGATCTCGGCGTGGCGGATCAGCTCGCGCATGGTCGCGTGCGGCTGCGCGCCGACGATCGTACAGTTCGGCAGCGGCGGCGCGCCCGCAGGCGCGAACGTCGAGACCACCAGCGCGCCGCGCTCGGCCAGCGCGTAGGCCGGCCCGGGGTCGCACACATCGGCACCGCGATTCTTGTTCCAGAGCACATAGCCGCGATGCTCGGCTGGCGTCCAGGCGTCCAGATCAATCCCGTGGCCGATTACGTGCGGGTGAAGCCGCATGTCACGCCGGAACGGCTCGGCCACCCAGTCGCTTGGCACCGTGATCGCCCGCGCCTGGCGTGCGGCGGCGGCAATCCGCGCGTTGGCCTCGTGGTGCCAGGCCTGGTACGGCGCGTGCGCGATATCCGCGAAATAGAGGCCGTGGCAGTGCAGCACGTCGACGCGCGGCAGATCGCCCTGCTGAATGTGGCAGGCGATCACCTCCGCCTCGTCTGGCCCGACCAGCTCGACGCCGTAGGCCGGCAGGTGCTGCACCATCGCGCGGATGACCTGGCCCACGCCGTTATCGGCCTGCACCTGGCTGGCACCGGGGGCGAGATGCACGCGCACGGTCATGTGCCGGCCTCGCTTTCGGCCAGCATCGCCAGGAACGTGGCGCGGTCGATCTGCGGGGCGATGTCGCTACGATACATAACGCCGCCATCCGCGCCGGCATACAGTAGGAATCTTGTTGCGGTATTGCTCGCTGGCTCGAATAGATGTACCAGATCTTCATGCAGCTTTTCGGTGCTGCGCAGGCCGGTTTCGCGCGTTTCGCAGCCGGGCACAATCCACTCGGCCATGTCGGCAATCAATACCGCGCCCATCTTTGGCACCACGATCACGCCAGGTGTTGCACACGTTGCCGCCTGCTCAATCACGCGCACCGCGTCGCGCTCGGTCATCCAGAAGCGGGTCATGCGCCGATCCGTGATGGTCAGCGGCTCACCGCGCGCGGCCTGCTGGCGCCACAGCGGGATCACGCTGCCATTGCTGGCCAGCACGTTGCCGTAGCGGCAGAGGGTGAACACGGTGCGCCCGTGCGCGGCCTGGAACAAGCCTTCCATCAGCCGCTTACTGGCGCCATAGGTCGTAATCGCGGCGCAGGCCTTATCCGTCGAGATGCCTACCACGCGCGCCACGCCAGCCGCCAGCGCTGCGCGCACAACGTTGGCCGAGCCGCCGACGTTTGTGGCCACGCACTCGGACGAGTGCGCTTCGCACTCGGGGATGCGCTTCATGGCGGCGGCGTGAATGACGAGATCGTGCCCGGCGAACGCGGCGGCCAGGCGGTCGTAATCCCGCACGTCGCCCAGCACGTAGCGGCACTCGGGGTGGCGCGCGCGCATCTCGGCCTGGCGTAGCTCGCTGCGGCTGTAGACCGTGATGCGACAGTCCCAACCTTCGGCGCGGGCGGTGCGGGCAATCGCGTGGCCCAAAGTACCACTTCCGCCGGTGATCAAGATGGTGCCATTCAGTGTCATAGCCCTGCATCCCTCCACCGCTGGCCCCAGGCCGCATGTTCCCAACTCTTTTCCGTATCAGCCATCTGTGGCACGAACACGTCGATCTGCTTGCCCTCGAGGCCTGCGCGGCCCTTGCACTGGTGGCACCACGCCTCCTCGGTGCCCGCCGTCGGCAGGCCCTCGGGGTACGGCCCGTAGTGCTCGTGGAACCGGCGGTGCTTGACGTGCGGCCTATCCGACGGAATGTACAGCTCATCGCTATGCCAGAACACGCGCCAGTAGTTGCCCTCGAGCCGCCCTTCGTAGCGATGCCCGCCGACGCCCCACAGGCGAATAAAGCCACAGGTCGGGTCGTCGCGCAGCCGCTCTATGTGCGGGTGCATGTCGAGCGTGGTCAGCAAGTGCATATCGTCCTGGAGCTGGAGCACGTAATCGGCGTGGGCCAGCGCGGCGCGCAGTCCGGCGTTGGCGTTCGCGCCCAGTCCGCGCCGGGCGCTGACCACGTGCGTGGCGTCCGGGTACTCGGCCGCCAGCATCGCCGCCGTGCCGTCGTCTGAACCGTCGTCCGCGATGACCAGCACGCGCGGGCCCTCGTAGGCCAGATGCGCGGCCAGCCGGCGCAGCGTCTCGCGCAGCACGTCGCGCCGGTTGTAGGTGATAACCAGGATTGCCAGGGTGGGCCAGGTGTTCATTGCTTCACCCGCCCGCGCCCAACGTGAATGGCCTGTTGCGTTGTGTACTGGCGCTGCTGGTAGCGCTCGGCTTCGACGAACGCGGCTAGCTCTTCACTTCGCAGCCGCGCCATGTTCTCGCGGGCGGTGCCAGTGATCCGTATCGTAAATGGGTCGCTCTCGTCGCCACGAACCCAGGTCACGAAACATCCGTCAGATCGATCCCAAATCGTGCGAAGATCCGCCGTGCGAATAACGATGGAGCCGTGTTCGGTGTCAAAAGTACTGAACATTGCATGTCTCCTGATGCACTCCAGTGATCGCGCGCGGCAGGCGGTGGAGTCCCCGCTCTTTGGGAGCGACCCTAGCCGCGCGCGGATGAGCACTACGCCGTGGGCGTGTAGTACGAGGGGCCATAGCCGCCGTATGATGTTTGGCCGCCGTTCGTGAAGTACGTCGAATCTGTAAACGGGTCGCGTTGGTGCTGCACTGGCGTGTACTGCACGTTGGTCAGCCGCGCGGCCAGGTGCGGTGTCAGCAGCATCAGGCGCGGCTGCGACTTCGCCAGCATCTGCACGCAGAAGTTCTGCGGTGGCTTCTTGTGCCACATAAAGCGGCCGTTGTCGCTGATGCTGTACGAGCCCTCAGGCGCCAGCGCGCGAGCGGCCTCCAGCGCGCCGTTCGGCGCCGAGTAGTCCAGGTACTCCATAAACGTCGTCGGCGTGCCGCCCAGCACAGTCAGCGGCACAAAGTACATGTTGCTGCGGAACGAGCCGGCGCCGACGCCCAGCTCGGTAATGCCGTCGTCGAGCACCACCGGCACGCGCACGCCGTCGATCAGTAGGTACTGGCCGGTGCGGTCGTACACGTTCCCGCGCATCTCGTCGCGCATCCGGATCGCCTCGGTGCTATCCACGAACGCGGTGTTGCCGGTCGCAATGTTCGTACAGCGGTAGGTCAGGTAGGCGCACGGCCATACCTCGGTGATCTCGTAGAACATCGCCCAGGGCATCGAGATCGCCCACTGCACCGGGTCGAGGCCGGCGTTCGCGGCGATGTAGCGCAGGTTGCGGTAGATGTTGGTGATCTGCCGCACCAGCGTCGCGCCATTGGTCGCTATGTCGAGGTTGCCGAACGAGCGCACGATCGAGTCGGCGGCTGGGCAGGCCACGCCGGTGATTGCATCGCGGTAGCCGGTGTTGATCAGCGTGTCGAGGCCGTAGAAATACTGCCGCCCGCCGCCCGACGTGTTGTTGGTCGGGTTGCCGGTGTAGATCTCTCGCGCGAAGTCGCGGCTCCAGGCCACGCCCAGCTCGAAGATCGCCTTCGCGACCTCGGTGTTCAGCACGTTCGACAGCGGGCCCTGCATGCCGGGATAGGTCGGCACGTTGTCGGCCGCCGCGCCCTGCCACGGGTTACCCATGAACTGGAAGTCGGTATGCTCGCCCCTATCCTGCAGCAGGCCCATGCGGTCGATGTCGAACACGCGCGTCTGGCGCGACTGGCGCCCGTAGACGAATGAGTGCTCGCAGAGTTTGGAGAGGCCAGCGGTCGGCGGGTCGTCACACACGCCGGTGGGCTCGCTGCCGGTCGTCGCGGTGACGCCGGTGAACAGGCCGTAGAGCGGGTTGGCGTAGCGCGTCCCGCGTACCGGCAGCATGTTTTGCAGCCCGGTGCGGGGCAGCACCATCGCGGAGAAAATTGGCCGCTCCAGCGCCGGGTTCGAGAACAGGCCGCCAGGGCCGTGGCCGTAGGTGGTGGTGGGGGTGCTGCTGACCGCCTTGGTGCGGCTCGCGCCCCCCGCGCCGATCTGCTTCAGCACGATCTGCCCGAGTCGGTTCAGATCGGCGTCGCTGAGTGTGCCGAGTGACATTCCATGCTCCTTTGTGTTGGGGGAAACGGCCGCACGACTGCGCGCCGGTCGATTACGCGCCAGGGCTAGCGAGGCCCAGGTCGCTCAAAAAGCCGCCGAACGACTGCATGATCGGATCGCTGGCTGGCGCCGCCGCTTTCAGGCGCGCGTCACCGTCGGGTACCACGGTCGCGGCGGCCTGGCTG
>OFRM01000235.1_pt1 | contig 24844 bp, 35 predicted proteins | sample 1543101 | NCBI WGS metagenome assembly OFRM01 (sample SAMN07774223, study PRJEB24372) | wastewater metagenome | isolation source: Exp Tend VB 0WW | collected 2016-02
GAATTCTGCGGAATCTATGCGGATTTCTGGCTAAGGCAGAGCGTTGGACTATACGAGCGTTGCTGTGACGAATTGAGTCGATTGATGAAGGATGTGAAATGACTAGATACATTGAGCCAAAACTATCTGACTTTCAACGCGGCTTCCAAGCCGGTGCCGCCATCCGGGATGCTGAGATTCAACGGCTGCAAATGGCCCTTGCTGATGCAGAAGCACTTGAACTTGGAACAGCAGAGCGTTGCGACCAACTTCGCGCCCATATCAACGATCTGCGGGATGCGTTTCAAACATTCATCGACGAACATGAAGAGTGCGCGATTCTAACCCGCAGCAACAGGCAAAAGCTAGACGGCACAAGGATTGAAATGTGATTTATCAAGTAGATACTTCTACAAAATTCAATAAAACGATACCAGTTATAGCCGCATTAACTGGTGCTTCTAAAGTGTTTTGTAGAAGTATTTTCAGGTCAAATCTTGACGCATTTCATCACCTTAACGCCTGCCGCCAAGTTGGCAGCGCCGCCCGTGCTGGCTAGTGAAACGCTTCCAGGACCAATCGCCGACCCGCCGACAGTTGTATAATCATTTGCTGCACCTGCGGTACTAGAACGCTGACTGGCCGTGTGCGTATGAGAAATCACTTGTCCGGCTGTTGCAGTAGCGACGTTTGCATTCGCCTGTACCGTTGCATAGCCTTCAGGGAAATACGGCATCCCGAACGTTGTAGAGCCATCGCCCGCGCCCCATGTCGTTCCAATGGCAGCAAACAGCGCGGCATAAGTCGTGCGGGAAATGTTCGTTGCCACCAACGGACACGACAAGTATCCAGTAGGCGCAGTCGTTCCAGAGAAGTCGATGATCGTTCCAGCAGGAACGCCATCATTAGAAGTCAGTGCGGTGTTTGCACTAAGTGCGGTGTTTGCACTAAGCGCAGTATGAACATCAACTGTGCCATCAAGCAAATCGGCGTATAGTTTCTTGATGATTGCGGCGTGTGATCTAAGATAATCATCAAGGGATGTGCCGATTGAATCAGAGCCAGCCGGTGAATTGTTGGCTGCTACAACGTCCAAATCTGCAATGGTATTAGGTACGGGCATTTGTTTCTCCGGTATCTTTCGACATTAAGAGGTATTAGTGAATTCTCAAGTGTTTCTAGGAATGGCGATTGCACCGTTTATTGCGGTCATATACATATGGATTTTTCGTAAGTTGAAACGCTTGGCAATATGGCTATGGTCAGTCATTAAGGAGTCCTACCGATCCCGCCGCACCAGCAACGGGAAGCGTATTCGCAATTCTTGACGGAAGTTGTGGAATGAATCCAACCGGATATTTTTTTGGCGTTTGCAGTATCTTTGACAACGCCAAAGCCCTTGCCGGATGACCCAGTAAAGGAACCGTCGCAGCTAACAAACCAAGCGGGCTTCCGGTTGCAGCAGCGCCGCCAGCACCAAGAATTGTTCCAAGAATCGCCTCGGATTTGCTGACGCCAGCCGCCGGAGTGTTTGCACCTGCTCCGGTGAATTTAGGAAATGCGGAATTGAATTTCCCGACCGTTTCCATGCCACCTGATAGCGGCTTGTTTTTATCGTACAGGCGACCGAGAACCGGCGCAGATACGTCGCCAGTCGATTTGTTCAACGCCCGTTCAACGGTATAAGTCTGCGCAATCGTCTTGCGTGCCTCACGCAATGCAGGAATCAATTCATCCTTGCCAGCACTAGCCGCGTGTTGCTCCAACGACTGTTCCAGCATCTTGGAAATGTCGTCATACTCTTTTGCCTTGGCAAGCTGGCTTGGGTCAGCCGAACGGTTATAGGCGTTGAACCATGCTTTAGCATCGCTTCGCGCCTGCTTGAGTGCTTCCAGATCAGATGCAGCAACCGGCGACAGGTTGCCGACTTCCTGATAAACCTTTCCCTTATCCGCCCGGATTGCTTCGAGCGACTTCAAAGATATTGGCTGATCGTCGGCAATGCCGAGCGTTTCACGAACCAGCTTATTGGTTACATCCTGATTGCGGTGTGTCGCTTCCTGCTTGATCGCCGCTTTTCCGCCGATGCTTTCCAGTCGATTACTTAGGAATGCCGGATCATACTCGGAGCGCGGAATCACATAGCCCGCCTGACGCCCTTCGGCCAGCGTAGCGTCACGCATGGAATTACGGGAAGCTTCAGCCGCAGCCTTCTGCTGCGCTGCCGTCAGGAATCCGCCGGTTGCCTTGTTAAGCAGGCTTCCAAGACCATAACCAACGCCAGAACCCGCCAAACCGCTGGCCGTATTCAATCCGCGCTCTTTCCAGTTCTCTGCCGGATAGGTCAGGCCATACAATCCACCTAAGGCAATTTGAGCGCCCGGGCCTTGCATTCCTGGGATTGCCATCAATGGCGCAGTTACCGCGCCGCCGCCTATCACCTGACCGCCAAAACCGCCCGGCTTCTGCGAGTTGTCGCTGATTTCCTGCTTGAACTGCTTAACCCGTTCGTCAGGAACCGCACCGATCAGATTGCCGCCGCCGATGAACGGTGCAGACGCGGAAAGCTTGGCGCCTTCGTACAGGTTTCCAAGGCGCGAACCGATGTTTTCAGCGGGCGACATGGTTTGGTTATGGTGCTGATTTGCCCAATCCCATGCCGTCGCCTCATCAGGCGCATCTACTTCATACGTTTTCCCGCTTACGTCGACTTCATAGGTTGCCATATCAATTCCTTTTCAGGCGAACCGCGCCGGCAGGCGGTCCGCTTACTGGCTGCGGAACCGACTTTGCCAAATCATCAAACAGCGGATTTTTTTCAGACCACGCCGAAAGCTCCTCGGAGAAACCGTTCAGTGTTTTGTTCTTCTGCCGATATTCACGCGCAAGTTTAGATACTTCAATATCGCGCTTTGCCTTGCGGCGCATGGTTTCAAGAATCAACTGATTGCCACCCGGTGTATTGGCAAGGCTTGGCACCATTGACTCCAGGAATCTTCGGTCAGGGTCCGACATTGCACCCGGCATCAGGTTCTCGCCACCCTGATTTTTGGCCCTGAGCGCCAATTCGTTGGACAGCGCCCGCGCCGCCTGCTTCTGGTCCAGCTTTGGATCAATCTTGATTCCGAGAGAATCGGCAACAGCAGCAATTTCAGTTGTTGCTGGCGTCAGTTTTCCGGTTTCGACGCCTTTCAATAGGGATTCCATGCGATTGATGTTATTCAGCGAACCAGATGCCGTCAGGCCACCTTTCTGGATAGTTGAGTATTGCTCTGCCAAGTCTTTTCCGAGCGCCTTCTGTTCCTCGGATTCCATCGGTGGCAAATGAACTACGGAAGAATTACGGGATGCTCCGCGCTCCGCGAGTTTTGTTTTGAACGCATCGTAAGCAGGATCAACGGCCAATTGACCATCAGGGCCAACAATGAACCCTTCAGGAATCTTTGGCCCGCCATCAGCAACCACCTGGCCGCCGGAAAACCTCTTTTCGCCGGGCGACAGGTTGTAAGACTCGTTCCGCTGTTTCCATATTTCCTGAAACGGAACGCCAGCCTGCACTGCCTGCCGCACATCTTCAGGTTCATTGGCGAGTGCTGCCTGCATGGCCTGTTGCTGCCTGCGCTGCTGCATCATCTTTTCGAGCGATCCAGCCAGTTGCATTTGCCGCGCCTGCTGCTGCTGTGCGTCCTCAATCGAACTGTTATAGGTGTGCATACCTGCCATGCCACCAGCACCGAGCGCACGCCCTAGCGATTGATTGCGCGTTGCTCCGAGTCCGTTGGATGCCAGCATCGCAAACCCGGCATTCATCAGGGCGTTGTTCTTTGCCTGATTCTTGGCTTGTGGCGAAACGCCGTATTCACCCATTGCGGAAACAACTTCCGGGTCGTAATAATCGAGCAGTCCCATGATTTACTCCAACAGTCCGGATTTACGAACATTCGCCCCGTATTTGCGCGGATTGAATCCGCCTTGCAGTGAGGCATATGGTGAAAGCGACTGGAAAGACTGCGCCTGACGCTGCGGAGTACCGGCATCCGCTTGCATCATCGGTGCACGTCCGCGTTGTTGCGGTTGCTGATTCAGCATCTTCTGACCCTGATTAGCGAACCGCAATGCGTCATTGGTCGATAACAGACCGCCCGATGACGAAGCGCCGGGACCGACTGCGCTGGCTATGGTCGATTCCAGACCTGGACCAACACCACCAACACCCGCCGCAGAACTGAACTGCGAGGCTGGCAAGGTCATGAACTGCGCGCTGCCGGGCGCGCCGCTGATCGAACTCAGCCCTTGCAAGCCGAGTTCATTAGCGCCCATCGTTGCCGGTCCAAATCCACCAGCCCCAAGCAATCCGCCGGTCGCCGCGGTATCGGCGGCCATTCCCGAGGCAAGGCCAGCACCCGCTGCATCAGCACCGGCGAATAGTGCCGGTGTAAGCGCCGCTTCGGTTGCTGCGGTTCCGGCCAGGCCTGCGCCAGTTGCCGCTGCGGTTCCGGCTGCGGTGCCCGCGGTTGCCGCGGCTGCGGCTGGAATCGCGGCGGACGCGGCTTCTGTTACAAGGGGAGCCAGTACAGCAGCGGTTTCAACTCCGGTCATATCAAATCCTTTTCATAGATGGTCATTGCAGGATGGAAGCCGAGCCTTTCGGCCCGTTTGTCCCATGCCTTGCGCGGCGACCAGAAAGTGATCCGGGAACATTGAAAGCGCTTCCCGAGTTCGTCAATCTGGCGCATGTTGTCGTCAATCAATGGGCCAAATTCCGGCTCAACATACAGCGTCCATATGTGTAGGCAATGACCGTAATTTGTCGACTTCTTTTGCAGGATGATATGACCGGCGATACGGTCGGAAACCATCCACAAATAGAGCGATGCCTGATTGGCCTTGATTGAATGATAGGCATCTTCAGGTATCCACTGATCTTGTGAATAACTGGCGGATTTAAGCAAACCATCCCTGACCGACTCCCATACAACATGAAGGTCGGCAGGATTGATTAATTCGAGATCAACCGCCAAAGTATCCAAGCAAACCACCTGCTGCTGCGCCCAATCCGCTATAGGTCGAATCTCCGCCGCCCAAGGCATTCCCCAAGCCATAGCCAGCCAGTCCGCCACCAATGGCGTTTGCGTAAGGGTTGGATGTATAGGGAGAATACTGGTATCCCTGACTGGATACAGAGCCAGCGCCATTGACCGAAGAACTCAGTGCACTGCCAAGCACGTCAAGCTGACGATAAGGCTGATTCTGCTGGCTTACCCAATCGCTGTACTGATTATTGAGTACATCCTGCGATTCCTGGCGCTTGATGTCGCCAACGCCCATCAGTTGTTGCGCGTTGTTATAGTCGATATTCCCGTATTGGCCGACCAGCAATGAGTCTTTCATCTGGTTATTACGTTCATTGACGTAATTCTGACCATAGGCTTGATTTGCCGCATCCGACAAATTGCGCGTCAAGGTTTCCTGATGTGCCGTAGTTCCGTAGTTGTTGCCACCGAACTGCGAATTGACCCGCGACTGGACATCACCAAGCGCCTGATCTACCGTTGCCTTGAGCCATGGATTAGAGTTCGGATTGAGGTATTTACCGGACATGGTGTCAGTGTAATTCTGACGAGCTGCGTTTTCTTCAGGCGATCCGTACGTGGCGCGCTTGGCAATTGAGTTAAGCCCGGAAACCTGTTCGCTGGTCGTGTCGGCAATGCGTTTATTTGGATATGGGGTGAACGGCTGATACGATAAATCTACTCCGCGTTGCAACAGGCTTTGCGCAGCCGGTTGCGCCCATGCAGGAATTTCCTTTGTTGTCGTCTGAGTCGTATTCTCAGGAACCGATGATCCACCACCACCGCTCATTTTGTTCTCCTGCGCCTCACGGCGTTAAAGGCATTTCTACAATCCGGTAACGCTCATTCATTCCGATGCGTTGCCTTAACATCCTTGCGACCGATTCACGGCAGGCTGCTTGAATCTTGGTGCAGCCTTGCGCTTTAGCCCAATCTGATAACTTTGAAAACATTTCTTTTCCAGTTACCATTTTCCCACCAATTGCAGTAATAAAACAAATTCTATCGTTAGGATATTGAATAAAAGATACTGTTCCTGCCCCGACGATTGAATTATCAGTTTCCGCTACCAATAAAACCTGATCGCCACGAATCAATAATACTTTCAACTGGTCGGCGGTATATTCTCCGCCGCAGTATTGTATTGACGATTCGATCATTCCTGAAACCTGTGGCCACACTTGGCATATATATTGTGGCCCGACAATTTTCAGATTCATCAGTTACCCGTCAGCACACGCATCGGCAACCATGTTCCAGGCGTTCCGCTGGCCGTGCAAATCCAGCCAATCACCACGTATTTACTCGCCGCAGTTCCCGCTTCGACTGGTTCTGTATTCTTGCACTTATCACCTTGCGCCCATGTGCCGGTCGTCGGAATAGAGGTTCCTGACGTTTCCCACATGTACGAATCATTATGTGAAATTGAATACTGCCTGAACAGCGTATAGAGCCGATTAACCAAGTCACGGATGTATTGCTTGTCATCATTGACCGTTGGCAATCTCGGGTCAGCCGGAAATTTGTTCATTCAACACCATCCGGCGACAGAATCGGATCGAAACCGGAAATTGCCATCGCCCCGTTATAGGTAAATTCCATCTTGTGCCAGCGTGCCGACCAAACGAGGTCATACCAGTTATTCGCATAGGTTGAACTCAGGTTTGTGACAAAAGAACTGGCATCCGTATTTGAATGTGAATAACTCAAACTTGAATTAGTAGGCGATTGAATAAAACGCGGCCTGATTCTATTAATCGTCGAGAATTGCATATTATCGCCATAATGCCCGGTCGTGATTTTCGACTCACCGGCAACGCCGCTCATTTGATATGCTTTATGATCCGTCTTGAAATAAGCAATAACCGAAGAACCGCTGGTCCAAAACGGAGAGTTATAACTGATTCCGGTAGGGAGGTCGTTATAAGTCGAATAAGCCGTTCCGATGGTTGTATAGGTCAAACCGGAAGAAACATAATCAGCGACATATTCAATATCGCAATCCATACGCCCCCATTGATTTGATTTGACGTTATAGACAACGCATTTATCGAGTTGCGCCCCTGTGGAATTGTTAGAGACAAACCACCAGTAAATCCGCTGGTTTATATAATCGAACGTCCCGCAGGTCTTATAGAGATAAGTCTGATTGACGTTGTTGAAAAACCAGTTCCGACACGGCGAATTCAGAGGCTCAGGCCGTGAGCCATCAAAGACATAAAAATCATCTGGCCCGACGAAGAAATGCGCTGTTCCTGTCTTAATAACCGATTCATTGCATGGCGCCCCAATATCACCCGGAACCCGTCGCACATTCCAGATCAACGGCGCCCCGACATACTCCGCAACGTACATCGCCTTGGCTTTGTACATGACCATAATGTCGCCCAACCGCTTGCCCGCGGTGATCGGTCCGGGAGAATCAAGCAACTGTCCCGATGTGCATTGCGTTGAAACGGCAGGCGTCCAATCGGTATAGGAACCTAATGCAGAACACGCCCAGCGCGTTACGTCATCGCCGAAGCCCATGCCGTTAATGTCGCAGATGAAGACTTGGTTATTGATCGTTTCGACAATCGCCGCTTTCGGGGCCGATACAGAGCAATCAAGGAAGGTGGCGCCGCCGTCGATATATTGCAGCGTTGAACCCTTGGCAGCGGCCAGCGAGATATCGCCGAACTGCGCAAAGCGCCAGCGGTCATCTGGTCCGAGCGTGTAGTTACCGGCTTTAGACTTGTCCGACCACGAACCACCGGACTGTTCATAGAGCTTAGTGTCAGACCCGCAGAAGACCCGCGCCGAACTGTCCAGCTTGCGAGTAACCGCGAATCCACGAGCAGCCCCTGAAATCGCTCCTAGGCCGCAATCAATCGGCGTCGGGGCGGCGACGAACATCCCGAGCGATGGCAGGATATTCTTGCAGTCTGTGAAAATTCCCGGCGTTTCCGGCGGCGAATCAGGCGCGAAGCCGACGAAGGGAATCATGCCGGCACCACGAACAACGGACCGGCCAGCGCAACCTTGTTTTTCAGGTTGGCCGTGGCAAGGAAGTTATCGAGCGCCCCCTGGGCCAATTGAGCCTTTGGCGTGTCCCGAACATACGAGAACGCGAACTTGAGCGCCCCTTCGAGATAGGCGGTGTAGTAGTTGTCCAGAATGGTATTGGTCGCCGTTGTCGCCAATGGTTCCGGCTTGGCGTAATAGACCAGTTTCAGGTCATTGCTTACCCCAGTCGGCAGACGAATCTCGTTGCCGACGATGGTGAAATAGCCATAGGAAGATGGTTTCCACTTTTCCGGAGGAAAGTAATAGAGCGTGTCGCGTGTCGAGTTGTCCAGCTTGATATACCGCGCATCAAGATAATCCGCCGGCAGACTAGCGGCCAGATTGGCAACAGTCAGCGTCGCCTCGGTTTCCATCTCACGGACCCGCAACGGCGTTACATGCGCACGGAAGATTTCGTTTTCTGCCAGTGCGATGAATGACGGAATTAGGGCGGTCAAATCACTGCGCCGCGCCCACGTCGCAATGTCAGTCTGCAAACTCGTGTAAGTCGCCATTAGAGAATTCCTTCGATAATTAAATGTGCGCCCATTTCTTGGACTTGCCGATGTTAATTACATATCCACAAGTGATTTTAAATTCCCTAGATAGCTTCATTGGCCCTTCGCCAGATAGATACCTTTTGCGAATTTCACCGGCCTGCTCTTTGGTTAATCTTTGGTGCGCATGACGACCTTTTTTAGATGCGTCAATTTGATTTGCCTGGTTGTTTCCCTCTGACAAATGATACGGGCTTACACATGACGGGTTATCGCATGAGTGCATGATGCAAACATCCTTGCTAAGTGTTTTTCCGCTATACACTTCATAAGAAACCCTGTGCGCTCTACGGAGCTTTCCGGAGACTTGAACTAGTCCATATCCATCTTTGTCGTAAGCGCCAACCCAATTCCAGCAACCCGTGTTTGCCTCTGGAACCGACTTCTGCTCAATGCTTGATTGAATAGATTGTCCAGTGTTTGCTTTTGAATTAAAAACAAAGAATCTATTTCCCATTTAAATACCCTTTTGGCTCAACTAAAACCCAGAAACCATTATCGCCTTTTTCAAATGCCACTAATGAAAATCGAGATAATATTTTAGGCAACCACCAATCGGGTGATTCTTGTATTAAGTGTGCGTTTCTACCATCTGGAAGAATGGCAATTGCTTTTCCAGTGTGAATAGCAAAGAACCCAACTTTTCTAGTAACCCTTTGCAAGTCATCAAATACAGATTCAATGAATTCAGGCTCTACATGTTCCATTACATCAGTGCAAACAACCAAATCCTCTGGATTAGGAGTGTTTGAACATTCTGGAATTGCTGGATCATATCCAACATATAACCTGTCATTCAGTCCAAGAGCAGTTTTTAACGCTTGCTTTCCGCAACCCACATCAAGCAAGCGCGACGGCTTGTATCTTGAAATGATGCTCTTGACAATGGGCGCGTACATGACCGATGACGTACCGAAATCAGGACGTTCCGTGTGGAGTTGTGCTAGTTGTGCGCGGTAGGAGTCGGAGATTAGAGTCATTTTCCGAGAAGCCCTTCCCACTCGCCTTTGGCCCACGGCTGCAATCCGGTCGGCTTGCCGTTGGTTTCAAGGATGCGCGGTAGCTTGTCATCGAACAGTACGTAGTTAGATGTGCCTGCGCCAGCGCCACGCGATCCGCCGTCTAGGTAGCGGATACCGGGGATGCCTTGCTGCTGCATTAGCTTCTCTATATTACCTTGCCCTGCCGCTTGGTAAGCCGCGCCGCCTGTGTCAATCGTGTCAAAAATGTTAATCCCTAGCCGCTTTCTGACAGCAGTTTGACCGGCCTCGTCTAGTCCTGCTGATTCTTTCAGATATTGCGCTAAACGCGGGTTCTTCTTTTCGATCACCTTTGCCATTGCCGCCTGCACTTCCGGTGCTTGCTGACTCAGCGGCTTGTCCCAGTCCAGAAAACGGGCTACTGCTTCGTCGGGGATGTCGACTTTGTAGAGATTGCCCGGTGGCGAATCCTTGAGCAACCCGCCAGCAGCCAAGCGCCGCAGTTCTCCCTCAACCGATGGCATATCGTTCATGCGGGCCATGCGTGCAGCTTCATCAATGGAACTGAAGTCACGCGCGAAGGCTAGAGATTGCTGTGTAACCTTGGGCATCGCAGCCACTTTGTCACGGTTGCCAAGCGCCCAATTCATAATGCCTTCTCCGTTAAACTGAATCGGCGCCGCCGTCTCGCCAGCGCGCATGTAGCCCTTTGAGACGGCCTCGTTTTCAGCCAGATACAGCCCATGCCCATAAGCCTGCGCACCCTCACCCGTCCCAATCTTGCTGGAGTCGAACTTGTCGAACTTGTGCGGCGATCCGTGCCATGCCGTTACCGCGCCTAGAGACTCGTTGATTGCTGCATTGCGCAAAGCATCATTCGCTGCGGTCAGTGCCTTTGGATCATAGGGCTGCTTGGTCAGGTATTGCTTCATGGCTTGCGCGTTCTCGGCACCGCCGTAGCGGTCTTCCTGAATGCGATTGGCCTGCATGCCTGCCCACTGTGACGGGTTGTCGAGCATATCCATCAGGCCGCGCTTAACTGACCGTTTCTTGGCATCAATGGCCGACAGGACGTTATCAAGCAAGCCCATTATTGACCTCCTTTGCCACTTCAGCAATAACATCTTTCCAGCTTCTACCGGACTGCATGACGAAATGCTGATTGGGAAGCAGCGGCATGGCGCCAGCAAACCTCCAGTTGTGCTTGTCCGGTACAAGTGTCCATGTCGGAACGCCAAGGGCATCAGCACAGTGCAGCGCAGTGGTACAGATGCCTACCACGGCATCCAATTCGCAGATCATGGCTGCGGTATCGTCATAGTCATTGGACCGCGTAGCGAACGGGAAGGACTTCAGTTCTTCCGGGTCGTCACCCTTGTATTCCAGCGAGACAAAGACGGCATCAATCGTACTCAACAAAGGGTAGAACTCGCCAATGTCGATCTCTCTACCGACTGCGTTGTTCTTCTTCGTTCCAGACTTCAGCGCGATCCCGATAACCGGCTTTTGATACGAGTCAAACAATGCACGCCACATGCGGCGGCGCTCAGGGTCAGCCACAAGGTAAGGATGACGAGCAAAGTCAGCATCATCAGCACGGAATAGGTGGAAAAGACTGCCAGCCGCACAACGATAGTCAGGCTTAACCTGATTGAGCCAGTCAGGATGTTCTTCTCTCCGCGTTCCATAAACCTGTGCCAGCGGGAAAGAACGCCTAAACAGGTTTTGTAGCTTCGGGTCGCAATCGATAACAACATTTGCTCTAGCCGTTGCGTCAGTGATTGCCTGAGCGTAGAAAATTTCATCGCCTAGCCCCTGTTCGCCATAGATAACGACTGTTCCCGGTTCGCCCGACCACCGCCCCTTGTCGTCATAGGTCCATTCGCGACGGAATTTCCCGCCTAGACCCAATTCGAAGTTACGGAATCCATCAACCCACTGGCCTTTGGCGAGTTGGGCATGACCGAGATTGACCATCGCATTGATGTTGCTCGGGTCGCACTCCAAAGCCATTTCCGCCATTGCCTGCGCATCGTCCCATCGGCTCATTTGCACCAGCGTGGCGCTGGCATTGGCATATGGCATTGCGTGGTCAGGCTGGCACTCCGCCGCCTTCAGGAAATACGGAATGGCTTCGGAGTGCTTGCCCATCTCGTCAATGACCTTGCCGAGATTGGTCAAATTGCCGCAATTGGGCGACAGATCAACAGAGCGTTTGAGAAACTGGTAGGCGGTCGCTTCGTCTTCCAATAGAAGATGCGCGTAACCCCGGAAATTCAACGCGACCGGATCATTCACGTTTTCTTCCATCATCTCGATAATCAATGGCAATGCTTCTTCCAGCCGTTCGGCTTCGAGCAGTTCCTTGACCAGCAATTGATTATCAAGCATGGGTTTTATGATCCACCGTTTTAAGGTACGGATAATTGCTGTTCAATTCAGCGAGAAGTTTCTTTTCGTCTTCCGGGTTGAATACATCAATCCCTTTGTTTTTCAGTTCCATCACGACGACATTGGGAATAGAAGCATAGTGTAGCCAACTTTCCTTGACGCCCTTGTTCCATCGGTCAGAAGAATCACGGCGCATCTGTTTCATGCGCTCAAGAAAACCCGTCAAGTCCTGCTCTGTAACGATCTTGATTGTTCCGGTCAATTCATCCATACCGAAATAGGTTTTAGTATCGCCGCTTTGGTCTAGGAGTCGCATGATTTAAATGTGAGTTTGATTAAAGGCATTATATCTTTTTGCCGAGATAATAAAAAAGGGAATCCGAAGATTCCCCTTTTCTAATGCTTCATTAGAGATTGCTAATACTACAACCCAAGTCCACTGATTTTAGAATGAGCATCAAGGTTGTTAACCACAAGGCAGAATTCAGCAAGAATCTGACGTTTCTCGCTATCGCCCGTCTTCGCCAGTTCTTCCTGCTGAATCGGGCGCAGGGTAGCGACCGAGACATAATCCGGGTCGATACACAGCACGGCGTTGTCGCGCATGTAACGATTCAGAACCACCTTGTGATTGCCGAAGCTGGAAACGTACACGTCAGCCGCGGCGATGATGTCGGCCTGGGTCGCGGATTTCACCTCGTTGTACTTGGTGGCGATACCGGAGAACGCATCGAAACGCGCCTTGTTGGTGACGCTCATCATGACCACGGACGGGTCGCCGCCATCGGTCCATGCAGCAGCAAGAGCCAACTTGAGGTCGGCTTCGAGGAACGTGGTTGCAGTGCCGTCAGTCGGCGCAGTGACGATACCGGACGAGAAACCCGGAGTCGTCTGACCGGCATTCGACTTGATGTTGTTACCCTTGATCCACGATTCGAAACCAGCCGAAGCGCGGGCGGTGCCAGCAGACCCATCGTCGGATGCCTGATTGCGCACCAGCGCGTATTCCATATCACGGCGCAGTTCCTTACCGCGCTTGGTCAGTTGGTAGGCCAGTTCGGACTTGCGACCGTACTTCTTGACCGCATCGTAAGTGCCGGAGATTTGCACCGTCTTGCGGGCAATCTGGCAGTAGTTGCCGAGAACGGTAGTCGCGGCAGCGGTAGCGAAAGTTGCGTCGTCGCCTTCAAGCTGCTTGTTGGCAGCGGCGGCGGCCAGCGCATCGGTTTGCCACTGGTGATATTTTGCGGTTGCCTTGGTCTTTTTAGCCAGCGAATAGAGGGGAGTGTCAGACGGCGAGACATTGTTGATAATGTCTTCGAAGTCTTCGGCCAGGCCAGCGCCGGTATAAGTGTTGGTTGCAGAAACAGCCATGATGTTTATCCTTTACAACAGTCGTTCGATAGCGGATGCGGCATACTCTTCGCGGCCAGTTCTCTTGAGCTGGTCGCGGGTTTTCTGGTATGCCTCGCCCTTCGGATTGCGTTGCTGAGTCGCGCCAGGCTTAACCGGCTTCGGAGCCTCTGCAACACGCTTTTGTACTTCCGGCTTCTTGCTCATGAGCTGATCGTAAAGCATTGCCTTTCGAGCAATGACAACCGATCTATGGTCAGATAGACCAGAGATTTCCTGCTCAGAGAATCCAGCCTTTTGCAGCGCGGCCTTGATCTCATTACGCTCTGCCGTCGCCTTTGCCGTATCGCGCCATTCAGGGATTGCTTCAATCATGGATTGTTTCTCGCGGGCGAGAAGTTCCTGCGTGAAGACCTGCTGGCGTTCAGCAACTTGCTGACGGGTCGTGTTGATATCGCTAACCTTCTGCGAATATGCTTGTTGCAATTCACGATACTGACGGTCAAGCTTCATTGCCTGAATCGGGTCAGAGTCGACCAACGCATTCCAGTCGATCCCCTGATATTGCTTTAGCTGAGCTTCAATACTCTTGGCTTCGGCAACGGTTTCGATGACTGCTTCCCGCAGACGGAATTCCTCAGACTTGGCATTGATTTCAGCCTGTGCCTGACGGCGCTGCTCTGCGAGTAGTTGGGTTTTCTGGGTGTAGTCAATACCCTTCTGCGCCAGTTCGGCAACTTCAGCTTTCGTCTTCTTGACTTGCTCGCCATTTACAACGAGGTCAATGAACTCGGCTTCCAGCTCTTCCGGAGCGACTTCTTCGGATTCGGCTTCTGCCTCTTCCGGTTCTTCAATCGGCTGCTCTTCTTCCTCTTCACCGCCAAGGAATTCAAGCATGCGATCATTCGATTCGACTTCCGTTGCGGATTGGTCGATTTCTTCCATTTAGGAATACTCCAGTCTTAACTTTCCCCCACTCCGTCAGGGAGAGTTTCGGGATACCTTCACAGGCATTGCCCAATTAACCAGACGGCTGGTTATTTGAAACTATTTGAATCTTGAGAATAACCCTTGTTTCTCGATTTGCATTTTAACCATTTTCCCGGTTTCCGCAACTTCCTTGATATTCTTTTCTATTTTATTCAGTAACTGAAGTGCAATTACCAGACGATTATGGGTCGATTCATCTCCCAATGCCGATTGCTCCATGCTGGAAACAATGCCGTCCTTTACCTTTTGAATTGATTCCTTGAATATAGGATTATTCAAAATCATATTGGCATCTTCGCCGCGAATCATTTCTTCATGCTCAGTCATTTTTAAATATTTTCCCTGCGCAGCCAGTAAAGGTTATTCGCCAGTAGCGCGGCGAAGGGAACGACCAGCGCGACCATTGCCCACTCTTCCAGCCCGCCAGTTATTGCAAAGTAGGAAACCATCGCAATGATTGGCAGGCGGATGACGGCCTGCCCGACATACAGCCCAAGTCGGCCAATCAGCCAGCGCATGACGGGATTGGCTTCCTTCAGGCCGTTGCGGATGCCGTAGGTTGTAGTGGCTGCGTCGGCGGCTTGGAGCAGCAGGAAGGCGAGAAGGCAGAGGTTGGATGTGGTCATAGTTTCACCCATCCGAATACGCAATATCACAGTATGCGTACACGTTACCTTTGACGGATTTAACCTTACCCCGGCAGCACTTTATTATTGACGACAAATCCGCGCCGTATTTATTTGCGGCAATACTGGCCATTGGGAAAACCTCGCCTGTTGTAATGCAGCGCACAGCCCTTGCAGACGGATTACGAGTTCCTACCATGTGCGGCTTTTCTATTAACTTATGTGAATCTGAAATTCTCCGTTTAACATCCTGTGAAACACGACTTCCCCACATAGGGGCCAAACTACCGCTTCTACCAGTCATAGTTCCTGGTTTATTTTTATAAAATTCTCTAAGACTATTAGCTATTTTTTCCTTAGTCTCATGGCTTAGAGGCTTTCCAGTAGAACCAGTACGCCCACCTCCATCGCCACCATCTGATAGATTGAGCACTCTTTGACCAACACTGCGGCCAAGTGCTATCCAAAACCTCTCTCGTTCAGCTAGTAATTCTTTGCTATCGCAACTTTCGATGACGTACCATTGAAACGCCTCTGCGCCGTGCTTACGTAAAGCCTTGTGGAATCTTGATCCGTTTCTGTTGGCAGCAGCGTCAGCAAAGTGCTGTTTTTTCCTAGTCTCCAAAGACTTGACTGTCTTACCGTAATAAAAGCTATCGGTAGATTTGCAGTGTGCCATGTAGATTATCACGCGACCACCTGCCACCCATAAGTCCCTGGCGTCCACACGTTGTTACCAGCACCGTCTGCCTGTGTAACTTTCCATTTACTGCCGTTGTAGGTACATAGGTCTGGCTTTCCGTTGAAAGGATTGACCAGCTTGTATGCGTCGTACTGGTCTAATGGTTGTTTCCACGGCGCAACCACGGAAGGCTCATGCACGGTACGAATCAATGACGGATAGTTGCTCGGGTGGGCATTGTAAGTCGTGCGGCTGAATGTCTGAATCACTGACCACAGCAGGTTATCGAAACGGTATAGACTGCCCGCCGTCACATTGCCAGTGCTTGGAAGCTGCGGTGCCTGTGCGCCCCATTTAGCACCTTGTGCGGTAATAAGCGCTTGCGTTCGCGTAACAGGATCGCCATTCGAAATTTCCCAGACTACGCCGGGAATTGCTTTGACTGCCGTCTCGAACTCAGCATCGCTCCATGAATGCAGTGCGCCATGTGTTGCTGCTGCGCCTGTATAAGCAGGAACCGAAAAGTTATTAGGTCCAAAGCTCTTGATTCCTGGAGTGCCGGCAGAGTTGTTCAGCGTGTCGTTTGCTGACACCATGCTGGCGACTGGAATGATTGCGACCATGCTCATTTAGTATGCTCCAGTCTTAGAGTTTACCCACGTTTCCGTGTCAGTGATTTCCTGTGTAGTGCTGAGTGCGCCACGGACGATTAGTGAGTAGATGTTTCCGTTAAACGAATATGCAGACCCGCCGCGTTGACCAATATAAATCGGCCAAGTTCCAAAGTTGCCACCAGCAGCTAATGCCGTTGATCCAACACCACCAAAAGAAGGAACTGCGCCATTTACTCTATAAGTTTTGACCCCGGTACCTGAACCAGCTATAGACCTATCCATTTCGAAAGTAACTACATTTGTAATCGGAGATGTGAATGTAAACACGCGCTTACCATTAGTTCCATTAGTTCCTCCTGAATAAACGCCATATTCCGTGTCGTTTCCATAAAACACAAAAGACCCAACCTCTGTATCCGCCGATGCAGATAGTTCGCTAATAACCCCTGTTGATGTGCCAACCTTACGAACACCAGCGAACAAACTAGCTTTATCCGTGCTAGTGAAGTTAATCGCCGCCGTAATCAGCGAGTCATCCACCCCATCGAACTGCAGCCAGTGATACGTGCCATCGGTCTTGTACAGTGGGCGGGATGCTGCGGTGGCTTGGGAGGCGTGGTTTCCGCGGCCTGATTTGTCTAGGATTTTGCCAACCGGCTGACCATCCGCAGTTACCGGCGTCGTCCCTGCGCTATCCTGAAACATCGTGGTCAAGTCGCTCGGGTCGTACCATACGCCGACTTCAGATGCTGCGAAGAGCGACAGCGGCGAGAAAGTCGCATTGTCGTAAAAGTAACCAAAAATCCGACCTTTCGCAGAAAGGCGGGATGGATTTACTCCGGGATTGGCTAATGACCACGTGACATATTCAGCATACATCGCGTGTATATATCCTGACGCAGCAATCCTGCTTGGATTAACCGACGCGGTTGCGGTATTTGCTGCTGCGTATTGCAACGCGCCTAATTCTGCTAGACGATCAACCATATTCTGCCTTTGTGATTGAGTGTTTCTGCTGTATCAGCGGAAATATGCGGGAATCCGGAGGTTCGGAACGTGGTCATTTCGCCGCCTTTTTGTCAAAGCTGCGCATTGCACCAAGCCCAAGGATTCCTAGCAATATCTGCATGGTCAGGGTCGTATCAATGAATGGAAATTCTCCGTTATAGCCAAACCATACCTTTGCGCCGAAGCGTAGCAGCGGCTCAAAGATTGCCGCGTAGGCGAATGCAAGCCCGCATATCCAGCCGATGAATGGACGCCATCCGGCAATAAAGTTACTGGCGCTGGCCGCTTCAACCTTGTTGATTTCGACCTGCCCATTCATCCGGCTGGTTTCGGCTGCATAGGCGTCAAGTTCGGCCTTCATGCGCTCTTCGTCGGACGTGAATAGATCATCAGCAACCTTGCCGACCGTCCCGATGATTCCGCCCACTACCGCGTCAAGTATTGGGTTCATACTGCCTCGCGCAAGGTGCGATTGATCCAGCCGAGCAGAAACTTGGATTGGCTGCGATCCTTGGTCACAATGTCCCGATAACGCGTGATCTTCGCCAGCGCGTAATAGGCAACGAACATTGATCGATCGATACTGTTCAGTGCGTTCAGAGTTCTATTGCCGATTACTCCGTCAGGCGTCACACCAACAACGATCTGCGCCAGCTTGATGGCCGTCTTTGGACCAGCATTTACCGCGAAGTCGAACAGGTTGGAAGCGATGGCCTGTGCATCGATATGGTCGCCATGAATGGGGAACCAAAAGTTTTGTTTGTAGAATACCCTGACCAATTCACTGGCAGGCGTCAGCCCTTGGTCAATGTCTTTCCAGCCAGCCCAGTCCGGCCAGCGGTTGCGGGAAATACCGGCATAGGTTTGCCCGCCGCGATCATTCGCCACGTTGGTCAGCTTGTAGCCGCCCTCGTTTGAAATCATGCGCTCGTAAGCAATAGCGAAGTTGCTCATTGGTCAATCACCAGGGTTGCGGATTGGCCGTCTTGTTCGGCGCGTTCAAGTTGGTGGAGAAGGCCGCTCGTACAAGTTTGTGATGGCAGGAGAGCATTCCGCCCGCGTACGCTGCCCAGAACGAGGTCGCAACCCGGAAAATGTCCAAGCCAACCGAGGCCATCTGCATAGGGAAGTACGGGATTGCCGTCAAGGTGGAACGCGGTCCCAATCGTGACCTGAAACTTTCCATTTGGTAAATCGTCGCGTCCATTTCCAGCCTCACATCGGCAAAAATGCCGTTGATTGATAAACAGTGTTCCGTCGTCGGCTTCAATCTTCATTCTTCATCAACAATCAGATTGGGGAACGGCATCCTATTTACCTTTTCCTCAATCAGCTTTAGATACTTATGCTTGTAATACCAGTTGATACAGAAGGTGACGAAGGCGAAGAACAAACCGGACAGCACCGCGAAGTCATTGGCGGTCAGGCCGAACATGATCAAGGAACCGCTTGCCGTGTAGCTGGCGATGGATGTTTTTGGGTAGGTCATTGCGCACTCTGCAAGCCAATTGCCCGCCCGTCTGCATCGCGGACAATGTATTTAGGCGCTGATAGGGCAGACGCCACCCCCTGAATGCCTTGCATGATCTGACGGAGCGTGTCCATATTCGGATCAATGGCGCCCGCCTGATCGACCTTGGTCGTATCGTCGGAATTTGGCGCACCCGAGACATGAGAAGAAAGAATCCCAGCCGCCAGTTCCATCAACTTGGTTTCTTTCTCAGCTTCGATTTCAGCGGCCTTGATTCTTTCCGCGCTGATAATCTGCATCTGTTCAAGTTCGCGCTTCTGCTGATACTCGATTGCCGATTTCTGCTTTTCGAGTTCAGTCTCGGCAATGAATTTCTGCTGATCCGCTTGCAGTTCGATCTGCTTGGCCTGAATCTGGCCTTGTTGCTTGGCCTGTTCGACCTCAAGCAATGGATTGGCCTGCTGCTGCTTTGGAGGTTGTTCGCTCGGGTCAGTGAAGAACTCGTTACCATCCGAGAAACCTGCGTTCTCTGCCAGTCTCTTGGCGGCAGAGTAGATGTTCTTCGGCGTCGATACGCCGATTTGCATTGCTTCGCGCTGCACCTGCAAGATAGACATGAGGTGCTGCAACTGCATATCCTTGTTGCCAGTCCCGAGACCGACCGCAATCGTCATGTCGGTACGGGTTTGCCACTGACGCGGATCGACAGGAACCCACTTGTTGTTCAGGCGGAAGATGGTCGCTTTGTCGGCGTGCTTCTTCAGCAGTTCGTGGGTAAGTTGGAACAGACGCTTGACGCCAGACTCGGCGAAGATTCGCGCCACCAGTTCCATGCGCTGCTGTGCCGCAGACATGATCTGATTGATGCCCGAGGCCGTCTTGTTCAGCGAATTGGCATCAAGCCCTTGATTGTACTTGGTAATGCCGGTGCGGTTTTCTTTCTGAGTATCGAGATAGCTCAAACCCTCGATCGCAGAAGCGCCGGTATTCGGATGGACCAGCGGCATGATGGCGCTCATCGGGTCGCCCTGCACCCGAACGATTCCACCAGGACGCGACACCAGCATGTCGTCGAGATTCACGCGGTCGGAAATGGCATACCGTCCGTTGTTCGCCAGATACAGACTGTCAAGATACTGGCGCATGACCGTCGAACGGATCAGTTGCACATCCTGCACAAGATCCGCCAGCGACAGCCCTACGTGCCTATGTGGCATCGGCAAAGGACAAAGCGCGGCGTAATAGACGTTTTCAGCCTTGCCTGAGTAAATGATTTCCGAGCCGACGATGTAATAGCGCATCAGTTCGGCAATGCCGTCACCATCGGCATCAATCCGCATCGTTACATCTCGGAACCAGACGAGGCGCGTAGAAAGATCGGCGCCTTCGTAACCTTGATCGTCTTCGTCGTACTGGTTGCGGGCAGATGAAATGCCGTCATCATTGGACGTTTCGTCCCAATCGCCGATTTCGTCCGATACATTGAAACCCATCAGGCGGATTTCTGAAATCGTCTTGCGCGTGCGATGCTCTACATAGTTCGCATCGGACAGATCGACCTTGCGACAGGCCATGTCGACCAGGAACTCTTCCGGTGGAACTGGCTCGATACAGACGCGGCCAGTCTTTGTGACCCGCTTGACGGTGACGTTGTAGCCGAGTTCGGTTTGTTCGGCGGATGCAATCTCAACGCCTTGGTCTTGCGCCAGCATCGTCAGTTCTTCCACTGACAGATTGCTGTATGAATCTTCGGTCACATCCTCAGAGGTGTCCCAATAGACCTTGACATACCCTGTCTTCATCATCAGGGCGTCCTTGAACCATGCGTACATGGTCATGAAAGAGTCGTTCTGCTGCATGACTACGTGATTTACGTAGGAAGTCTCTTGTTCAGCAGCTTCTACGTCTTCAGCGCCCTTGGGCGTGAATTCAACCGCCTTGTCGCCCGCGGTGAATATCTTAAGCAGGCTGGGCAGCATCCACTCGATTGTTTCCAGCGTGTCTCGGGTGACAACCTGGGAGCGTCCTTCTACCTCGTTTCCATATGGCTTGCCGAGATAGTAATCGAGCGCCTGTTCGCGCTCTGCATTCAGCGTTCCGGACAGATAGCCGTAAGACTCTTTGGCCTTGGCTTCGATTGCTGCAAGAATCTCGGAGTCAGACAAGCCACGCGAATCGCGCTTATTGTCGGTTGATTCTTGGCCGTCCTCTAGGTCTAGACTCATTCGCCGCCTTCGTCAGAACCGTTTCCGGTTTCGGGATGCCCTCACGAACATTGCCCATTACATTTTCCAATTCAGAAACTCGCCGTTGCAAATCCCTGATTAACTCTAATACCTGATGCCCGTTCATATTATACCGTTTTATTTGAATGAGATTATAAGTCAAACGATTCCGTTGTTAGCGTAGTTAATCGGTTTCCATTGTTCATTACTCATTGAATCAGCAGCGACGCACATATAACGAAACACATCTGCGCCGTGCGAATATTCATCATGCAGCGGCGGCCCCGGCTCATTGGTTTGCGCGTTGATCTGGCGCCTATAACGTTTCAGGCAATCGATTAACCGTGTCGTGCCTGGCTTGTGGAAATAAACCTGATTGAACGACATGCGCGCCGCTTTAATCCCATTCTCCAAACCGATCTGCGGAATGATCTCAACCGACCAGCCCATCTTCTGCATGATCTCCTGAGAACTCTTTCCTGTCTTGAAGTCTCGCGTTGCGCCATCGTGTGGCAGAAACAGTTTCCCATAGTTAAGATTCTTGTTTCTCAGCATGGACGAATAGAAATCGAGCGTCTTGTGATCGTCCTCGATATATTCAATCACCCGCAACTCTGACCGGACTTTCTGACAGAGAATGATGGCCATTGAGTCATTCCACCCAAGGTCAAATACCGCATGGACCTTTAGCAAAGGATCATATGGAACGTTGCAGATGTTCCCGGATGCCTGGGCCTTGCCAATTTCATCAGCGTAGATAGCGCCATCCACAGCGGCCTTGCACTTGCCTTCCCAAATCCATTGATAATCCTCTGGATTTGTTTCCTGGCAATGGATGCGCTCTTTCTCCAACACATCGGGAAACCACGGATTGTCGGAGTAATTGACCGATACCGAATAACAATCAGGCGGTGCGTTCTCAACGTAACGCTTCCATACTTCGTCCGTGTCTAGTTCAGGGTTGAACGATACCCATATCTCTGAATCAGGCTTGCGGATGGTCGGCACGAGAATATCCAGCGACTTCTTGGAGACAGTCTGCGCCTCCTCGATCCATACGCGGTCAATGCCTTCATAGCTCTTGATGCTTTCTACCGTGTGATTGGCGAGACCAGCGAAGACGAACAGCGAACCATTCTTGCCGCGAATCTCTGTCTCTGTGGAATCGAAGAACGCGCCCAATCCCATTGCCTGTATCTGGTCATCAAGCAGGCGCTTTACGGATTCCTTGATTGATTTCTGCACCTCGCGCGTACAAAGAACGCGGGTTGTCTTTGAGAACGCCTGAAGCAATAGCGCCTTGGCGAATGACCAGGACTTGCCCGAGCCTCGCCCACCGTAGGCAACCTTGTAACGATATGGCGTGAATAGGAATGTCAGCTTGTCCGGTATCTGGACAACGAGGTCAGACATTCTTGGGCGCTACACCCTGGACGATGATCTGTTTGAACTCAACGCCGCCGGATAGCTCAAGGCCACCATTGACCTGAAGCGGCAAAAGTTTCGGATAGATGCTTACCCAAAACGCTTTTTCGTTGTCTGGGTCTTCTCTGACCCATTCAACCAATCGATCTGTTCCGCCAAGCGCCTCAGCAGCGAGAGCGATTGCATCCTTGGCTGCCTGCGTTGTCTTGTTCGGCAAACCCTTCGGCCTTCCGGGACCGGCTTTCCCTTTTCCGATTTTCTTTGTTTCTTTTACGTCTTCCACTTTGCGAATTCCTCACGGATTGTTCGCGTCATTTAATTAACGCTGCTGCTGCTTTCAATTCCTGGCGTGCGGATTGCACGATAGGTAATGCCAGATCAATCTGGGTATTAATGTCGGCAATATGCGCTTGGTAATCAGCCTTCTTGTCCTTGAGCGATTGAAGTTTATTCTCCAATTCACTGAGGTTGGTAGCAAGCCGAATTACTTCCTTGATCTCTGCGCTGATTGCCATTTTGAATATCCAGTGTTTTGTTTATTCTAACCCATCATTTGAATCAATGGTATTTGGAATAAATCACTTGTTTCTATTTCGTTGTGACTGATTCCGTTAATCCACAGCCCCATAGATTTCAGGTATTCGCTATCCGTGGTCCGTGGGCATCCGTCGCAGCGCCGGTCGATGCCACGGCGGTCGAATCGGCATAGCCTTGACTGGTCGTATTGCTGGCAGCCGTAGATCATTCTATTTTCGGCATCCGTTCTATCGCCATAAACTCGCGCAACCTTGCGGAAGCTGCATGCAAAACAAGGTCGGCATCACGATCCATTTCAGCAGGAATGCGCATTGTGAATTCTCTGGATACTGACTCTTTACCTTCAGTAACCGCTCGGCTCAATTCTTCCAAGCGGCGCGCAAGCACCTCAGTAGGAACTCGGTCGTTCATTCCATAATCTGTACTCATGGCGCGTAATACTTCGCAAACTTGTCCCGGCACCGACCGCACAGATCATCCACCAGCCGCGTGAAGTAATCTCCGCATCCTTGGCACTCGCCAGCCTCGCCAATTGGAATCTCAGCGGCGCGGCGCATGGCTTCTCGCACATGGTCATCTATGACGGACTCGATAAAGTATGTGGCGCGATCTGCCTCGTCGCCGGTATGTGGTTCGCGGTCAATTTCCACGTTGCAACTCCTTTATTTATCGGAAGGCTTCATGCCTTTGATCTGACCAAGCCTTCCTTTGGCCCGATCAAGCTGCAATCGAATCGAATTAACTTTCTTTTCTGCTTCTTCGACCAAGAAAGCGTGAGCGTCTTCCCATGTGTCATGCCAGTTACTCCAACCAGAAACCTTGTTTTCTCGGAGCTCAGTTTTTCCAACAAGTAGAACAACTTGCTTATCTGTTTCTCGCAAAACTTCAATGGCCTTGATTTCATCGAATCTGATTCTGTACTTAATCATTCTTCAGCTCCTTTAGTTTTTGCTTGTATTCAGCCTTGATTGCTTTCAGTTCTTCAATGGTCCATTTGCGCGGCGTGTTATCTGCTTCCAGTGCTTCCACCCGAGCGAGTCCGATCCTTGCAATCAGGCCGATGCGGTAATCAACGGCGTTGCCTGACCCATAGCGGTTATCCTGTTTGGACTGGGCATGGCAGTTGTCTTCATTGAAACGCAAGTGCGGCGCACTACCTCTAGACCGATAATGGCCGGCATCAACGTTGTTTCCAGACCAATCCAGCGGCCTGCCGGATGAAATGCAGTTATGACCGGCCAGTTGATCCCGAGTCCTGATGAAAGCGTTGAATACGGCCTGGGTTTCTTTGATCCATTCGCCACGTGTTTTCAGCTTCAGCTTTAGAATCTTCCGGCTGGCTACTTCAGCGACGCGCTCTGCCTTCTCGCGGCGATTCTTGGAGCGTTCTGCCATGACGATCCCGAGCTTTACTTCGCAATCGAAACTACACACGGACTGAAGCGGCTTTTTCGGCTGGAACATCTGCTTGCAACTGCGGCAGCAGCGCGGTTTCTTCGGAATGCTCACGCTGCAAACCTTTCCGGCGCTGCCTGCTCAGTCCATTGCACGTTATTGTCGGCCCCATAGGCATACAGGTATTCAATGAAATCGGCGGCCTCCTTTACGTAGAATTTCCGCGTCTGAATGCCCAACTGAACGACGCGCTGCCCATCAAGGCTTGGAACAACGCGCCCGTCATGGTGTAACGGCGTTCCTGAATCGCGCATAACCTTGGCGAACGCATCTACCAGGAATCGTTTCCAGTCTTCTGCGTCCCATTTCTGCCCCATGAACGTGCTTTGCTTGGCAATGTCGCCGATCATGGCGTGATACTTTTCCTCTTGGATGCGCTTCTTTGCCGGCTCACTGATACGAACCACATGGCCTTCCGGCGCCATAAGAACATG
>OFRM01000236.1_pt1 | contig 24822 bp, 36 predicted proteins | sample 1543101 | NCBI WGS metagenome assembly OFRM01 (sample SAMN07774223, study PRJEB24372) | wastewater metagenome | isolation source: Exp Tend VB 0WW | collected 2016-02
CGATCTTAAAGAAGTTGCGAACATCATATTCGACAAGGCAGGTGATCTAGACACCGATGATTGGGACGGATCGACAGACCTTGAAAAAGATGGTGGAATAAATCAAGACTTAGATACGTAAAAAGCACTTGCTTTTTCATACCGTTTGTGCTATATTGAGAGTAGGTTAAAAACTACTCTCTCTTTAGTTAGTAGGACCAAAATAAAAACAGGAGAAAACATGCCAGAACTAAAGTTCCCGGGCGGTCAAGTTGTCAGCGTAGAGTTTGACGATGTAGCCCACTCGTATGTAATTGCCCATAAACTCGCAGATGGACAATTCACAGACACACGACCAACACACGGAGCCACGGCACCGCTTGAGGTTGTACCTAAGCCATTCTTAACCCCTTGGGGATCAAAGACAGGCGTAGAGGCTATATTAGAGACAATGTACACCAGCCCCGAGCTTATTAACATATTGCCGCAGTTCTACAAGGACAAAGAGGCTATGGAGAATAACGAGCGTTATATTGACGAAAAGGGCAAAGATAAGCCCGTATGTTCAGAGTATAAATTCAAAAAGCAATATCCGTGGTTCTCTAAGGCTAAAGCAGCTTATAAAGATAAGTCCACAGAAGGTAAAGAATTAGGCTCATGGCTACACTCTAGCATTGAGAACTTTTACCGATCAGAACGTAAAACATTGCCGATCATCACACCAGAGGTTCAAGGTATGTGGGATAGCTTTATCATGTTTGATAACTTTTTCAAGCCCAAAGCCGAAGAACTGGAATTCATTGTCTATTCACTTATGTTTGGTTACTCAGGACAGGGCGACTTCAAGGGTCACATGTCCGGCAAGTACTGCATAGGTGACTGGAAGTCCACTAACAGGTCAGATAGTAACGCAGACGGAATATCAGTCGAGTACTTCTTTCAGGTTGGTGGATTAGCACAGGCAGAATTTGAGCGAACAGGCAAATGGGTCGATGATCTGTTTATAGCGAACTTTGATAAGCAAGGAGGTGAACCAAGAGTTATATGGGCAAGTGAATTCGGAGCCAGCCCCCAAGACTGTGCACGAGCATACATAAGCTGTTTTAACAATTACCACACAATAAAAGAGTGGGATTACAAGTTCGGAAAGAGATAACATGGACTTACTACTATTCGTCTATTGTGGTTGGACTATCGCAGCAGCGTCAGGCTACCTCATAGGCAAGATCATATGGGAAACAGGCAAATTTATCGTAAACAAATTAAGGAGAAAATAATGTCAGTAACAGTAGACGATCTAAAATATGCAGACCTCGATGATAACGATAAAAGTTTATTCGACGCAGGTCTAATGGATATTAACGGTAACGTGACTTCATCGGGCTGGGAATTGCTCAAGCAACTTCAGTTTGAAGAATATAAGCAAAACTTAGCAGTTGCAGCACGTAAAGCACTAAAAGCAAAGAAAGTATAATATGAAACTATTCAAACGAAACAAACGACTATTGGCACTTGAAGACTATCTAGGTATCTTTTACGTTGTAGACAAATGGGGAGATCAAGAGTACAAGGCTGAAAAAGACAGTTACGGTACTATCCCACGTTTAGAAGAACGTGTCAAGGAACTAGAAAAGAAGATTGATGAATTGACGAAAGGTAAGAAATAATGTCAAAGCAACTATATGAAGTTGGTGACAGCATTGACGGACTCGAAGTCGTCGCAGTTACCTACAGTGAAACACCAGAGGGAGAGCGTGAAAACTTCTCCTACACAGTAAAAAGCCCAGAGGACATTGAACGTCCAGAAACGGAGACAGAATAATGGGAGCCGAAGAAGGAACACCCAACGCTGATAACCTGATTGAGCTACGTGCTGATCTCGCAGAGGTTATCAAAAAAGCACAGAAATATCAAGAGACTATGGTTGCACCGGGAGTACAAGAACACATTCTTGCTATTCGCCACCTAGAAGACGCTCGTATGCGTTTCGGTGTAGCACTCGCTTATGTAAACGGTAAAGACCCATTGGAGAACAAATAATGTACGACGAACCAACACAAACAATCGGTGACGCACGAGTAGCACAGCAATCACCACTTTCGCAGCTACTTGACCAACAGGATAAGACAGCACATCTGTTGCAGGTATTATCTGAGAGATTATCACCAGTTGCAAATCCCACCCCAACCGACAAAGCAGCACTGAACGGTGATCGTGGTTACCACATCGAGACGGCAGTGTACAAGCAGCGTGAAATCAATGACGCTATTAGCTACATCATCGACACTCTAGTAGTATAACCAGAACAGGAAAAAACAAATATGTCAACATTTACAGTAAAAAGCACCATGCCAACGGGCAAGGCGAACGAGAAATTCGGGAAAGAGTTCTATGTTCAGTTCAATGAGACAGAACAAGCCTTTCCCCTCTGGTTCAAAGAAGCCCCAGCAGTAGGCAAAGAGATTGATGGTGAAATCTCAAACGGTAAGTTCAAGAAAATCCGCAAGGAATGGACACCGGGCACAGGCACCGACGCAGACCCTAAGACTGCTAGTACAGTAAAACCAGCATACAAAGACAATTCAGATGGTATGCGACAGGGTATGTGTTTTAACAACGCCGCTAACTTTGTCAACACACTCGTATTTGAGAAGACACTAACGGACCGAGAGTGGGCAGACCTTACGTTTGCTTACGCACAAGCACTATACTTAAAAGGTGATCTGAACGTTCCTGTTGAAGGCTCACAAGAGGAAGCACCAGACCCAATCGAGACAGTCAAAGAAGTCTTCGGTGGTGGTACTAAGTTGGTAACGCCTCGTGGAAACTGATGAGATTATAGCCCAGCTTGATAATTTTCAGGCTAGGTTATTCATCCGACGCAACGGGCAGGTTGAGCCAGCCGATCCTAACACTCTAGCAAATAACCTTCTACTTATCCGTGGTCTATTGATCCAGTTAGTAGATAAGGTTGCAGAGTCTGAGTCAATATATCGTAAAACTAAAGCAGCAAGGTTCGATAGCTTCCTAACAGCACATAAGCCCGGCGAAAAAGCAATTAGCAAATCAGCCGCTATGGATAAGCTAGACATGGAAGACGACCTTATTGACATGAAGATAGGATCAGAGCGTGTTAAAAACTATATGAAATATGTTGATGGACTCTGTACGTCTATCCAATCAGTACTCAAAGTACAGTCGAGTTCCGAAAAATCCCAATACTAACATGAACAGTCTAGAAAGGTTTAAGCTTTACTATGAAGCCCACCCAAACGAAAAAACCCGTTTCAAACGTGAAAGACCTGTTCGCAAATCCCCAAGAGGAAAACGTATCAGTAAATGATATAGAGTTTCTGTCAATACATGAACAAGAGGCAATGAAGTACATCGAGAACGAGGGTAAATACCTTGGTGTCTCGACAGGCTTCAACAGTATAGACTCTCTCATGGGATCGTTTCTACCGGGTGAAATAATGACTCTGGGTGGGGACACTGGACACGGTAAGTCAATCTTGGCTATGAATATAGCACAGAACGCATACAAGAGCACTCAACAGCCCGTGTTGTTCATAAACCTAGAGCTTACCGTAGAACAGGCAGTACAGCGTTTCTATAGCCTTGCAGGTAAAGACCACGACTACGCAGGTATCATGGTCCAGTCACAGCTAGACATTAACTACACAGATATTGACCACCTAATGGAACGAGCAAAAGAAGAAGATGTGTGCTTGGTCGTAGTTGACCACCTCCACTTCTTTGATGACTCTATCGGAGATAACGCAGCGGCAGCAATTACACGGATAATGAAGTACTTCAAGCGTTGTGCTATGAAACACCAGTTACCAGTCCTATTACTGAGCCATGTGACACCACAAACACGAGTCACAGCCCAAGGAATAGAGATTATACGCCCGGACCTTCACAGCTTTAAGAACAGTAGAAGTATTCAGCAGGTATCCGACATGGTAGCATTTGTTTTCCGTGACCCCAAGGATACACACAAAGTAGACTTTTACATGAGGAAGAACCGTTCCCGTCCACTGGAACCAGAAGCCGTTCAATTAACACAAAGATCGTGGAAGATAGAGGATGACCCAACATGGCAACCAAAAAACTTACCGCCGTCTGGCGGATACTAACCAGTGGTAGGTCACTAGAAGCGAAGATGAAGCTTATGCTATTCATCCGTGACTTCTACGCCTACCTCGCCACAGAAGTAGATGAAACAGCAATGAAACAGGGAGAAGTACGCACCTTACAGGCACTTCGAGCTGTAGTAGACGACAAGATTGAGAACAACAATGAACAATAAATGGTTTCAAGTTATGCTTGCGTACCACTTCCGACAGATCGCACACCCAACAACACGCAAGTTTCGTAAAGCACGTAAAGCAGAGCGTCAGAACAGGCGTATAGGACGATTACACAATGGCAGGTAACAAAGAGGGGGCAGCTAAAGCCCGTGAAACAATACTAAAAAAAGACCCTGACTTCTATCGTAACATCGGTGGACAGTCGTGGAAGAACCCGGAACGATCCCACAAAACAGGATTTGCACTACTCGATGAAAAAGAACACAAAGCCCTCAGTAAAAAAGGTGGTCAAAAAACCAAAGAAGACTATAACACTTCCAAGGTTAAAAGCCGCCGTTCAACAACTGGCGAATAAGTATGCAAGATTACGGGATTGTTTTGGAGACAGTGGAAGTACCTGTATATCATGTGGAGTCTGGCACCCTTTTGAGAAGCTTGATGGCGGTCACTTTATACCGACGACCTACTCCTCAACTCGTTTTGACGAGAGAAATATCAATGCCCAATGCCACAAGTGCAACCGTTTCTTACATGGTGATCCCCGGCGATACTTTAGAGGAATGGAAGCAAAGTATGGCAGAGATGTCGTTGATGATCTTGAAGCCATTGCAGGTCCGAAAAAGTGGACCCGTGAAGAACTCGAAGATATACGACGCTATTATCGTGGAAAAATAAACGATATTCTAGCCGGAAACGACCCCCGACCAAAGAATACTACCTCTGTTATAAGCATTTTCAAGCCTGAATAGTATTGACAAAGCACTAACGCTTTGCTATAATGACGTTTAGAAGTTAAAACTCCCAAGTCTTAATTTCAAACAAACAGTCATAAATATCTAAAAAGGAGAAATGAAATGACAAAAATAGAAACAGTAGTAAGCTTTTTAAGCCTGTGGGTCGCACGGTTCGCCCTTGCCCTCCTCGCTTCAGCAGGTATGCTTCACCTATTAGGTGGTGTAGACCCGATCATAGCCTACCCTATTACTATTATTGGTGTTGCTTTCTTAGTCAAAGAAACACTCTAAATCCGTAGAAAGTATGGTATAATAGAATGGTTAGGTCAAAAAAGCCCCCTTTGGGGCATACTATGAAAAACAAAAAACCAATAACCTTCCGCAAGAAGTTGGATAATCCAGTCTTCAAAAAATTAGCACTTGCTTTCGTCATCGTGATAATTGCCACAGCTACCTACTTACAGTATTTAGCACCGCACACGCTTGAAGCTAAGCAGAGGGTCGAATTAGAAAGCACACAACGTCAGTTAATAGAAACTAAACGTACTCTTGAACAGCAGAAGACACTCGACGCCCAACAGGACGCAGAGAAACAGAAGCAAATTGAAGAAGTACAAAAGAAGCTCGAAGAAACTGAAAAGCAACTTCAAGCTAAACGATCTACGCCTCAGTCTTCTGTAGCGTATGCAGCCGAAGCCCCAGCGTCTACACCAACTAAACAATATACAGGTGGTGGTAATAAGGATACATGGATGGCAGCGGCAGGTATACCACAGGATCAGTGGGGATATGTAGATAGTATTGTCAGCCGAGAAAGTGGATGGCGACCAGACGCAGTAAACCCCAATGGGGGAGCGTGTGGACTCGCACAAGCCCTTCCGTGCTCAAAGATGGGTCCTAACTGGAATGATCCAGTTGTAAGCCTTAAATGGCAGTATCAGTACGTCACAGCACGTTATGGCGGTTATCCACAGGCTGTAGCCTTCTGGAACGCCAATCACTGGTACTAGAGAAAAAAGCACTTGCATTTTAATTATGCTTGTGCTACAGTCAGGGGTAGGAGAAAACTCCCAGTTCTCAATAAAATTAAAAACTCGATAGCCGTCACCTGTGCACTGCCGGATCGTGTTGACCCATTACCTCTCGGGGTATACGTTATACCGACATCCCTGTGCTCTCTGAATGGTACCTACACGTGAGGGGGCTCTTGTCACCGGGTAAAAAGTGTACAGGCGTTGGTTATCGAGCAGGAGAAAACAAATATGACGACAAATGAACTTGAGGCTATCTTTGATAGTACTTTCAAGGAAATAACAGAACTATCTCGCAGTAAAGGTGCTGATTACGCTTCGGAAGCTGATCGACTAAGCAACTTTAAGGATCAAGCGGCGAAACTAGGTCTTACACCATACCAAGTGTGGGCAGTTTACGCTAACAAGCACTGGGACGCTATCAACGCCTTTGTACGCAACGACGGACAGCTAGAGAGTGAACCAATCGAGTCACGTGTGCACGACATCCTCGTGTACTCTATTTTGCTACTCGGACTTATTGAAGATAAAAAGCAAACGGAGTGTCCTTTCTAATGAAAATCTTAACACCGGAAAACGAGAACTATGCAGCTACCATCGTCACTCTTAAAGAAATTCACCCCCTCGAAGGTTCAGATAGAATTCTTGGAACTACTATCTTCGGATCACAAGCCATTGTTGGTGTGGGGACGTCCGAGGTGGGCATAAAAGGCGTTTATTTCCCAGCAGAGACTCAACTATCTGAAGAATTCGCCTTTGAAAACAACCTCCATGACCACGGAAACCTTAACAAAGATCAGGGAGCAAAAGGCTACTTGGGTGATAATCGACGAGTTCGTGCAATACGACTCCGAGGACATAGAAGCGATTGCCTCTTTTTGCCAATCTCATGTCTTTCCTATATCAAAGGGCTCAAGCTCGAAGACCTCAAAGATGGAGATACATTCGACTCCCTCCTCGACCACCCCATTTGTAAAAAATATGTAGTCAAGCGAACTGTAAAGGAGCAACGCCTTGAAAAAAACAAACACAAACCAATCCCAAGGATCGACAAAAAGTTCCTTCCAGAACACTATGACACGGATAACTACTTCCATAACTCAGAGGTTATTCCTAACACTCGTTGGGTTTACATCACACAGAAGCTTCATGGTACTTCAATCCGAGTCGGTCATACAGTTGTTAACCGTAAGCTTACTATTCGTGACCGGGCAGCTAAACTAGCCGGAGTACAAGTTAAAGACACTGAAATGGATTACGTCTTCGGTAGTCGTAAGGTTATCAAGGACATCAACAATCCTAACCAGAACCACTTCTATACTACTGACATCTGGACCGAGGAAGGTAAGAAGCTTGAGGGTCTTATCCCTGAGAACTTCCTACTTTACGGAGAACTGATCGGTTATACCCCAGAAGGTGGACCAATCCAGAAGAATTACACATACAGGATACCACAGGGAACCCGTGACCTTTATATTTACCGTGTGGCGTTCATTAACGCTAAGGGGTACGTTGTAGACCTCTCATGGGAGCAAGTACAAGAGTTCTGTCATGATCGTGGTCTAAAGACGGTCCCAGAGCTTTACAGCGGTCCTATGCCTACACAACCCGAGATTGTCCAATGGTTCATTGACAAGAAGTTCCGTGAAGATGGATACCCACAAGCAATAGAGCTTGATGACGCTAGTCCTGTAGACGAAGGTGTATGTATCCGGGTCGATGGTATGTCACCGTACATTTTAAAAGCAAAAAGTCCTAAGTTCCTTGAGCACGAAACGGCTATTTTGGACGAAGGTATCGAAGATGTCGAGAGTTCACAAAGCTAGTCGGACATTGCCGATAGGCGAACGACTAGGGGCACATGGCTACATCGTCAACGAGAACGGTTGCTGGATATGGCTGGGTGACAAAACCTATCGTGGTTACGGACGAATGTCTGTTGGTAATAAGTCACGCAGCACCCACAGACTTGCATACGAAGCGTGGGTAGGTCCGATACCCGAAGGAATGTTGATAAGACACACCTGTGATACACCGTTATGTATCAACCCGGAACACCTCGTACCCGGCACCCCTAAAGATAATATGCAAGATAAGCTTCTCAGAGGCAGAGCAAATATGCCAAGTGGAGACGATCACTACGAAACAAAAAGAAGAAAGGAACGGGAAAAAACCCATGAAAATTCTTAACCTATACGCTGGCGTTGGCGGCAATCGAAAACTATGGGGTGATGAGCATGAAGTTACAGCCGTAGAGAACGAACAATACATTGCTGACGTTTATAAGGAACTACATCCGAACGACAAGGTTGTTGTCGCAGACGCTCACCAATATCTGCTAGATCACTATAAGGAGTTCGACTTTATCTGGGCTTCTCCGCCATGCCCAAGCCATCACTTGCTTTTATGCACAAAAGTGCCTTTAAGCTAATACCAGAGTTCCAAGGATTACCAGAACCCGAGTCAGACATGGAATTAAGATCAATATGTTCACAGAAATTCGCTAAAGCTTTCAAGGAGGCAAACAGATGAGTAGTACAGACACCAATCAAGCTAGTGAAGATGAAATACGAGATTTGCTGAGAATCATAGACATAGAATCTGGAGATGAACCTTATTCATACTGGATTGACGACAACTCTATAGAAAAAGCCACAGCCGCAATTCAAGCCTACATCCGCACCGAAAAGCTAAAGCTATTAGACAAGATTGTGGGTATAGCTAGCAATAAACAGTTTAAGGACTATACGAAGCAAGACATAGCAAGTTTTTTTAGTAGACTTGGCGAATTAGAGCGTGAACTGGAGGCAGAGCTATGAAAGAAGAAATCACGCTAGAAACAAAACAGCTTGCTGAAATATCGCTTTACATGTTCGAGCAATATCGCAAAGAGTTTTACACGCCAGGCAAGCACCATGTGGCGATACCACAATTCCACCATTGGCTGCAACAATTAATAGGCACAGAGGAGGCAGAGCTATGACAGACAAAGAAACAGCCATCGCGGCGCTTGAAAACTTAGCAAGCAATCTTGACACCACAGCTACCATCATGCGAAGACTCGGAAATCCGTATCGAAATAAATCCCCAGAGCTGTCTGGTGCGTGGGAAATGGTTCAAGAATGGATAGCTGCAATACGTTTGGAGGCAGAGCTATGACAGACAAACGTATCACAGAGCTAACAAAGGAGCAATCAGATGAGTAGTTACGCAAAAATAACAAAACACCCAACAACGGGTGAATACGCTTTAGCACGATGGATCGACGATTACTTTGCACCTCACTATTACGGAGTAAAGTTCCCCAACGATGAGAAGGTATACCCGGCTGAATTCGTCTCAGAGCGGCAGATACATGATTTCTGGGCTGATGACGTTATAAACGCCTTTAGGTACGTCACAGGCTTTGCAGGTAATGATGACGCTGTAATCACGTTCCTTAACCAAATACAGAAGGAATATCGTAAAAGGTGGGAATTAGACCCTCTGACAGGCAATGGAGCCACAGACCTATCCATAGTCGTCCCGAGGCTTGAAATGCCCTGTGAGCACGTCGTAGAGCGTGGAGAGTGCATATACTGTCGTTTAGCTATTGAGGAGGATTAGTATGAAGAACGTAAAATTCATAGAGACACTTTTTAGTTTCGCTTATCCAAAGAAGCAACTAAAGTACCTTTTGATAGATACAAAAAGAGAGTTAAGAACCTCGCAGGAGCAGGGGATTTACCACGCAAAGAACTTTGCTACTAAAAAAGAAGCAACAGACTTCGTGAAGTACTATGTTCCGAAAGTTGAGCAGGACGACTGGAAACTATACATTAAGGATGGAGAGTAATATGTATGCAGCGTTCCTCATTGAGCTCGTCTCACACGCAAGACACCACAACCAAGACTTGCGGTTCGGGCAGCTACTGTTCAATGCACTGTCCCTCCACGATAAAACAAATTACGACGATCAATACGACGCAAACTTTCATTCAAGACTATTTTACATCGAAGACACCGAGCTCGCTACCGCTATATCCGAGTGGTACGAGTTTGTCGAAACGTACAAAGTCAAAGAAGATACAAGTGCTGGACTTCTACATGAATCCGGCGACGATCAAGTGGAAGGGTAAAACCACGTGGGTAGCCGATCTAGAACTGTTCAATATGCTAATAGCAAGTTGGATGAAAAAAGAAGGCTGGAGTAAGAGACAAGCCTACGACGAGTACTTTGATATGACCCCCTAACAGGGGTCTTATTTTATGCTTGTATATAGTAATTATTACTGCTATAGTGTGAATTATATTACTGTAATCTAATCACGCTACTGCTATTATCAGGGGTGAAAGGAGGTAACAGTATATGAAATCAAGATTAGGGCTTGACATAAAACCGATAGCTTGATACTATTAGAGTTGCCCTACTGTGAAAGGGCTATACGGAGATGAGTAGTCGGTGTGATTTATGGGAGTTTTTCACACCACCGAGGAAGGTGCTACAATATCATCCCCATCACTAGAAACTGAGTCGGGGGGTATCTGCGAGAGCCACTCGATTTCATTTTCACAGGTTCAAAAGCCCCCTAGCGTATTCTAGAGGGCTCGTACCACTTTTGTTTTAAAAGTGTTTGTTTTGGTGTTTTGCAAGATTTCTCTTGCTTTTGCTTCTTTTCTGCTGCCAGCTATAGCGTACTTGGAAAGCGGAGAGATTTGAGAAGGACTGCGAGGAGCCTTCTAGCTACACGTGTGTGAGGGGGAGTTTTGGGAGGGTTTTTGTTTGTTAAAGAGACTTGAGGAAGGTACGAACTGGACTGATTGCAGTGTAGCACAAGCGTCTTGAAAAGTCAAGACTTAATTAGTTGTCCCTTTTGCCAGTGTCCACAATTATTACAACGTAAGCGGTGATAACGGCGTCGATTAGTATATTGAGTGCCTCTTTTTTGTAGGCTACTACTACCACAGTTCTCACAATGATCGGGGTTAGAGTGGTCGATAAGACCAAGGTTAGGGTGATTAACCATCCAAGGACGTAAGCGGAGGTAGATTTCTTCAAGTACCTTCACATCCTGTATGTTGTATTCCTTCATGTGAGCCCAAGAAGCAGGATCACCAGCTAGACAACCGTCCCATGTCTTAATACCACCAGCGTCTGCTTTAGTGTCAAGTCCGAGTACAATAGCAAGGTCTGATAGCTTATTACTAGAGAAGCCAAAGTATCGTTTTGCAACCTTCTTAGTATCAACTTGGAAGTAGTTAGATGGTGGATCGAAGCCGTGTATAGCTATACGTGCATTAGTCTTCTTCTGGTCGAACTGGTCGCCATTGTGTGCAATAACAATGTCTGCTTCACCAAATAGTTTCCAGAGGCTTGCTACTACCATGAAGTCGTTATTTACGCCCGGAACATAGCCCGGGAGGTCATCTTGTGATACGATGTGTATTTCGTCTTCACCTAGCCACTTGTAGGCAAAGCATAGGATTTGCATATCTTCTACTATTTCACGCTGGATAGGGTGATCGTCGTACAATCCCCACTTCTTCTCTTTTGTGACGAGGTAGCTAGTCTCCAAGTCATATAATAAAGTTTTCGCCATTGGGAGTTTTCTCTTTTCTTTGTTGCATTTTTGTTTTGTTTATGCTACTTGCAGGGTATCACACTTGTGCTTAAAAGTCAAGAGGAGTAGCGTTAGCCACCCCTCTCACGAACACTATATATAGCGTACTAGTGTGCTTCTTTGACGAAGTTGATTGTTGCCGTTACAGCAGCACTCAGAGCAGCCACTAGTGTGATTTGGTTAATCACGAAGCCAGTAGCCACTAAACCAGCCCCAAACGCTTGTACGAAGGTCATAGCAGCACGACCCGGTATACTCGTTGGAGACACGTTGAATAGGTTGGTAATAAAGGCAAATAATGCCGCTACTACACCAGTTATACCAGCAGTAAGCAGAAGTGCCCCAGCAGGTACGCCAAGAGCTGATCCAATTACTACACCAATAAAGGTTGCAGCAAATGTTTTAACAGCTCGTACAGCTATATCACGTAAGTTTCGGTTCATATTTATTCCTATTTCTTAAAGTTAATAAAGATACTTGACAGGAAATCTACAATCTTTTGTACTAATGCTTCTAGAGCACTAACACGCTTTTCAAGTGGATTACCTTCAGGGTCAACAGGTACTGGTGGCAATTCACCGGGACCGTCAGTTGGTGGAGTCACAGGAGGTGTAACTGGTGGGACAACAACTGGAGGAGTTACGACAGGCGGTTCAACGGGTGCAGGTGGTACATAGTCTTCACAGTCGGCACGGTTGATACCTTGGTTAAAGCCATTGTTCCACGAGTAGTTTGATAGGTAGTAGTCTGTAGAGCTCAGAGGGTGGTCATACACACCAGCAACGTCAATGACAGTACCTTTTGGCAGTGCTTTGATTGCTTTTGCGTTTGCGAAGCTTGTGAAGCTCATATCCCACAGGTTAGCGTCACGGATTAGAATGACCTTTTTATCAGGAATATCAAGGCGTAGTCCGGCAGGTTGTTGTGCAGCCTGATTTTCAACCTTAATACGGTTCTGTGCTTTGTCCCAACAGACTTGAGCATAACCCTTGTCTTTAAGATCGGCAGGGCAAAGTGTACCAGTAGTAGATACGTCCTTGTGGTAGTTTAATGCAAGATTAGGGTATAGTTTTAGACACTGATACATGACTTCTGTCAAGTTGTTCAATGTTGCTTGATCGTAGTAGCCATTACGCCAGTCACCACGTACCTCACAGGTTAAGCTTTCGCTGTTACTGTCGAAGTTAGCATTGGTCCAAGGAGTATCCTCTATCTGGACATATTGTTCACGTACAGAGCCACTTACATAGAAGGTGCTCGAAGCGTTACGATTTGGGTTCGCCCAGAGGTAGCGTAGTGTTTCCTCAAATCCAGCAGAGTGGTGGACGGTAAATGCACGAATAGGTGCAGCACGTCCCGGCGTGTAGTTGCTTGAGTGGGCTTGATAAAAACCAGTTATATTTTTTAGTGTGCTCATATTTATTTCTCCGTTACTTTTTGTTCTTAATTACTTGTGTTTCCACTGTTTGTTTTTCAACGACTTGGGTAGGGTGGAGTAGAGTTGATCGGCCTTCTGAGGCAATTATTGCTGAACTCTGAAGACTGAGAAGGATTTGACGGTTACTTTCAGCGATTGCTTTGTTCCCGTCGCTAATGTCCTGCATAGCTTTAGCCATTTCCTGTAGCGGAAGTTCCTTGTAGACTTTAATCTGACCCTGTAAGTCAGCTATGGCTTTGATGTTTTCTAGGTGGTTTTTGTGGTCAACTTTACTTTGTTCTTCGAGGGCAGCGATGCGCTTCTCCTGTGCGATTGAGAGTTGTTCGTAATTAGTGATGGTTTGTTTCGGAATACGAGAAAATAGAGCTAGAGCGGAGCCCACAGCCAGCGATATATAACCGATGATTGCGATTGGGTCCATCTAGTTTCCTAACCTCAAACCTGCGAGGTGTGAACGACCCTGTGTGTCACTTTCCAGAGTACATACATAAGCACCGCCCGGCTGAAGGTCTACACGAATGATTGTGTTGGCAGTAGTCGTAACAATCCTCATAGAAATCGGTGTCATCTCACGGTTTGGTGCGGAAGCAGGAGCAAATGATCCAATGCGTTCACTATTAGTAATTGCAGCACCAGCAGTTTGGTCGTAAAGACGAATAGCGGCGTACTGAGCGGCGGTTGAGGGACCAAGTGTACGTACTTCAGCGAGGATAAGCCATTTACCGGGGGTAGGGAGAGTTATTTTTAGACCCGAGTCTTGCCACGTGTTTGAGGCAGCGGAGGTGAAGTTACCAGATAATACAGCGTCAATATAGTCAAGATCAACATTAGACGAGCCCACTGCACCGTTTGGTCGGATTATATTACCAAGTGAATCATTATAGCCAGATTGCACAACAGAGGTAATTGCAGCACCGCTAGTTATGACCTTAGCAATACGGACGTAGTTAGCAGCTAGTGATGGAGAAGCAGCACCGTTTGCGACTTCACTATATGTTACAGAAACCGTACCGCCGGAAGCAGCAGTTACATCAACATATGTATCCTTAGAGGCTGTATATGTCTTGTTTGCTATAGAAGAACCAGAGTAGCGTTGTCCGTTAAGGTAGAAGACGATATTAGAAAATGTACCAACAAGACCAGCAGATTGTGCGACAATTCCACCGGATACAACGTGGTTACTAATAACGGCTGTACGGATCGGATCGGTTGAAAGAGTACCGTCAGCCAGACCTTCAAAGTATTCGTCAACAGAAGCCATAATGACCGTACTACCCGTAAGGTGGGCACTTGCACTAGACCCAGACCATCCACGACCATCAGAAGGACACGTGATAGTCGAAGCACCTTTAGATGTATAGAAAACAATCTCCCGGCTCGAAGTTGAGTCAGGCTCGATGATTAAGATACCAGATGTTGGTGTGGGGACGGTAGCTAAACCGATAGTTAATGTACCAGACGTAATATCACCCGTTAGAGTGGTGGAATAGAAGTTCTGGTATCCGAAGGTAGTAGGGTCTTTTTGAGTTGGCATGTTTGTTTTTGTCCTTTTGGATTATCTCTATTATAACATATTTCGTTACAGATTGATAGTCACTTTTTTGCTGTTAGATTTCTTAGGGGTACTTACATCCTTGAAGCTGATACCTTGGGTACGTCGCTTGCTAGAGAACTTTGGAGCCTCGGATTTAGCACCCTCGGTACCACTATTTACGTATGCAGATAGGTAAGCTCGTTTGCTTTCGCCAGAACCAGAACCACCACGTCCACCGCCGGAGCCACCGCTTCCACCCTTGCCAGCAGGAGTGCTGTAGCCGTAAGTGTTGCGGAATTTCTTCGAGAATTTGAGTGATCCAGTTAAACCAGAGTCATACAGTTCTTCGTCAAGCTTGATAGCAGCGTTCAGGTCATCTTTTGATACCTGTCCGTCGTCAATCAGACTCTTGAGGTCAGAGCTTCCACCTTCATTGAAGATGTCACGTTGGTCCTCAGAGTAGTTGTACTTGTAAGCCTTAGTCTGGAACGCCCGAGCTTTGTTCTGCTTGTCGATATTAGTATATTCAGGGTGTTCGAGCAGGTCTTTTTCGTACTCTGCGTATTCCTTAGAAAGGTAGTTAGAAGGCTTGTATTCTGGGAGTCCTTCGACACGCTGTTTGTTGAGTTCAGCAGCAACCGTCTTAGCGTTCTCGTCTGGAGACTCTTTCAGCCAGTTTTCCTGATCCTTTTTAGTCATGGTGTTGTACTTAGCGTAGAAGTTCTTAGCGGCGTCAGATTTGACACTCTTAGGAATATCCACACTCTTACCGTAATCACTAACCCACTTCTTAATCTGGTCAAACTTGTCTTTTTGACCCTGATCGAGCGAGTTAGGGTCTGCTTGTCCAGTAGCGTATAGGTCAGCGTCTTCTTGAGACAAGAGAGTTTTAGCTTTAGCGGTATAGGCTTCATTTTGAGCCTTTTTCAGTGCAGCTTTCTTCTCTATTTCAGAAGCGTCTTTATCGAATTTAACCTTGATAGGACGGTTTTTCTCATCCATCATTACTTCACCGTTGTTGTCAGTAACCATGTTATCTTGGATTTTTCCACCAAAGGCAATCTTGCCGTTTGAGCCAGTTTTTTGGTCCTTAGTAGCAGTTTCACCATAGGTCTGGGTACCGATACCGAAGAAGTTAGGGACGTTCATAGCAACAGATTTACCGATGTCACCAGTGTCTTTGTAGGCGTCTACAAGACCACCAACACCAAGAGGAGTAACAAGGTTAGCCGTTTCTTTGGCTACGTTGAGGTCTTCACCGAAGCGGTCTTTACGGTCATTAGGGTTGCCAGTGTCACCGTCGCTAGATTGCAGCATACGAGCAGCATACCCAAGGAGAGGGTTAAGCTTGTTTTGCAACATATCTTGTGCTAAGTCAAGGCGGTTTGGTTGTCCGAAGCCTTCGCCCATAGTCTGGATTTCACCAGTAGATGAGTTTTTCTTTTCCCCCGTTACCATACGAGCGAAGAATACGACGTTCTGTTGTAGACCACCGAATACGTCAAATCGTGTGTTACCAATCTTGATCTTCATGAAGTCAGAACTACGAGGGTCCATCTCTACGTCAGCACCAGCAGCGTCAGCGAGTCCTACGACTACACCAGCGGCACCCATGAATGAGGCAATGTTCTCAATAGCCCTACGTCGAGCGATAGGAGAAAGTCGAGCGTAGTAAGCCGGGTTAATGGCGTTCAAACGAGAAGCCCACAGACGAGGTGCAAATAGGGTTGTAGCCAGTGTCTGCATGTTCTTTTCTGTAAATCCACCCTTTTTACCACCTGAACCAGTCGAAGTGTTAATAACTTCACCAATGTCCTGTAGGTCTTTTTCAGAGAGGTTCTTCAGTGCAGCGTCAGGACCACCAAGTGAGTCAATCCATTTCTTAGCAATGTTGTAACGGAGTTTCGTAAGTCCACCAGAGTATGCACGGTCAGAAGCTTCAATACCTCGACCATAAACTGGGATTTTTTCAAGCATATTAGCAGAAGCCATGATCTCGTCGGACTTGCCTTGAACGGCTGGAAGACGAACACCAAGCTTATCTACAATAGTTTCGTAAGCGTCATCATCAGCAATACGCTTCATTTCAGACTTAAAGTAGTCAGCGTTTTTAACGTATTTGATGGACTCTTTGTTTGCGTTTACCCATTCAGGGAAGTTACGAACAGCAACCTGTCCACCCTGTCGAAGTCCCATAGAGAAGTCGAAGCTAGACATAGCAGCACGTGGGATACCAGCAATATCAACAATCTTATCACGCCATGTTTTAGGGTCTTCTGCAACTGCGTCTTCAATAGCCTTAGCCATTTGTTCGCCATCTTCTGGACCGAAGTATTTACGGATCATGTTAATTTCGCCCGGTGTAGGCTTACCTTCAGCATTACCCCAGATTTTACGCATAGCGTTCTGGAGGTTCAATTTCTCGAATGATCGGAGGCTAGAGCTTTCAATATCATTTAGAATAGTGTTCTGTGTACTTTCAGAAGCGGTAATTGGGTTAAAGCCTGACTCAGCATATTTGCCTTTTAGAGCACCAAGTTTTGCACGGAAACCAGCTTCACCACCACCAGCACTTTCAAAGGCACCGTCAGCTTTGCTAATACGTGCAGCTTTTTGTTGGGTTCGGATTTTAGCAGCGTCATCATAGCCTTTTTGAGCACCGTTTAGGTTGTCAAGTACTTCTTGAACGGCACGTTTAGTCTCATCATCGGCATTTGGTACGATTTCATCAGCAGTTGGGGTGGTTTTCTCACCGTTAAGCAGTTTTGTAGCACCCTTGTCTAATGCGATAACTTGAGTATCGCCGGGGCTATTTGGTAATGCTGTACGAATACCCTTTATACCATTATCAGAAAGGAACTTAACTAAGTCTGGGTTATTCTCTAGAATGTCGGGGTCTAGATAATTAAGTGACTCAGCGTTGTTTATGTGCCGTTTAGTAAGTGAGTCTAGCTCATTGTAACCCGGAAGCGTTTTAAGTGAGGCAATCGCGTTAGCGTCAGTGGCGTCTACAACTTTTCCGTTCAAAGAAACCTTATACATCTTGCCAGTAGGACTATCAGAGAGCGTTCCGTCGGCAGCCCTGTTCTTCATGTACGGAGCAGCACCCTTTTCTGTGTCAGACAGGTACACTAAGTTACGTTTTTCGTTAAGACCTAAGTTAGCCCCTGTATCGAGTTCTGTGAGCTTGTTATTCGTCGAGCCGTGGTAATACTCATTATTAGTGCTAAACGTCGTTCCTGCGTCCTCTGGTGAGGTCGTTTTTACGGAACCATCAGGTGCAGCGTCAGAAGTACCAGTTTGAGCCTTGGACACATCACCAACGGCTTGTTCCGGCGTTGGAACAGCAGATTTAGCACCTGCATGGGCTTGGTTGTAGAGGTCGGTGTACTTCTGAATAGCGTTCTTTTGATCCGGCAAACTATCGTATAGGTTTATACCAGCGTGTAAATTTTCTAGGTCACTTTGTTGGGGTGTCCGTTTACCAAAAGGTTCTAGCGTATCAGATAATTTACCCCCCTCGTCTGCTTTAGCTTGTAGGAACTCATCAGCACTCTTATACTTCAGTGCTTCTTGCTTGAGGTTGGATAGTGGGTCAGTAGGAGTTTTAGCGACAGTGTTAGTCTTAGCGTCTACTGCTTTGGTACCAGCGATACCGAGGTCTTCGGCTTCGTTAGCGGCAGTTTTAGCATATTTAGCAATGACAGGACGGAGTTCTTCTGGAACCTCTTTTATACGCCCTGTGAGAGCTTTTTGCATGTAGTCAGAGAAGTCTTCGCTATTCACATCAGTTTGGGTGTAGCCCTCACGACCAGCAGCCTTTTGACTTGCTTCACCAGTACCTTTAAAGAGAGCTTGTTCTTCTGGAGTAAGCTTGTTCTTATAGATGTGGTGTCCAAGTTCGTGATATGTATTTGCGTCAGTAGCGAATGACTGATCTTTGAAGTTTATAGATGAGTCGTTAGGGTCATACTCTGCACCATATTGGTTGTCTTTCTTACGGACGGCAGAAATACCTTCTTCCTCAAGTCGTTTACGTACTTCGTCTGGGAGTTGGATATTAGGGTCCATTTCCATTTGACGGAGTACCTCTTTAACAGCGTCAGGGTTAGTCTCCTGAGCGAGATAGTTTGCAAGGTTATTGTCTACCTTCATTACCTGTTGGATAACGGCAGGATCGGCTTCTTGGATGATGTCGTTAATCATGCTTGAAGACTTCTGACCTTGACGGAACAGGTTAGTAAATTTACCAGCACCCTTAAATACGAGGTTTGCACCTACGTCAATAGCGGTACCAGTGGCTAAGTCCTGAGCGATACTTGTATCACGTCCACGGGCTTGGCTGATTGCTTCTTGTGTAATACCTCCACCGAGTGAGTCGGCGAGGAATGGAATAGCTTTTGCACCAAAACCACCTGCTTCTATAATACGAGCAGCAGCAGGGATTTTAGATACGAGCTTAGCAGCACCTGCACCACCAGCGATAGTAAGACCGATGTCGGTACCTACAGTGATTGGGTCAAATTCTTTACCAATCTGTCCAGCAGTGAAGTTGTCTAGTTGTTCTTGTACGTCTTTTTGCTTACCAAAGTTGGCAGCGTTCATAGTCCAACCAAAGGCTTTGTTGTTTGCAGCCTCTAGGAAGTCGCTAAATGTACCACCAAGCTTGCCCTTATCGTTAAGGACTTTGGCAGTGTTGAGTGCGACCTGATCGCCTTCTTTAGCCTTTTTAATGACATCGTTAACGTAGATACGTCGAGCGTCATCATTCAAGCCGTCATAGCTTTTAATGAAGTCATCAGCGTTTGACTCATAGTCACGTCCGGCAGATATTTTTGTTATCTTACCGAAGTCACCCATGAATCGACCAACATCGAGCCCGAACAGTTTCTTTGTTTCTGTTCCCTCACTAGTCAAACCCTTGAACTTGTTTGTATATTGAGGCTGTGCTGGGGCTGGAGTTGGATTTTTAGGTACAGCAAGGTTGTACTGCTTCGGCTGGGCAATACTGATTTGCGGTTGTTGTGTTGGGGCTTTTGCTACAGTCAGCTTCTGTTGAGGCTGTGAAGCAATCCGAATACTAGGGCTTGCATTGTTAAGCACCTGTAGTCGGCGTCGTGGATCGTTCAAGTCCATTAGAGCCTCCTTTAGGCTGTGGTTTCTGCTTGTTTCTGGATTTCTGAGTTAACGCCACTAAGTAGTGATTGAGCGTCTTCTGGGCTTAGTCCTGCACTCTGGATCAGTTGACCAGCGATAGCAGATTTCATCTTAGGATCGGCATTACCTGCAACGATTTGGCTAAGTGTAGTTTTAAGTTGTTGACTACGTTGGCTAGATGGAGAGATACTTTCAAGAGCACCCTTGTTCTGAGCGTTCGTGTTGTATTCAGCTTGTCCACCACGGAGTTGTGCGATACGAGCGTCAAGTTGTGATCGAAGTCCAGTAAGTTCCCCGACATCATCAGTTTCACCAAGGCGTCCAACGATAGAGTCCATACCAGATTTTTCAGCGTCAAAGCCACCTTTTTGAGTAGATACCCAAGAAGCGATTTTAGCGAGGTTGTCTTGTAGTTCAGTACCAAGGTCACGGATTTGGTTTTCACCAGCGTTAGTAACGGTATCAACATTGTTACCACGGTAAGAGCTATCAAAGCTTCCACCAGCGGCGTGAGCAGCACCAAGTTTTTGGTTCTCACCTTCTACCTGTGTAGAGATGTCACCACTTTCAGTACCAAATCGGCTGTTAAGCTTCCCGGTCTGTTCAGCAGCACCAGCGTCAACTAGACCATAACGGCTGTTGAAGATGTCTTTAATTGAGTTTGCGATATTAGTAACTTCACCACGGAGTGACCGTACTTTTGCAGCGTTTGCAGCAGCGGCTTGAGCAGCGGCGACAGCAGCAGGATCAACAGCAGGAGCAGTGTTTACTAAACCTTGTGCTTGAACGCCTCCACCTAGGGAGTAGTTACCGCCGTCTCGTAGGTTGATTGTAGGTTGTAGGTTATGGCTTGATCCTTGGAATGTAGATGGAGAACTACCTTGGATTGAAGCACCAGAGCCACCACCCTGAAGAAGGCTAGACGAACCTCCTTGGAGCATATAACTTGGAAACATTTTTTGTTTATTCCTTTTTTTATTTTCTGAGTGTTAGTTTCATTTAAGACGCATTGTTTTCATATATTGTATCACAAAACTCGTGAAAAGTCTAGAGGTAAATTTTAGCACTAGAGTCGAACACGTAGTGAGATTTAGGATAGTAAGCATAGATGGTACCGAGTAAGACAAAGTTCTCGTCAATTCGGTTATTGTAAATTTTGTATTTTATGGTACGACTATCGAGGTTTAGTCCGATAGACTGAGGGTTATCAATGAATGAAGCAGTAGTCGAAGTAGAAGGTGCTTCACCGTCAAGTCCTAGGATGACAGTACCCAGCATATTCATACCCATACCCCTTGAGGAGATAGTACCAATCGTTGCCGTTCCTACTGTTACACCATCATCTTGGTAAACTGTAAAGGTTATTTGTCCAGATAGACGACGGAAGATAAGACGAAGGTCTACCCAGAACTTAGTAATGTCAGGGTTCCCGAGGTCTTGGGCTTTTGAAACAATGTAGGCTTCGATTGCAGCACCGTTGTCGTTGTAAGTACCTGCAACACGCTTGTATACCTGTGTACCACCATCGTCTAGGAAATAGAGGTCTTCGTTGTTTGACGTATCAATATAACGAACCATTGCTTGAGCATTAAAGTTCGTCCACAGTGAGTAAGCTTGGAAACGACGATCATACGTCATAGTCTTACTGATTGTAGAACTACCAACAGGATAGGCAAGGATATACTTATTATCGAAGTAAATACCGTTACATCGGCTGTAATACTGCTTGTTAATGGCGTCCATTGACGGCTGAATACGGATAGACAGAACCTGTGTACGAATGGCAGTAAAGAACTGTGGTTCGTTACCAAGCACACGGTGTCCTTCACGACTCATAAAGCTAATGTCGTTTTCGATGTTGACAACAGACTTGTGTGATACACAGCCAGTAGCGTAAGTAACAGGGGTTACAGTAGGGTTTCCTGAACTGTCAAAGGTTACTTGGAAGATCGAGCGTTCTTTGAAGACAATAAGTACATCTTGGAATACACCAAGTGCAGTAATCTTATCACCATCATTCTTACGGATGTCAAGTACGTTAGCTTCTGTAAGGGAAGGAGTTCCAGCAAATACAGTTGCACCCGGTACGTTAGGGTTGCCGTTTTCGGTATCGTTAGTTGAGTCAGGCTGTGGCTGTGTACCACCAGTTGTTACGGTAAAGTCAGCAGCATTTGTAAGGTTAGAAATAAACAGACGTGATGGTTGCCCATCAACACCTGCGGCAATGTGCTTGTTTTGGTAGTAAACAGAGAACTTAGCTTTTGGCATAGTTCCGGGGCGTGTAACGGCTGATCCATCAAAGTAGGCACCACCATCTTGACCGTTCCATACAAATAGCTTGAGACGAGCCTGTGTAAATGAGGTGTCTTTTCCTGCGGTGAATGTATCACCAGTTGCAGTAGACCAGTTACCAGAAGTACGATATTTAAGCTGTGTACCATCAATAGTCACCATGTAGTTAGATGACTCGGTAGAGAATGTTCCAAGACCCCTAGCAGCAGCTAAGGAGTTTCCGGCAGCGACGTATCCAGCACGTTTGCGGATAACACCGCCTTCATCGTACTCCATGTTCTGCATGTCGGAGAACTCTTTATTGTCAATAAGCGAAGGAGAGACTAAGTTATTTAGTCCCTTTGATGGGTTCATAACCACTAGCCTTTGTGGTGGTTTGACCTTCTTAGCCGGAATTTCGTTATTACTACGACGGCTCATTAGAAGTCTCCAGTATTTGAACCTGTTTGACTTTGGGCAGTTTTGCGACGTTTACGAGGAGAGTTAACCTGTTGGAAGGCAATGTCTTGGGAAAGTTTGTTCTGGAAGATTTTCTCGTCCTGAGAAATGTCAGCGTCTGGGTTTTGCCCAAGCTTGACGTATCGCCGGGCACCAAGAGCGATAGTCATTTTATTAGGATATGGTGTAACAATCGTACCACTCTGGTCTAGGACTGGTGGTTTTTTCTGGTATCGAACTAAGGCAGTTGTTACATCTGCGTCTTTAGTCTTGATTACAAATACGTCATCGGCTACTGATTCAATCCAAGCAGCACGATCACCGTTTTCTAGGTCTTCAGCGTCATCAGGGTCAACTAAGTCAAGCTCAGTATCTACGCCATTGTTAAATTTGACGTGTACCTGTTGAGAGTCATCATAATTGGTTGGTAGAGTAGCAATACCACTAGACACAATAAGTGTAGCGTTGGTACGGGCAAACCTCCAAGGGTATGCTTGATATGCTTCTACGAGGGTCTGTTGAACAAAATCTGCACGGGGAGCACTGGTCGTTGCGTTGACTGAGCGTTCTCCAAGCAGATAAGCGAGAGTTGTGAGAATGTCTGATTGATTGATTGTTGCCATTATGCGTTGTCCTTTAGATAGTTAGCGGCGGCAATAAGTAGGTCTGGGTTATCACCGAACTTGCCAATCCCGGTGTTGCACATGTGGCAGAGGAAGCCTCTGAATTTGCCAGTTGTATGGTCGTGGTCTAGTGATAGACGACGCTTGTAATCAGTTCGTTCGGGTTGTTGACAAATGGCACAAAGATTGTTTTGTGAGTCTAGCTTATCGAAGTATTCTTCTTCGGTAACTCCGTAACGTGCCATGATTTTGGAAGCAGCATTACGACGCCAGTTCTCTTTTTCTTTATCTTTGTTTTTGTACGCCATGTCTAGTAAAGCCTTGCTATTCTATATTCAGGGAAAGCGTCATATAACTGCTTTCCAATTTTTTCTTCCAAACCTTTGTTGCGTCCACTCATTTCAACCGCTAATTCAGGGTCGAGCTTGGTCATTGCGTTATATACAGGACCAAAGAGTTTCATCGTGTTACGCATAGTTCCAGACTTGCTAGACGCATATTTATTCTCATTCTTGGTTCGGAGCTCTTTACAGGCTTCTGAGTGTTCAGTTTCCAGTGGAGCATACCAAGGCTTTAGCTCAAGTGTGAGCTTACGGATGAGACGCCATTTCTCTGGACGTGGCGTGTTCTCGATCTTTTCAATTGCTTTAAGGTATTTTTGTCGTTGTTCGGGCGTTAAGTCCATTTGTTTTCCTCCCCTGAACCCCCGAAGGGGCTCTAGGCAAGAACCAAAGGTATCTTAGAAGAATACTGTACCTTGAGCGTTTGCAAGCTGGTTGCGAGCCTCAAGAGTAACTTCTTGGATAAGTTGCTTAGCGGTGAAGTCACCAGTCTCAGCAAGGTCTTTGGTAAATGGACGACGGTAGAAAGCAGCACCCCAAGTGTCTTCAACAAGCGATAGCAAGTCAAAGCCAGGAGTAGCAGTCGTTCCGTAGTCACCTGAACGAGTCACGTGACGGTGTGGGAACAATTTCACCATCTTAGCAGCGTCTGATTGGTAAACGTCTACTGCAAGGATCAGACGACGGTCCTTGAGGTCAACCTGCTTAGTAGCACCAGACGTAAAGCTAGAGATACGTCGCTTACCCTTCATAGAAGTGTAAACAGAGTCAGCATTTGCACCTTGGTTCCACTGAGCTTCAAAAATATCATTTAAGATAGTTTCAGTCAGAGAGACACCAGAGTAGTTAGAGGCGTTAGTCGTGATCCAGCTCTTAACACCACGAAGGCGACGAGCAGAAGCGGCACTGTTAGAAGCAACACCAGAGGCGATTGTTCCACGAACAAAGGCAAGCTCAGTATCGTTTTTAAGTGCTTTCATTTTCTTAACTAACTCACGGCTCATGCGTTTGCCAGAAACCCTTTTGAGGTTATCTGCGTTTGCAGAACCAGTGACCTTAGCGGTTTTGCTAAGGATTTGAGTGACGTTCTGAGGACGGGTTGGGTCGTTAGAAGCGTCAGCAGGAGCGTCGGCACCTTCAGCTTGGGCGTTGTCGCCTACTGCTTCAAGAGTGTCGATTGTCCATTCGTGCAGCGTGTTATTAGCAGGACCCTGCATGATACCACTCAAGAGTTGAGTATCAGTTGGTTCCAGCATGTTCATTGCGTCAAGCAATGACTCACGACGTGCTACGTCAGGATAGGTATATACGTATCCACCTACAGCCATATTTTTATTTTTCC
>OFRM01000237.1_pt1 | contig 24793 bp, 14 predicted proteins | sample 1543101 | NCBI WGS metagenome assembly OFRM01 (sample SAMN07774223, study PRJEB24372) | wastewater metagenome | isolation source: Exp Tend VB 0WW | collected 2016-02
TGCTTTCGCCGAAAAGTTTTATTTCTCCGCTAGTAGGACGAATCAAATTTAGAAGGCACTTAATGCTGGTGGTTTTGCCAGCGCCATTGTGGCCGATTAAACCCAGTACACCAGCGCTGGCGCAGAAAGAAACATCATCAACGGCGCGGGCGGCACCGAAAGTTTTAGAGACGTGATCCAGAGTTAACATGATTTTCTCGCTTAGTGAGGATTGACGCAAAATTGCCCCAACAAGGTTCTGCAACGACGTTGGGGCGGTTTTGCGTCAGACCCCGGTAAAAAGACTTGCCTATGAGTGACTGTAGGTCGAATCAATGCGCCCTGCGTCGGCTTTCCGACGAAGTGCAATTTGCTGGGAATAGGATGCCAAGCCGGTTAGTTTTGCTTCATTTTTTTGGCGAGTCGATAAACATGATTTATATACTGCCGATTTTTTAATTTTTTATTGCCTTATCCCGCACAGATATAAAGCGTATTGAAAAAATACAGGGTGTAGTATTTTTATATGGAAATAACTTTTCATATAAAAACTGATTTATGATGCGATTTGTTATTTTTATTTTCGTGTCGCTGCTGTATTTGATTATAGATACTGAATAGTTGACAGATAAAGCTTGATGGCTGCGTTGCAGCTGACGTTCAATTTACCGCTGGAAGGATGACCAATGCGTCTGGTTTTTCAATCTCAAAAAATACCACAGCACCGCCTACCTCGCTCTGTTTGTGTCACTACTTTTGCCACTGCTTGCGTATTCGCCTGCGCCTTGCCATTGGCGGCACCAAGTCGAGCGGCGAGTGTGCCGCCAGTGTCCACCGCTGCGCAAGCGTTGCCAGTCGCTCATCCATCAAGTACCACCAAGAAAATCATCACGCATGATGTGTATGCCAATTGGCGCAGCATTGCCGGTACGGTGTTGAGTCGTGACGGGCGTTGGGCGGCGTATGCTTTGGTGGCGCAGGAAGCAGATGGCGAAATGGTGGTGCGGCGGCTGGCAGATGGACAGGAATGGCGCAGCGCACGCGGCATCACGCCAGCGTTTAGTGCTGATGGTCAATTTCTGGCGTTTGCGATCCGACCAAGCCAAGCTGATCTCGATCAAGCCAAAAAAGCCAAAAAGAAACCCGATGAATTGCCTAAGAATGGCCTTGGCATTATGAATCTGGCGAATGGGCAAGTCGAAGTCATTGAGCGAGTGAAACGTTTCGCCTGGCCGGAAGAGGGCGGTCATTATCTTGCCGTATTGTTAGAAGCCAAGGACGAGAAAAAGAGTGGGCAAGCCAACCCCAAAGAAGATGCAAATGAGTTTGTCGATGACGATCAGCAAGTGAGTGCAGGTAAGCCTGCAAATAATGCAAAGAAAAAAGACAGCGGCAGTGACTTTATTTTGCTCGACGCTGCGAGCACTACACGTAAAAAAATCAGCAATGTCGCGCAATTTGTGTGGGCGAAAAATGGTAGTCGCTTGGGTTTCAGTATCGCGTTGAAAGAGGTGGATAAAACCAAAGGAAAAGCCGTGGATGCGACGCAAAATCCGGCCTTAGCAAATCCGGCTTTAGCAAAGCCAACTTCGGCATCAAATAATACAGACAATGCAGACACCTCAGAAGTTTTAGCTGAGGGCGTATATCTGATATCGCCAGCCGAGATGCAGACACAAAATGTATTGAGCGGCGCGGGTAGTTATAAACAATTGTTATTAGACGAAGCAGGCCAACAATTTGCCTTTGTCACCAACCGCGATGACCTAGCCCAAAAGCTTTTGCTGGAGGAACAGAGCAAGAAAGAAAAATCAGCCAAAGGCGATGCCAGCAAACCAGAAATCGCCGCCGACGTGAAACCGAAAGATGAAGGCAAAGAGCCAAGCGTCTTTAAATTATTTTTCTGGCGCGCTGGCGACGCCACAGCACAAGCCGTGGTCAGTGCCGACACGCCGGGCATGCTGGCAAACTGGGCACCAAGTGAATTCGGCGCGCTGCAATTTAGTAAAGATGGACAGCGCCTGTTTTTCGGCACAGCCGAGATCAGCAAGCCGGAGCCAAAAGATGCGCCGGAGATTGTGAAGGTAGATCTATGGCACTGGAAAGACCCTGAGCTGCAATCGGTGCAAAAAGTGAAAGCCGAAAAAGACAAGCAAAAGCATTTTATGGCGGTATTGCACACCGCCGATTTACGCTTCGTGCAATTGGCAACACCTAGCATGCCGCAAGTGCTGGTCAATGATAATGCGCAGTTTGCTATGGGCGTGAGTGATTTGCCTTACCGTCAGTTATTGTCTTGGGATTCCTTGTATTACGACGTTTTTGCGGTTGATTTGCAAAATGGTCAGGCACGCGCCTTGACGCAGAAATTGCGCACTCTCCCGAGTCTGTCGCCTGCCGGAAAATACGTCTTGGCGTTTGATGCAAATCGCAGCCAATGGCTGACTTGGCGTAGCGCCGACGGGAGTAAAACCGTATTGAGCGCCAAGCTCAAAACACAGTTTGCCGATCTTAGCCGCGACACGCCAGAGCCACGTGACGCCTATGGTTATGCTGGTTGGACTGCGGATGATGAAAGCGTTGTCTTGTACGATCAGTATGATCTGTGGCAAGTTGATCCGCGCAATGTTGCGGCAGCACGCAATCTGAGCAATGGTTTCGGGCGCAAAAACAAGCTGGAGTTGCGTTACCTAGATCTCGATGCGGAAAAACGTATACTGACCGAAGCGCCTAGTCCAGTGACCGATAGCAAAGCCTTGCCGAGCAAGGAATTAATATTAAGCGCGACGCACAGCGAAAATCGTTCGACTGGGTTTTATCAACTCAGCACAGAAGGCGGTACACCGCAGAAACTGCTGCACGCCGATAAAATGTTGGGTGGCGTTATCAAGGCAAAACAGGCGGATACCATTTTACTGACGCAGCAAAGTTTTATTGAATTTCCCAATCTTTGGGTCAGTGATCTGCATTTCCAACATCCACAAAAAATCAGCGATGCCAATCCACAGCAGGCGCAATACAACTGGGGCACGCAAGAGTTGATCGAGTACGTGAATGGCGATGGTAAAAAACAGAAAGCCTTGCTAGCCAAGCCGGAGAATTTTGACCCCAAGAAAAAATACCCGATGATGGTTTATATCTATGAAAAACTCTCTGATAATCTGCACCGCCACATCGTGCCAGCGCCGAGCCAGAATATCAATGTAACGCGCTATTTAAGTAATGGTTATATCGTGCTGCGCCCAGACATCGTGTATCGCACTGGTTATCCAGGGCAAAGCGCATTAAAAGCGGTCGTGCCTGCGGTGCAAAAGGTATTGGCGATGGGTTTCGTTGATCCGCAACGGGTCGGCATACAAGGTCATAGCTGGGGTGCCTATCAGATCAATTATATGCTGACCAAAACCAACTTATTTCATGCGGCGGAGGCCGGTGCCTCGATGGCGAATATGGTCAGTGGGTATGGTGGTATTCGTTGGGGTACTGGTTTGAGCCGGGCTTTTCAATATGATCGCGGGCAAAGCCGCATCGGTGGCACACCTTGGGATAGCACAAAACTGTTCATTGAAAATTCACCGATTTTCAGTGTCAACAAAGTGCAAACGCCGTATTTGACGATTCATAATGATGACGACGACGCAGTACCTTGGTATCAAGCCATCGAATTTTTCACGGCCTTGCGCCATCTGCAAAAAGAAGCCTACTGGTTTAATTACAATGGTGAAAAACATGGCTTGCGCGAGCGTGATCACATGAAGCATTACACCGTGCACATGGCTGAATTTTTCGATCATTACCTGCTCGGTAAAGCGCGCCCGGAATGGATGGACAAGCCGATTCCTTATCTGGAACGCGGCAAGCGTGATGTGATGGGGCAGTTTAAACCTGCTAGCTCATCGGTGCATTGATGAACTTCATTCGTCTTTAAAAATCAGCACCACGGGCTGGCCATCGCTGCGGATGTAGCCCCGGTACATGCCTTCGGTGTTGAAGCCAAATTGGGTATTACCTGCGGCATCGAGCGCGATCACGCCACCGCTGCCACCGCGTTGGGTGAGCGCGCTGTCAATCGCTTGTGCCACGGCTTCTGATAAATTGCTGCCTGCATATTTCATGCGGGCGGCAATGTCGTAAGCCACCACGCCGCGCATGAAAAATTCACCAGCGCCGGTGCAGGATACTGCCGCACTAGTGTTGTCGGCAAAGGTACCAGCGCCGATGATGGGGGAATCGCCGACTCGACCATAGCGTTTATTGGTCATGCCGCCAGTTGAAGTGCCCGCCGCCAGATTGCCATGCTGATCAAGCGCCACTGCGCCAACCGTGCCGAATTTGTGATCGGTTTCCCACAGCGCCATTGGTGCCATTGGTGCCATTGGTGCAGTCGGCACATCAGGTGTCGCGCTGTGGTCGAGCTGGATTTGATCTTTGGCTTGCGCTAAGCGTAATTGTTCGATACGTAATGGTGTGTAAAAATAACTGGAATCGACCAATTCGAGTTGTTGTTCAGCGGCAAAGCGTTCGGCACCCGCGCCAATTAGCAAGACGTGCGGGCTGTGCAGCAGCACCGCGCGTGCCGCCGTGATCGGATTTTTGATCGTGCTCACGCCTGCCACGGCACCTGCCTGCCCGCTGTGACCATCCATCAATGCCGCATCCAACTCAATCTTGCCTTCGCTGGTCAACACTGCCCCCTTGCCCGCATTGAACAGTGGCTCGTCTTCCAATACCTGGATCACCGCCGTCACCGCATCGACGCTGCTTGCACCATTTTTTAGTAGTGCATGGCCGGTGAGCAAAGCACTTTTCAAGGCAGCACGAAAAGCGGCTTCCATTTCTGCCGTAAGACTGGCGCGACTAATGACACCAGCACCGCCGTGTATCAGTAAAGTAAAGTGTTGTTTTGAATGGTTGGTGTTCATGCTGCGCTGTCGCGATTGAAAATGGAAGTGAAATTAGTAAGTAGATTGTAGAGTAAAGCACATCTGATTTATAGCATTGAAGAATTGGATGAGATGCTCGAAATATGTTGCAATTAGTAAATATACTGGCATCTGTATATTTTCAACATGCTTTAATAATGTGCGGGATATGGCATAAAATTTTTATTTTTAAGGGAGTATATCTATTTTCCCATGCCAGCACCGTCAAAAAGCAAAGCCGCAATCGCGTAATCCGATTGCGGCTTTGCTCAGCATCACGTACTTGCGCTGCTTATGTTGACAAGCTTTCTGAACACACAAACTTATTGCAGAAAACGCGCCTCAGCAATGCGATCTGCGACCACGCTGGTCGGTAAATTATCATGATCGGCGCGCGCAAAGATGTCTGACAGAGTTTCACCAATGCGACGCACATGCGCTTCCATGCCTGCTTCTGGGGTTTGTAGATATTCATAGCAGACCTTGATGATGCCACCGGCATTGATAACAAAATCGGGCGCATACAGGATGCCTTTTTGGCGACAAGCGACTCCCATATCGGCATTCGCTAACTGGTTATTGGCAGCACCAGCGATGATTTTCGCTTGCAGGCGTGTCAGTGTTTCTGGGTTGATGGTAGCACCCAAGGCGCAGGGCGCGTAAATGTCGGCAGGCACGTCGTAGATTTCGTGAATGCTCACTGCCTGCGCTTGTAGTTCATCTCTAGCGCGTTGCACGGCGGCTGGGTCAATATCAGCCACAATTAATTTGGCACCAGCTTCACGCAAGCGGCGTGCATAGTCAAAGCCAACATGACCCAATCCTTGCAGGGCGACCACTAAGCCTTGCATGTCGTCCCGCTTGAGCTGATGTTTGACGGCGGCTTGCGCACCAACGAAACAGCCTAATGCGGTAAAAGGAGATGGATCGCCCCGTTCGCCCAAGCCCGCGACATACTGGGTTTTTCGGGCAACATGCGCCATATCCATTGGGGTAGTGCCAACGTCTTCCGCAGTGATGTAGCGACCACCCAGACGCTCTAGCGCTTCGCCCAAGGCTTCAAATAAAGCTGGTGTTTTGTCGGTTTTCGGGTTGCCGATGATCACGCTTTTGCCGCCGCCAATCGGTAAGCCTGCTACCGCGTTTTTATAAGTCATGCCGCGCGACAGGCGTAATACGTCGCGTACTGCTTCGGCCTCGCTGGCGTAATGCCACATGCGGCAACCACCCATCGCAGGCCCCAAACGGGTGTTATGGATGGCGATGATGGCTTTTAAACCGGATTTGGCTTCCGAGGCAAAGACGACTTGCTCGTGATGATCGAAATTGATTTCGTTAAAGATGAAAGCGGTCATGCTTTTGGCTCCGCGCGCTGCGCCTACTTGGTCGATCAGACCTAGCAAACTGGCATCGCAATTAGGGTAAAAAACACCATGACAAGTCGCTCGGTAAAGCGGATTGCATGGCCATGAGGTGATGATCGTGAGGTCGTCACGCGGGGTGGATTGTACGTGACGGAAGGGGCAAACTCAATCTGGTCAAAATGGTTACAAGGCGGCTTTTTTGTGGCTTGTCCGTGTTGTTTGGTTCGAAAGTGACGGTTTCATCAATTTCATCACCCAATATCGGCACTTCGTCGCAAATTTATCGATTTGAATATGATCTTAATTTACACTACATCGATTATCATTCATGTCTTTTCGTTAAATTTTAATTAAGGTCGGTTGACCTAATATTTGAGTATTAGCCTGACTTGTTCATTTCGGAGATTCCACTATGCTGCGACCCAGTTTGACCTTGCTGACTTTAGGCCTGTGCCTGTCCCTAGTTGCCTGTAATAAAGGGGAGAAAGGTGCCGAAGCTGGCAAGGATAAGAAGGCGGCTGCCGATAAAGCCGCAGCAGTGGTATTAAAGATTAGCCCGGTGGATGTGATTACCCTGCAAAAATCCGAATTGACTTCGGGCCCAGTGATCACCGGCTCGATTCAGCCAGAACGCAAAGCGGACTTGCGTGCCGAGGTCTCTTCGGTGGTACTGCAAGTCTTGAAAGAGAATGGCGACGTGGTTAAAAAGGGTGAAGTGTTGGTGCGCCTCGATGAAACGTCGATTCGCGATAACGTTAATTCGGCTGAAGACAATGCGCGTGGCGCAGCTGCAGCGCTGGATCAAGCCGAACGCGCCTTGCAGCGCTTAAAAACCTTGCGCAACGCTGGCATGACATCAGCGCAGTCTTTAGATGATGCTGAAGTGCGCAGAAATGCGGCGGAAGGCGAAGCCTCGGCATCCAAAGCACGGGTGGTCGCGGCCAAGCAGCAATTGCAGCGTACCTTAGTGAGAGCACCATTTGATGGCGTGATCAGCGACAAAAAAGTATCTGCTGGCGACACTGCTGCCATCGGTAAAGAGTTATTGAAAGTGATTGACCCAACCAGTATGCGCTTTGAAGGTCGCGTATCTGCCGACAAAATTAGCGTCGTGAAAGCGGGGCAGAACGTCAATTTCCGCGTCAATGGGTATAACAATCAAGAATTTCACGGCAAGGTGAAACGGGTTGATCCGGTCGCCAACGATGTGACGCGGCAAGTCGAAGTTTTGGTGAGCTTTAACGACGCGAATCAGCCCCGCGTGGCAGGTTTGTATGGTGAAGGTAATATCGATGCGGCCTCTGCGGCAACTTTGTTGGTGCCAGAAAGTGCCTTGGTGAAGGCGGGTGATAAAGCTTATGTCTGGCAAGTCAAAGGCAAGGTTCTGCACAAGGCTGAGCTGGATTTGGGCGTGCGTGATGCGCGCAATGGCATGTACGAAGTGGTGAAAGGCTTGGCAGAAAATGACATGATCTTGCGTCATCCAAGTTCTAGCTTTAAAGAAGGTCAATCGATTGAAATGAGCGTGCCACCTGCTGCCAGCGTGGCGGTTGGCACACCTTCAAAGTCATTAAAGTGAAAGTGAATTATGTTCCTATCTGACTTTAGTATCAAGCGCCCAACGGCGACCATTGTTCTGATCATGATGCTGATGGCCACGGGCTTATTGGCATTGAATAAATTGCGCGTGAACCCGAATCCTGATGTGGAAATTCCGGCGTTGTATGTCAGCATTGCGTATCCTGGCGCTTCGCCCGATACGGTCGAACGAGAAATCATTAACCGCATTGAAAAAACATTGCTTAGTATTTCTGGCGTGGACAGTATCAGCTCGTCTGCCAACGAAGGTAGCGCTGGCATCAATATCGAATTTAATTTCAAGAAAAATCTGATTGAAGCGGCGGAAGAGGTACGTAATGCAATCGCCACCGTGCGCTACAAATTACCGACAGAAATGCGTGAGCCGGTGATTCAAAAAATTGACCCTTCGACGCAGCCGATCATGAATCTGGCATTGTCGTCGAGTAAGTTAACTCACGCAGAAATTTCTCGCTTGGCCGAAGATGTATTGGCCGATAAATTACGTGGTGTCGCTGGCGTCGCTACGGTGAATATCAGTGGCTCACTTAAGCGCGAATTATCGGCGTTGATTAAAACTGAAAAACTGCGTGAATATAACGTCGCCGTCAGTGAAGTAGTTGCTGCGCTGCGTAACCAAAACACCAATGCCCCGGTTGGGAAAATACGTGGTGTGCTGGAAGAAGAAAGTATACGTTTGGTTGGCCGTATCGAATTACCAGAGGATTTTCAGAAAATCGTGGTGAAGCGGCAAGGCGATCAAATTGTACGTTTGGGGCAATTAGCTGACATCAAAGACGGCTTTGCCGATTTGAGTGGCTATAGTATTCGCAGTGGTAAAACCAATGTGGGTATCTTTGTTACCCGTTCGCGTGAAGCCAGTACGGTGACGGTTGCTAAAGAAATTCGTACTCTGGTTGAGCAAATTAATGCTGATCTGGAAAAAAATCAGCCTGGTACCAAGCTCGAAATTACCCGCGATGGCGGTGAGCAATCGCAGCGACAACTCTCCAATGTGACTGAATCACTGATTTTCGGTGCGTTATTGACCGTATTTGTGGTGTACTGTTTCTTGAACTCTTGGCGTTCTACACTGATTACCGCCTTAAGTTTGCCCACTTCGGTGATCGCCGCTTTCATTGCCGTATGGTTATGCGGTTTTACGTTGAACTTTATGACCTTACTTGGCTTATCGTTGGCAATCGGGGTGCTGATTGATGATGCGATTGTGGTACGGGAAAACATCGTGCGCCACATGCAGCGTGGTTCAGATCGTCGTACCGCTGCGCTAGAAGGGACTGCCGAAATTGGTCTGGCGGTTGCTGCCACCACGTTTTCAATTATCGCTGTGTTTATTCCGGTGGCATTCATGCCGGGTGTGGCGGGTGAGTGGTTCCGTCCATTTGCGTTGACGGTGGCTTGTTCGGTGTTGGTCAGTTTAGGTATTTCATTTACCTTAGACCCAATGTTGTCGGCATTTTGGGGTGATCCGCCAGATCATCACACTGCGCCGAAAAAAGGTATCAGCAAGGTTTTAGAGCATTTTAATAATTGGTTTGATCATCAATCGGATCGCTATGGTTTTGTGATTTCCTGGGCTTTACATCATCGCCGGATCATGGGTATTTTGGCGCTGTTAAGTATGGTTGGTGCGTTATACGTGTATGGCAATTTTGTCGGTACCAGTTTTTTACCTGCCGCCGATTCTGGCAGTGTGTTGATCGATGTGCGCACGCCAGCATCCTCCTCGCTTGATTATGCGCGCTTAAAAATGGAAGCGGCGGCAGAAATAGCACGCACTTTGCCAGAAACCAAAGAGACCAATAGCAGCATTAATAACGGCGGTGGCAGGATTTATGTCGATATCGGCAAACGTCAGACCCGCAAACGTAGCGCGATAGAGATCGCGGCAGATTTGCGTGGCAAGGTAGCGCAATTGGTGGGTGCTGAATACACGGTATTTGATGACTTGAACAATGGCGCACAAAAGCCGGTGCAAATTGAATTTGCTGGCCCAGATTCACGCAAACTACTAGAAATCACCAGCGATTATATGGATAAATTGCGGCAAATACCGGGCGTTGCGGACGTTGGCTTGTCACAGCAAGATCCTAAAAAAGAATTGCAGATCGAATTACATCGGGGCTTGGCAAATTCATTGGGTATTTCCGTCAACGATGCAGCACAGGCATTGCGAGTAGCGTTTGCTGGTATTGAAGTCGGTGATTGGGTTGATCCAACCGGTGAAACACGCGATGTAGCGGTGCGCCTGCATCCAGATGATCGGGTCAGTAAAGAAAATATTGAGCGGCTGCCATTGGCGGTTTCTGGTACCAATCAACTGGTGCCACTCGATCAAATTGCCGATATCACACTCGGTAAAGCACCATCAGGAATTGAACATAAAGATGGCAAACGCACGATTACCGTAGCGGCCAACGTGCAGGGTCGCTCTAACGGCGAAGTGATTGGTGAAGCCTATAAATTGGCGAATTCATTAAGCTATCCGCCAGGTTATGGTCTGGCACTCGGCGGTGCTGGCAAAAGCCAAAATGAATTGTTTTCACAAATGGCGATTGCCTTGGTGACTGGTATCGGCTTGATGTATTTGATTCTGGTGATCCAGTTCGGCTCATTCACCGCACCCTTGGGCGTGATGTTATCGCTGCCTTTGTCTTTAATCGGCGTGGTGCTGGCGCTGCTGGTGACGGGCAATACGCTCAACCTGATGAGTTTTATTGGCGTGATTATGTTGATGGGGCTGGTGGCGAAAAATGCGATTTTGTTGCTCGATGCGGCGCGTAAGCGTGAGGCGGAAGGTGTCGAACGCGAAGAGGCATTGATGTATGCCGGTCGCCAGCGTTTGCGCCCGATTTTGATGACAACCTTTGCTTTGATTGCGGGTATGTTTCCTGTCGCGCTTGGTTTGGGTGAAGGCGGCGAATTTTATCGACCCATGGCGATTGCGATTATTGGCGGCACGATTACCGCAACCTTATTGACCTTGCTGGTAGTACCTTCATTCTATGACAGCATCGAAATTGCACGGGATCGGGCAGTTGCTAAGTTCCAGCGTCGTGCCCAGCGCTGGAATGTGTTGATCGCCTTTTTCGTCACCTTGATTGAGGCATTCTTAACATTGGTCTTGGTACGCTTTGTTTTCCGTACCTTAAAAACGGCATTGTTCTTTGTGATGCGACGCAACACCAAGTTATCTCGCGCTTGACGCTGGAGCGGTGAGCCGCGATACTGCGATTCACTGTTTTCAACATGCTTTGAGTACAGAAAAACGGCCTAAGTTGTTCTCAGGCCGTTTTCTTGTTTTGGTGCGGCTTGCCCGTGTCTGCTATTTTAGGAGGATAACTTGAGTACAATCACCATGCCCGCTAGTGAATCCACCGCTGCACCAACAATGCCGCGCCAGATTCCCTACATCATTGCCACCGAAGCTTGTGAGCGTTTCAGCTTTTACGGCATGCGCAATATTCTGGTGTTGTTTTTGACCAGTAGCTTGCTGCTCTCGATCCCTGAAAATCTACGCGCCGGCATGGCCAAAGAGGTGTTTCACTCCTTTGTGATTGGCGTATATTTCTTTCCATTACTCGGCGGCTGGTTGGCTGATCGGTATTTTGGTAAATACAATACGACATTTTGGCTAAGCTTGGTGTACTGCGCCGGGCACGCTTGTCTGGCGATTTTTGAAGATAATCGCAACGGCTTTTTTACTGGCCTGTTTTTAATTTCACTTGGTTCTGGCGGCATTAAACCTTTGGTTAGCGCGATGGTGGGCGACCAGTTTGATCAGAGTAATAGCAGTTTGGCGCAAAAAGTGTTTGATGCGTTTTATTGGAGCATTAACTTTGGTTCATTCTTCGCTTCATTATTGATGCCTTATTTTTTAAAGCAATTCGGCGGCAGTATTGCGTTTGGTATTCCGGGCGTGCTGATGTTCATTGCGACGATGGTATTTTGGGCGGGGCGTAAAAAATATGTGATGTTGCCTCCCAATCCGAAAAACCCAGATTCATTTTTGAACGTGGTGCGCACCGCGTTGTCTGCGAAAGCTGCTGGTCAAGGGCGTACTGGTCTGGTGTTAGCTTGGATTGGCGGTCTCGGTGCATTGGGTGCATTGGCTTTGCAGCCGCAAATCGGCATCGTTGCGGCGTTGTGTCTGGCGCTGGTGTTGATTTTGGCGGGTGGTGGGCTGGGGGCTTGGTTACAACTTGAACGCGCGCGTGGCATTCATCCTGACGAGGCGGTCGATGGCGTGCGTGCTGTGTTGCGCTTAATGGTGGTGTTTGCATTGGTTACCCCGTTCTGGTCTTTGTTTGATCAAAAAGCCTCTACTTGGGTTTTGCAAGCCGGACAAATGACTACGACGATGGGTATTCTACCGGCGCAGATGCAAGCGATTAATCCGCTGCTGGTGATGTTGTTGATCCCATTTAATAATTTGCTGCTATACCCGACGCTGAAAAAATTCGGCATCGAAATGCCCGCCTTGCGTCGTATGAGTTTGGGCATCGCGTTTTCTGGTTTGGCGTGGATCGTGGTGGGTTGCATGCAATTGGCGATTGATGGCGGCGACCCTTTGTCGATTCTCTGGCAAATTTTGCCGTATGTATTGCTGACCTTGGGTGAAGTCTGGGTGTCGGCATCGGGCTTGGAGTTTGCTTACAGCCAGGCACCATTGGCGATGAAGGGTGTGATCTTGAGTTTTTGGAGTCTAGCGGTGACGATTGGCAATTTATGGGTATTGTTGGCAAATGCCAGTGTTAAGAGTGAAGCCGTGACGCAAAAAATTATCAGCACCGGTTTGAGCGCGGCCGCGTTTCAAATGTTTTTCTTTGCCGGTTTTGCTTTACTGACTTCGCTGTTATTTGTCTGGTATGCGCGCAGCTATCGGGTTTTGAATAATTATCGCCAGCAGTGAACTAATATCGAAAAAAAAGCCGCAAATCAATGATGATTTGCGGCTTTTTCTTTTTTATCAGACGCTTTATTTTTTCACGCCTAGTTCTTTCAAGCGTTCATTCAGATAGCTGCCTGAGGTATACCGCTCAGATAAAACCACATCTGGTCTTGGGTGCAAAAACAATGGTAAGGAAATGCGCGATTTTTTGGCATCATCACCGGTTGGGTTCAGCACCCGGTGGATTGTCGAAGGGTAATAACCTTGCGATGCTTCGTCTAACATGTCGCCAATATTCACGATTAGCATACCAAAATCGCATGGCACATCATGCCATTGCTCATCTTTGCCTAAGACTTGCAAGCCGGCTTGGGTGGCTGCGGGCAATACCGTTAATAAATTGATGTCACCATGCGCGGCAGCGCGCACTGCATCTGGTTCTTCATCGCCACGCAGCGGTGGGTAATGTAGTACACGCAACAAGGTTAAGTCACTGTCGGTAATCATGTCTGATAAAGGCATCGAGTATTTGGCCTTGATGTCAGCAGGGGAGTGGTCTTCCACCCATTGCAATAATTCAGAGGCCAGCTTTGAGCCTTCAGCGTAATAACGGCGTGCGGCGTCAGATACTTCGCTTGGGTAGCGACCTTGCGGATAGATATGATAAAACTCTTTCAAGTCGCGCTTGGAGTTACCCTTGGCGGTTTCTGAAATTTTGGGCGAAAAATAACCATCCATCAAAGTAGGATCGAATTGGTAGTTATTTTTTGCATCGGTTTGAAAGAAGTCATACCACTCTTTGTAAATGCCTTCGAGCAGATCTTGTGACAAAGGATGATTGGTCAAAACACCAAAGCCGGTATTGTGCAGACTTTCGGTAAATTTTTTCGCGGCATCGGGGCTGCGATAATCAACTGGTTGGATAAACATGATACGTCCTTTCGACTTCAAATTGCTTCAAGCCACTTCAGCTTGCTTGGTTTAGCGCGAAGCAATCCGGTATTTTGAAGAATAGTTAATTGGTTTTTAAAGCAGGGCGCAGCCAGTCGCTGGCCAACATGCTGTCGATCAACTTGGCACAGGCGGCCGCGTCAACTTCCAGACACACACGGGTTTCCGGTTTATCGGTTTCCCATCCTGCCTGCGGGTAGGGTATCGCTAATTTTGCCATCATGGTTTGACCATTCGCAAGACCTTGGCGTTCTACCCGTATCCGTCCCGATTTTGTTTTGAATAATTCAGGTGCAACCAGCCAGACAAAGGCCAACACATCGTGTCCGTAACAACCATGCCCCATGTCTGGGCGGATGGAACTGTAGAAATCGCTGTAAAACATCACGGCGTGATACAGCGTATCCATCGCCACGTGTTGGTGATGTTCTTTAAGACGTTTGAAGAAGTCCGACAGCAGCACTACGCGATGCGTGACATCCAGACCGACCATGGTGAGATCCCAGCCTGCGGTAAATACCAGATCTGCGGCGTCAGGATCATTCCAGATATTGGCTTCTGCTACGGGCGAGACGTTGCCCGGCTCATTGACCGTACCACCCATTAATACGACTTGTTTCAGCAGCTTCGGTAATTGTGGCTCCAGTTTTAAGGCCAAGCCAAGGTTGCCCAGTGGGCCAACCGCCACCAGCGTAATTTCACCGGGATGCTGACGCGCCATCTTGACGATAAATTCTGCCGCGCTTTCGGTTTCTGCTTTGCCACCTAAGTCTAGACGGCTAGGTAAATTACCCAAACCATCGGCACCATGGATGAAATCAGGGGGCATACCCGGCGCTTTGGCGAACGGCACTGGCACGCCTTGTGCAACGGGAATCGCTTGACCAGCCAAGCGTGGCAGGTACAGCGCATTGATGGTGGCTTGTTCGACATGCACATTGCCGAAGGTGGTGGTGATGCCCACTACCTCGATAGCCGGGTGCGCCATCGCGAAATACAGCGCCATTGCATCATCGACACCCGGGTCGGTGTCAAAAATAACTTTATGTGGAATGGATGGAGTTTGCATTGTCTGCTCCTGGAAACGTCTTATCGTTTTGTAAAACTTAGCCATTTAACAGAACCTAAGTTTCGCTGATTTCTAGTGACCCGGTTCAAGGAGGTCGAATTCGTATAACGCGTATTTTGGACGTCTTTTACTTTGGTGATGTTAGCGCGACTTCACAAAAGGCGTGCCTAAGGCTTTTGGTGCAATCGATTTTGCCATGAAGCCAGCCAATACCACGACCGTTACCACATAAGGAATCATCTGAATCAAAGAGCCAGGCACTTTGCCGATACCCGGAAAAACGATGCCTTCAATTTGTACTTGCAAGGCGGCAAAAAAGCCAAACATCAAGCAACCAGCCGCAGTTTGCAAAGGTCGCCAGTTACCAAACACCAAGGCAGTGAGCGCTAAATAACCATTACCTGCGGACATATCACGCAAGAAGAAGCCGCTTTGCACCAAGGTTAAATAAGCACCAGAAAATGAACAGAGTACACCGGCGCACAGCATGGCTAGAAAGCGGGTGCGTTCAACGTTGATACCAGCGGCGTCGGCGGCATGTGGGTTTTCACCGACAGCACGCAAGCGCAGGCCGAAGCGGCTGTGATACAGCACCCAATGTACTACCGGAATTAAGGCAAATGCTAGGTACACCAAAATACTATGGCCGCCAATTAATTTGGTATACAACCAGCCGAGCAAGGGGATATGCGCAACCGAGGCTGCGCCGGGCAACGCAATATCGAGCAAACGGGCGTCGCCAATATCTGGTGTAATACCACCTTGTGCGAAGAAAAATTGCGCCAGCACAAAGGTTAAGCCGCTCATTGCAATATTGAGCGCAATACCACCTACCAGTTGATTGCCTTTTTGTGTAATGCTGACAAAGCCTTGCAGCAAAGCCAATGCGACTGATACCGCGATCCCTGCTGCGATACCTAGCCAAGGGTTATGTGAGGTGTACGCAATTGCCGCCGAGACGAACGCTGAGGCTAGCATCTTGCCTTCCAACGCTAAATCAATCACGCCACTACGTTCAGCAAATAGCCCCGCCATTGCAGCGAAAAGTAGCACTGGCGCATTGCGCACGGTCGATACCAGAATACTGGCAAATTGAATGTCATCAAACATCACGCTTCCTTACGCTTGAAGAATTTTGCAAGAACCGGTGCATACAGATTTTCCATCGCGCCGCAAAATAAAATGATCAAGCCCTGAATGAAGATAAAAGTTTCGGTGGGAATATTCGGTTTTTCCAGCGAAAGATCAAAACCACCTTGAATTAACGCGCCAAATAAAATCGACGACAATAAAATCCCGACCGGATGTTGGCGCCCCATCAAGGCAATCGCAATACCGATAAAACCGGCACCGGCGGGAAAGTTTAGATTCAGATAATGAGTAGAGCCCATGATCGAGTTCACTGCGCCTAAACCAGCCAATGCGCCAGAAATCAGCATCGCGACGACAATGGTTTTGGTGATCGAAATACCTGCATAATGCGATGCATGTTGATTCAAGCCTGTGGCGCGCAACTGATAACCCCAAGCCGAGCGCCATACCGCAATGCCATAAATGGCGAGGGCAACGAGTGCTAGCAAGAAACTGATATTCAACGGCGTTTCACCAAACACTGGAAACAATGCATTGAGCCGTGGTAACCAAGCGCTTTCGGCAAATGCGCGGCTGGCGGTATTTTGTTGACCAACCGGGATCATGAAGGCAATGATTAAATAATTCATCAAGCTCGACGCGATGAAATTAAACATAATCGTGGTCACCACGATATGGCTGCCACGTTTTGCTTGCAGATAACCGGGTAAAAATGCCCAAGCCGCACCAAATACTGCGCTAGCGAGAATGGCCAGCGGAATCAGAATAGGCGCTGGCAAGCTGCTGTCAAAAGCCAGCACGATGACGGTGAGACCCAAACCACCCAAATACATCTGACCTTCGCTACCGATATTGAATAAACCGGCTTGCATGGCAATGGATACCGACAAGCCAGTAAAGATAAAGGTCGATGCGTAAAACAGCGTGTAACCAAAACCTTCAGCATTGAACAAAGCCGCATTCATTAAGATATTCAGCGACTCTAATGGGCTTTCACCCAGCAGATAAATAACCACACCCGCCACGATCAAAGCCGATAGCAGATTCAGCAAGGGCAAGACAAAGGCGGTTGCCCAACGAGGTAAATTGGCGCTATTCATTGATAGGAAGAAGATGAGTGTGGATACGAATGCGAATACGAATACGAATACGAAGATAAAAGCGAGTAAGCAAACGACATGGTGGCTTCAACAAAAAAGGGCGTCATCATGATTTGTGCAAGCCGCCCATCATCAGGCCGATGCGGGTGGCGTCAAATTCTTCGGCCTTCAGCTCGCCGGTAATACAACCACTTGACATCACCAAAATCCGATCCGCCAAGGCGCGTACCTCTTCCAGTTCAACTGATACCAGCAAAATCGCCACGCCAGCATCGCGCATTGCCAAAAGCTGGGCGTGAATACTTTCAATCGTGCCGATATCTACACCACGGGTCGGCTGTCCCACCAAAATCAAAGTTGGATTAGCAGCGATTTCGCGCGCCAGTACTACTTTTTGCTGATTACCGCCGGATAGCAATGCGATGCGTAAATTGGGATCTGCCGGGCGCACGTCAAATTGTTTCAACATCTCAGCGCAGCGCTGCGCTACGCTTTTCATGTCGATTAGACCCAGCTTTTTTCTGATGTAATTTTGATGACCAAAAAAGCTATTCATCATCACCGAGAAATTCTTGATGACGCCATCACGCAAGCGGTCTTCCGGCACGTGTGCAATGCCGAGTTCACGGAAGGTCGCGGGCAAGCCGTCAGCGTCTTTGCGTTTACCAAACGGCAGATCTTTACCTTGAAATTGCAAATGACCCGAACTCGGCAGGCGCATGCCACTGAGCACTTCCATCAGTTCGCTCTGGCCATTGCCAGAAACCCCAGCAATCGCGACAATTTCACCGGCCTTCAATTCAAAGCTGACATCCTTGAGCAAACTGACTTGTTGCTGATCAATCAGATTTAAATTTTTTACTGACAGCACTGTCTCGCCCGGTGCATACGGGGCACGTGGTAATTGGGTTTCGATTGGCCGACCCACCATCAACGTAGCCAGCTCTTCTTTGCTGGTCTGTGCGGTAATGACTGAACCGACCACCGTGCCAGCACGCATCACCGTGACTTCATCGGTGATTTCCAGAATCTCTTGCAGCTTGTGGGTGATCAAAATAATGGTTTTGCCCTGCGCTTTAAATAGGCGTAATACTTCAAATAGCGAGGCCGTTTCTTGTACCGTTAAAACAGCGGTTGGTTCATCCAGAATCAAGACATTGGCACTGCGATAAATCTGTTTCAAAATCTCAACCCGTTGCTGCACGCCGACCGAGAGGTCGTGAATCAGCGCCAGTGGATCAACATCCAACGAATATCGTTCGCAAATCTCGCGTAATTTTTTCTCGACTTGCGGGCGTTTGTCGGCCAGGCGAAAACCCCCTTCGGTGCCAAGCATCACATTGTCCAGCACCGTCATGTTATCAACTAGCATGAAATGCTGGTGCACCATGCCGATGCCAAGCTCAATCGCTTCTTGGCTGCTACGTATCGCTTGTGGCACGCCGTTGAGCAAGACTTGTCCACTGTCGGCTCGGTAATAGCCGTACAGGATACTCATCAGGGTCGATTTGCCCGCACCGTTTTCACCGATGACGCCATGAATCGAGCCTGCCGAGATAGAAAAATTCACGTCACGGTTGGCTTGCACAGCACCAAAGCGTTTAGAGATGTGTTGAAATTCGACAGCGGCTGGTTGCATACAAAATCGGTGTAGAGTCGCAGAGCATTAAAATAAAACAGTCGGGCAAGGCATTCTCAAAGGATTGAATGCCTTGCCCGGTGTGCGGTACAAGAAGTAATAGGAAACTTAAACTGGGCAGCTATTTTTCTCGCGTGAATCGATCACTTTGATTTTGCCACTGATGATATCTTGCTTCACAGCGTTCACCCGTTTTTCGATTTCGGGTGTAATCAAAGCGCGGTTGTCTTTATCCAGCGCCCAATCGACGCCGCCTTCTTTCAAGCCTTTGCTGACGATGCCGCTTTTCCAGGTGCCGTTTTTAAACTGCATGAAACTATCGTAAATGGCGACATCCACATGTTTTACCATTGAGGTCAGCATGGTGCCCGGGTACAGATAATTTTGATTGGAATCAACGCCAATCGCCAGCTTGCCTTTTTCTTTGGCTGCTTGCATGGTGCCGATACCGCTGCCACCCGCCGCCGCAAAGACCACATCGACGCCGCGTTCAAATTGTGAGCGCGCCAGCTCACCCCCTTTGGCTGGATCATTCCAAGCGCTGGCGGTGGTGCCGACCATATTGATGGTGACATCGACTTTGGCATCTTGCGCTTTTGCGCCTTGCGAATAGCCGCAAGAGAACGCACGAATCAATGGAATATCAATGCCACCAACGAAGCCGACCTTTTTGGTTTTGCTAGCCATCGCCGCGGCCACACCTACTAGGTAGGAACCTTCTTGCTCCTTGAATAAAATTGAGCTGACGTTAGCGCCATTTGAGACGCCATCGACGATCACGAATTTGGTATTAGGGAATTCCTTGGCAACGTTTTGCACCGCTTGGCTTTGCGCAAAACCGATTGCGGCGATTAGGTCAATTTTCTTGCGCGCCAGATTGCGCAATACTTGTTCGGTTTGTGTTTCGTTAGCGACCTGTACTTCGAGATAATTGATCTTGGTTTCTTTTTTAAAGCGCTCAGCGCCTTCGGATGCAGATTGATTGAATGATTTATCGAATTTGCCGCCTGTATCGAACACCACTGCATATTTAGGATCGGCTGCATGTGCGCTCGCTGCGATGAAAGCAGAGGCGAGGGTGATGCAGAGTGGTTTGAGTTTCATGTTGTGTCCTGACTGAGCGAAATAAGCCAAAAGGCAAAAAACTAAAATAAAAATAGCGCATTTAAACAGCGCACGCAAAACGGGATGAATCTGAATCCAGCACAAATAAGCATGATCTGTTCCCGTTCTTAATCTCAATCATCTTGTGCAAAAAAACGCGGTATTCTTGCTGACCCTACTGGATCAGGTGCAGGTTAGCACGTATGAGTAGTTCTACCTGATTTGCTTGCATAAAAACTATCGCAAGTGCATTGCACTGGATGATTTGAAAAATACAGCCAATATCACAATGTATCTAGTAACTTTCTCATACTGTTTCATCTTTGCTTCTTGCCTTTTTACTCATGCTGCATGTCTTGTGGCAATAAAATCAAGCACTTCTGCGCGCATTGGAATCGAGGTTTGCGCACCTAGTTTGGTGACGGTCAGCGCCGCAGTAAATTGCGCTTCCATGCTGGCTTCTTGCAGGCTCAAGCCATTCGCCAAGCCAACCGCAAATGCGCCAACAAAAGTATCGCCCGCCGCCGTGCTATCCACTACTTGCACTTTCATGGCGGGGTGATGGAAAGAGCCGTTCGCATCGGTCATGAGTGCGCCGTGTTCGCCCATCGTCAATAAGACAGTTGCCACGCCCCGTTGTAACAATTTTTGGGAAGCCAGTTTCGCACTAGCTTGATCGACGACGTTGATGCCGCTCAGTTGTGACGCTTCGGTTTCATTCAAAATCAGGTAATCGACTAGCTTTAATAAAGCATCGTCCAGCGCACAAACCGGCGCAGTATTCAGAATCACTTTCACGCCGAGCTGCTTTGCCAATTGGATCGCGTGGGTGACGGTGGGCAAGGGTGTTTCTAATTGGCAGACCAGAAATTGGGTGGCGGCGATGGCGTTACGGGCGGCGTCAATGTGCGCAGGCGTCAATAAGGCATTCGCGCCCGCCGCTAGCACAATACTATTGTCGCCCGCATCTTCTACTAAGATACCTGCAACGCCAGTGGCGACTTGCTGCATGGTGTTTAAGTAGGTTAATTTAATGCCCTCTTTATCTAGGCAATTGCGTGACACCACGCCAAATCCGTCGTCGCCGATGGCGCCGATAAAAGTCACATCCGCACCTTGGCGCGCCGCCGCAACGGCTTGATTTGCGCCTTTACCGCCAGGAATCTGGAGAAATTCATGACCTTGAATGGTCTCGCCAAGCGCAGGGATGCGCGGCGTTCGGAATACCAGATCCATATTAACGCTTCCAACAACGGTGATGCGAGGCTTCATATTGGGCTCTTTAGGTGAAAATAGACGTGCGCAATCGTTTGCGCCCTCTTTTTTGTATTTAACACTGGGCAAGTAAGTCAAGTCAAGACTTACTTACGATCAGTATTGTTAAGAAAGAATCGTTTTAATATGGTTTTGATACACAAAATCTGCAACGTCGTTAAAAAAGCTACGCGGGAAACATTCGGCAGCTCAGATTGGCAATATTGCGTGGGCATACTCCCCAAATTTTAAAAATAATTGTGCTATACCCGCACATATATAGGATGTTTTCAAAATATACTGATAGTAGTATATTTTGATGCTACATTTTACCCAATGAATTGCGCCATATTTTCAGTGTGATTCTATTTTTACAAGTAGTGCAGCCTTCGATTGGGTGGTGGTGTTAGCTTGGCCGTAAAAATTGTTTATAAATACGGCATCGCTTTTGGTTGCGGAGAGTTGATGCGCTTTATAGTGTGTTATTGAGGGTTGATTGCCGGTATTTACTCAATTGCCGTCGATTGCTAATCAGAATCGATGATTTTTGATTTTTTGATGGGTGTTCTCTTTGAAGGCAAATGCTTTGTTCATGAAATTTTGTGGTTTGATGTGTGGCAGCGCATTGTTGGTGGTGCTTGGCATTGTCAACCCGTTTGCTGCCAAGCCAGTTGCCGCAGCGTCGGCGCAACAAGCGAAAGTTTTACGGGTTTTGTTAACCACGCCCGAAGCGGGGTTTGATCCGGCGGCGGTCAGCGATATTGCCTCTTTAAGCATTACCGAAAATATTTTCGATGCCATGCTGCGGTACGATTATCTAGCGCGCCCGCTGCAACTGATACCGAACACTTTGAGCGCGATGCCAGAGGTGTCGAAAGATGGTCTGGAATACACTTTTCATCTTCAACACGGCATTTTTTTCACACCAGACAGCGCGTTTCATGGACAGACGCGCGAACTGACGGCAGCAGACTACGCTTACAGCATCAAACGTTTATACGATCCCGTTTTGAAATCGCCTTGGCTATTTTTGTTTGAGGGCAAATTGCGCGGCGATGAAAAATTGCGCGCATTGCCTACATTACGTGCCACTACTGATCAAACCAATGCCAGCAAAACCTGGTCGGTTGATACCGAGATCGCTGGCGTGCAAGTGTTGGATCGTTATACCTTGCGTCTGCGCTTAAACGCACCGGATCATGATTTTCTGTTGACATTGGCAACGCCGGCCACGGCGGCAGTGGCGCGTGAAGTGATAACGCAGTATGCCGATCAGGCTGGTAATCATCCGGTTGGCACTGGGCCTTTCATGTTGGGACGCTGGCGGCATAACTTCAGTATTCAATTATTGGCTAACCCTGCGTATCATCAAACGCCATTTTCCAGCAAGCTAGGTACTACTCAGATCAACAGTACCGCGCCGCAAAGCGATCAAACCATCGCCGCTGCGTTGCGCGGGAAAAAATTACCGTTGGTTGATCGGGTCGAAGTCAAGATTATCGAAGAGCAGCAAGCCCGTGTGCTGGGTTTGCTAAATGGCGAATTCGATTTATTGGAACAAGTGCCCACCCCGTTATCGAGCATGGTCTTGCAGACATCAACAGGTACGCCATTATTAAAAAGCAGTTTGCAGGAAAAGGGGATGCGACTGGTGTTGTTCTCACCTTTGCAAACCTACTATATGTGGATGAATATGGAAGACCCGATACTGGGCGGTTATACACCAGAGAAAGTCGCTTTGCGGCGTGCCATCGCGCTTAGTTACGATCAGGAAGAAGATATTCGTATTCTGGAAAAAGGCTTGGCCCTAGCGGCACAATCACCTTTGCCGCCCAGCGTGTTGGGCTACGATGCAAGCTACCGCAGCCCGCTGCGTTTTGACGTTGGTTTGGCCAATGCCTTGCTTGATCATTTTGGTTATTGGCGTGATGAGCAAGGTTTTCGGCATTTACCCGCGACCTCTGTGGCAGCCAAAAATACGCCTAGATTAGAGTTAGTGATGCATACCGAAGCGTCTACCAATGGGCAATTGCGTGATGAAGTTTGGCGCAAAACCATGATGCGCATCGGTATCATGATACGGTTTCAAGCTGATAAAAAAAGTGAGATTTTACGAGCCGCGCGTTTGGGGCAGGTGCAGATGACGGAAGCGAACTGGATCGCCGATTTCCCCGATGGTGAAAATTTTTATCAGCTCTTATATGGCCCTAATCGCGGCCGCGCGAATTACGCACGCTTTAATTTGCCGGCATTTAACCAGCGTTTTGAGCAGGCACAGCGACTTGGCGATTCACCCGAACGACAAAAACTCTATCAGGAAATGGCGCAGATTCTGCATGCTTATAATCCTTGGGTGTTACGCCTTCATCCTTTGTCATTAGATGTGCTGCAACCGTGGCTGAAAAATTACAAACATCATCCGGTTGAATTCACTAATTGGCGTTATTTAGATATCGATCAAACCGCGCATGGTGCGGCGCGGGCGCAGGAGTGAATTGATGCTAATGAATGTAAATACATATACTCCTGTTTTTTTAAAATAAATATATCAAACACCGCACGTCATATTTATGTTTTTAAAAAATACTGGTGACAGTATAATAAATTCATTTTATTTTTATCTCTATCTCTATCTCTATCTTTATCGTTATTTTTGAGCGCCATGAACACATCGTCCCCGACCACGCTTGCCCCCGCTATTCAACAGGTGCAACTGGTGCTGAGCTGTCGCCAGCTTAGCACCAGTATTGATTTTTTTACACAGCAACTGGGCTTTAAAGTGCGCATGATTTTGCCGTCCGATGCGCCGCGCATTGCGGTGCTAAGCGCACATGGTTGCCAATTACGGCTCGAACAAAGTGACGACGCTACTGCACAGAGTGCGCTGAATGCACCGAATGCACCGAATGCACCGCAGCGCTTGCGCTTGTTGTGTGATACCTCCTTGTTGCCCGCCACCATACCCGCCTTGCCGCATACCCTGTTTGGGCCAGATGGTTTGCAGATTGAATTGGTCAATGCCGTGCCTCAATTGCAGATACCGGAAGGAGTGCAAGAATTTGTGTTAACCCGCATGTTATCGAGCTCTGACGGCGAGCAAGTATGGGGCGCTGGGCGCGCTGGCATGTTGTACCGTGACTTGATTCCGTCACGCTTGGGTGGGCGCTTTGTGGCATCACACATTCGGATTCCCGATGCGGGTCCGGTGCCCGATTATGTGCATTTTCACCGCGTGCGTTTTCAGATGATTTATTGCAAGTCCGGCTGGGTGCGGTTGGTGTATGAAGATCAAGGCGAGCCTTTTATTTTGCAGGCAGGCGACTGTGTTTTACAACCACCGGAAATTCGCCATCGCGTGCTGGAAGCCTCTGCCGGTCTGGAGGTGATTGAAATTGGTTGCCCAGCAATTCATGAGACCTGTGGCGATCCTGAAATGCCGCTGCCGACGCCTGTATACCGACCTGAACGTTTTTTTCAACATCAACAATTTGTGCATCATCAATTAGCGTATGCCAAGTGGTTGCCATCCGCCTTGCATGGCTTTGGTGAGCGCGATACAGGCATTGCCGCCGCGACGCAAGGCTTGGCGGATGTACGCGTGTTGCGTGCTGGTGGCGCTGCGCATGAACCTGAAGATTTGGCCACGACAGCGACATCCAGTTTGCAGCAGCATGACGGTGAGTTCCTGTTCTTTTTTGTTTTGTCTGGCAATGTCGATCTGCTCTGCATCAATGCGCAGGGAGTGCAAACGATTGAACATCTGCATGTCAATGATAGCGTGGTGCTGCCAAGCGGTAGTGCGTATCGATGGCTAGTTCAAGGTGCGGCT